>Ga0247742_10001206_pt1 | contig 18551 bp, 17 predicted proteins | sample UWRJL208509C2_FD_180944 | JGI IMG/M metagenome (GOLD analysis project Ga0247742, IMG submission 180944) | Plant litter microbial communities from Arlington Agricultural Research Station in Wisconsin, United States - UWRJ-L208-509C-2 | ecosystem: Environmental > Terrestrial > Plant litter >... | reverse complement strand
GAAGGCGCGACTGTCTGCCGCCGCCGTCCAGGCAGCAGGGGGCTCCGGCATACAGCAGGTGCTCGACGCGCTACGCCAGCGCGATAACTACCTGGAGCGCATTCCCGTGCGTACCGATGAGCACGTGGCCTTTGTCGATGTCGGCGACATCGTCTGGATCAAGGCCGATGGCAATGTCGTGCAGATCCACCTTGCCGATCGCCAGTACGAACTGCGCGAAACGATGGCCGGCCTTGCCGAACGTCTCAATCCCAACCAGTTCGCGCGCATCCATCGTTCCGCCATCATCAACGTCCGTCGCGTCCAGGCCATCCATCCGTGGTTCAACGGCCACCACGTCGTCACCATGGACACCGGACAAAAGCTGCGCATGAGCCGCTACCAACACGAAGCCTTCCTCCGCCTCGTCTCCACCCGCCCCGCCACCTGAATCTTTTGCTCCTTTTAGGAGCCGATTCATCGGCGATCTCGCGGCAGCGAGCAACCTCGCCTCAGCGTCTCAACAACTTCACACCTCCCACGACACGCTTTCCAGTTATCCGCGCTCACCTTCGATGCGCAAGAACTTACGAGGCGCGTCATGGCAGTAAAAGGAATCGTCGAACCACAGGACCGCGCGGAGAATCTCAACGCGCTACGCAATCTGAAAATGGCACGCTCTGCACACGCCTTCGTCCGCGGCAACACCATCCAGTTCTACGACTGGCTGGAGCAAGCCGGACGCACGCTGCCGACGGGGCCGGACATCTGGATCTGCGGCGACTGCCACGTCAGCAACATCGGTCCGGTGGCCGACAACAACGGCGGCATCGACATCCAGATTCGTGATCTCGACCAGACGGTCATGGGCAATCCTGCGCACGACATCGTGCGCCTTGCGGTATCGCTCGCGACGGCCGCCCGCGGCTCCGATCTTCCCGGCGTGATTACGGCACGCATGGTCGAGCAGTTGATCGATGGTTACGAGCGAGCCATGGGCAGCGGACGGAAAGAGTACCGTCTTGTCGATCGTCCTTCGTGCATCAGTCTGGTCATGAAGGCAGCGACCAAGCGCCGGTGGAAGCACCTTGCCGACGAACGCATCGAAGGCGCGAAGCCGACGATTCCGTTGGGTCGCCGCTTCTGGCCTGTCACTGACGAGGAGCGCGCCGAGCTGGAGACGCTCGCCTCGAGCGACGGCATGCAGAAACTGGTCACCCAGCTCGTGCACCGTGAGGACGATGCCAGGATCGAACTGGTCGATGCGAAGTACTGGGTGAAGGGTTGCAGCTCCCTGGGACGGCTGCGCTACGCACTGCTGATGCGGGTCAGTGGTCTCAAGGAACTCTGCCTGGTCGACGTCAAGGAGGCCCTGCGTGCCGCCGCGCCACGAAGCACGGCCGCCGACATGCCTCGGGACAACGCGCTCCGTGTGAAGGAAGGGGCGCTCCATCTCGCGCCCAATCTCGGCCAGCGCATGATGGCCTCGCGCATCCAGGGCAAGACCGTGTTCGTTCGTGAACTACGTCCTCAGGATCTCAAGATCGATCTCGAGCAGATGGGCTCCGACGACGCGATGGAGGTCGCCCGTTACCTCGGCAACGTGGTCGGACGGGCACATGCTGCGCAGTTGAGTCGCGAGCGGCGCAAGAGCTGGCTCGCCGAACTCGCACGCAATCGTCCGCAGAATATCGACGCGCCCTCGTGGCTATGGCGCAGTGTGGTGGAGCTGGTCCAGGCCCATGAGGGCGGCTATCTGGAACACTGCCGCAAATACGCCGGCGCCCTGGCCTGAGAGCATTTGCCTTCTGTAGGAGCCGATTTATCGGCGAAAAGCCAACGGAGCGGGGAAGCTGGAAGGCCCATCGCCGATAAATCGGCTCCTACAAGAGCACTCTGCCGATCAGCCGTTGGCCAGCGAATAGGCGAGCTCATAGCTGTGCTTGCCCTCCGCGATGATGATCTTCATCGAGCCACTCAGCCCCTTCAGCTCGTCCGTACCCGATTCGGGAACGACATCGATGGTCCATTCGGTCGGCGCACCGCCGACCATCAGGGCACGATGGATCATCACGAAGCTCCCCTTGTGGCCGCCCAGCGTGCCGCTGATCTTTTCCAGCGCCACGTAACCGCCTGCGGTCTTGCCATCGCCGGCCGCCAGCATCTCGCCCTGGCCGCTGCCCTCGAGGTCACCATGGAACTGCTTCTGCAGGGACAGGCGAGCCAGCCCGGAGCCCTCAGCCGCGGGATTGTCCGGCGTCTGCGGTTTCACCTCGACGTTGAAGCTTCCCCTGGCGTGCTGCAAAGAGGCATGGCTGTTCATGGAATCCCCGGGTATGGCGGTCGGAAGGGTTCCCCGGGTTATACGCCGGGTGGGCGCGCGGAGCGATATCTGCCCTAACATACCGCCCACGTCCCATCACAAGGCCCAGGTCCGCCCATGCAAGCCCTCCTGTTCGACCGCTTCGGCGGCACCGACGTTCTGCGTTGGGACAGCATCGCCGACCCGGTTCCCGGTCCCGGGCAGGTACTGGTTCGCACGCAGGCCGTGGGCCTGAACTTCGCGGACGTGTATCGGCGCAACGGTACCTACCATCTCTCAGGGCAGGCGCCGTGGATCCTCGGCTATGAAGGCGCCGGCGTCGTGGCCTCGCCGGGCAGTCCGTACCCGCAAGGTTCCCGGGTGGGCTTCGCGGACATGCCGTTCGCCAACGCCGAACTGGTCGCGGTCGACATCGACAAGCTGATTCCGTTGCCTGACGACATAGCCTCCGAAACGGCAGCAGCGGTCCTGCTCCAGGGGCTCACCGCGCAGTACCTGGTGACCGACAGCTCGCGGCCGCAGCCGGGACAGGTCGCCCTTGTCCACGCAGCGGCCGGCGGCGTCGGCTTGCTACTCGTGCAGATGCTGCGCGCGAAGGGCGTCCTGGTGATCGGTGTAGCCTCATCAGACGTCAAGCGTAATGCGGCACGACGCGCCGGGGCGGACATGGTCATGGGCTACGACGACCTCGTCGAGCGCGTGCAGGATGCGACCGAAGGCGCCGGCGTGCATGTGACTTACGACTCGGTTGGCCGCACGCTCGGCGACAGTCTGGCGGCGACACGTACGGGCGGCACGGTGGTCTTCTACGGCATGGCCGCCGGCGACCCGGACCCGGTCGATCCGCGCCTGCTGATGGACCGCTCGCTCACCCTCACCGGTGGCGATCTGTGGAACGTGCTGGTCAGCGCCGAGGTTCGCCGGCAGCGCGCTGCCGAGCTGTTCGAACTCATCCGCAAGGGCAGCCTCGTGCCGACGATCGCCGGCACGTTTCCGCTGCGTGATGGCGCGAAGGCGCACGCCTTCCTCGAAAGCCGCGGCGCCATCGGCAAGGTAGTCATGACGCTCTGATGCGTCGTGGCGCGGCCGGTTCACACCGGTGAAGGCTGCTTTGACGGCACATGGTGCATCTTCGGCGTTCAACCTAGCTGAGGTGTGCCATGGCCAAGAAATCCCCGTCGGCGGCAAACGTTGCCGCGCCGAATGCTGCCGCCGCCAAAGACCGGCGCGGGCAGGGCGATGAACTCCACCAGACGGCTGGCGGCGAGCACGCGCCGCTGACGACCAACCAGGGTCTGGTGGTCGGCGACAACCAGAATTCGCTGAAAACCCATGCACGCGGCCCGACGCTGCTCGAGGACTTCATCCTCCGCGAGAAGATCACCCATTTCGACCACGAACGGATTCCCGAGCGCATCGTCCATGCGCGGGGTTCGGCGGCGCATGGTTTCTTTGAGCTGACCGCCTCCCTGGCCGAGTACACCACCGCTCGCGTGCTGACCGAGGTCGGCGAACGCACGCCCTTGTTCACGCGGTTCTCCACCGTGGCTGGCGGCTCGGGCTCGGTCGATACCCCCCGCGACGTGCGCGGCTTCGCCGTCAAGCTCTATACGAAGGAGGGCAACTGGGACCTGGTCGGCAACAATATCCCGGTGTTCTTCATCCAGGATGCGATCAAGTTTCCCGACCTGATCCACGCGGTGAAGATGGAGCCCGATCGCGGCTTCCCGCAAGCGGCCAGTGCGCACGACACGTTCTGGGATTTTATTTCGCTCACCCCTGAATCAATGCACATGATCCAGTGGGCCATGTCGGATCGCACCATCCCGCGCTCGCTGCGCATGATGGAAGGCTTTGGCATTCATTCGTTCCGCCTGCTCAACGCGAAGGGCAAATCGACCTTCGTGAAGTTTCACTGGCGGCCGAAGCTCGGCCTGCAGTCGACCGTATGGGACGAAGCAGTGAAGCTCGCCGGTGCCGATCCGGACTTTCACCGTCGCGATCTTTTCGAGGCGATCCAGGCAGGCAACTTCCCCGAATGGGAACTCGGCGTGCAGCTCTTTACCGAGGCACAGGCCGCGAAGTTCCCGTTCGATCACCTGGATTCGACCAAGCTCATCCCCGAAGAACTCATCCCGCTGAAAATCGTCGGCCGGATGGTGCTCGATCGCTGGCCGGACAATTTCTTTGCCGAAACCGAGCAGGTCGCTTTCTGTCCCTCGCATCTCGTCCCCGGCATCGATTTCAGCAACGATCCCTTGCTCCAGGGGCGTCTGTTTTCGTACCTGGATACGCAGCTGTCGCGCCTGGGCTCGCCCAATTTCCACCAGCTCCCGATCAATGCGCCGAAGTGCCCGTTCGCCAACCAGCAGCGTGATGGTCACATGCAGACGCAGGTGCCCAAGGGCCGCGTCGCCTACGAGCCTAGTTCGTTGCAGGCGGACTCCCCGCGCGAGGACCCGGCGCGCGGATTCCGCAGCGCCGCCGTGCAGGAAGAAGGTACGCGCGAGCGCGTGCGTGCCGAAACCTTCGCCGACCACTACAGCCAGGCCCGCCTGTTCTTCACCAGCCAGACGGCCTTCGAGCAGGCGCACATCGCCTCAGCGTTCGTCTTCGAGCTGTCGAAGGTGGATGCGGTGCATGTGCGCGAGGCGATCGTCGGCCATCTGCGCCATGTCGATGAGGATCTGGCGAAGCGTGTTGCCGCCGGGCTGGCCATGTCGCCCTTGCCCAAGGCACCGAAAGCGGCCGCACCGGTCGTGCCGATGAAGCCGTCCCCGGCCTTGCAGATCATCGGCAAGATGAAGGCGACCTTGCAGGGTCGCGTTGTTGGCATCCTGGTCAACGACGGTTCGGATGCCGCAACGGTGGCCAAACTGCGCAAGGCCGTCGAAGCGGCGGGCGCGACCGTAAAGATCGTCGCGCCCAAGGTGGGTGGGGCAAAGCTTGCTGGCGGCCAGCTACTCGTCGCCGACGGACAGCTGGCTGGTACGCCGTCCATCAACTTCGATGCGGTTGCTGTCCTGCTTTCGGCGGAGGGGGCCACCGCCTTGACGAAGGAGGCCGCCGCGATCGACTTCGTTCGTGATGCCTTCGGTCACCTGAAGGCGCTTGCCCTGGATGACGGCGGTCGCGCGCTCTTTGCCAAGGCCGGGCTGGAAGCCGACGCCGGCGTGGTCAAGGCGTCGGACGCCGAGGCCTTCGTCAAGCTCGCGGCGACCAGGCAGTTCGCGCGGGAGGCGAAAGTGCGTACGCTAGCGTGAGCTTCCACCACCACGCCAGGGGTTGCCCATGATTGCCAGGTCCCTCGTTACCGTCGCCACGACCGTCCTCGGTCTGGCGGCGGCCATGCCCTCGTCCGCCGCCGATACGGATGAACGCGCTGTGCTCGCGCCTGTCCAGGCGTTCTTCGACGGCATGGCGAAATACGACAGTGCCGCGATACGCGCCACGGTGCAGCCGGAGGGCAGCGTGGCCTTGCTGCGCAAGGGCAAGGTGGTGCGCATGACGCTCGGTGAGTTTGCCGACCACATGAAGCCGGCGAAGGATCGCATCGAGGAGCGTATCTACGATCCGCTGGTCCGCATCGATGGTGACATTGCCATCGTCTGGGCGCCGTACGACTTCCTGGTCAACGGGCAGGTGAAGCACTGCGGCACCGACGCTGTGAACCTCGTGCGCATCGACGGGCGCTGGCTGATTACCGGTATCGCGGATAACAGTCGGGATACCTGTCCGGCCCGTTAAGCCGCGTACGGCGACTCAGGCGTCGCCGAACACCAGGTCGATCTCGTTGGAGATGGCCACCATGGCCGCACCGTAACCCGGCTGCGGCTCACTGCCGGGTGGACCGAGCAGGCGGCTGAGTTGATAGGCGGCTTCGGCGATCCCGTCGAAGCCTTCGGGTGCGGCGAGGGACGCGATGCGGCGTGCACGGAAACGGCTTTCGTCAAGATCGCCCGCCACCGCGGCTTCGTTCATGGCCACGGCGTCGAAAATGATGTCACCCATGGTGAGGCTATCGGTTTCCTGGCGGTGCACGTCGTAAGTCTCTGATTCGGCCCGGGAGAAGGATACAGCGGGCGGGCCGCCACAGGCGTCATCAAAGTGTGAATTGGCCTGCCTTTTGGGACATCACCTTGGCGACGGGCCACTTTCAGTTGCCGTAGACCCTGGCCAGCGCAGCCGTCTTGCCCTGGATCACGTCCATGTCCGCGCCCACCAGTTCCGCGGGGGGCAGCTCGCGACCGAAGAAGCGCTTGAGGATGTCTTTCGGCGGCGCATCGAAGCCGGACGCCATCATCGCCTCGTAACGCTTCTGGAAATCGCGGGGATCGTTCGTCGCCATGGCGAACATCTTCGTCGCCAGAAGGCCGGCGTAGAGGTAATTGGCGAGGTAGAGCGGATCCTGGAACATGAGCCGCTTGCCGATCCAGGCGTGCTTGAGTTCGGGATCGATGGCCGGCCAGATCTCGAAGCGGGTGGCCGTGGCGAGGGTAAGGGCATCGATGTCGGCCGCGTTACGGATCTTGCCCGCGATCACCCCGTCGTAGATGGCCTCTTCCAGCTGGGCCTCCTCGGCGGACGTGAAGATCTCGAAGGTCATTTCATCGAGCTGCGCCTGCAGGTAATAGGCCCGGGTGGCCGCATCGGGCGCGTGCTTGTAGAGGTATTCGTAGAACAGCATCTCGTTGAGGATGGCGATGGCTTCGTGCATCCAGCTGGGGCCGTGGTTGTAGAACGGCGACACCCTGTGTGCGTTCATCAACTCGCTATGCAGGGCATGACCGCCTTCGTGTGCCACGACGCTCGCACCCTTCAGATCCGAATTCCATTGCCCGAGGAACAGCCCCGGCGGTACGCCGGGGGCCGCGATCGAGAACGCGTCTTCCACCCGATTGCCTCGTGCCGCGGTCAGGTCCGTGCGATGCGCGGAGGGATCCAGCAAGGCGGTGAAACGCGCCACGTAATCGCGGCCCAGCGGCGCGAGCGCAACGGGAACGATGCGGCGAACCTGCGCGTAGTCGAAGACCGGAGGCGTAAAACCCGACGGCGGCAGCGTGATGTCCCAGCTGTGCACGTCCGCGATGTTCGCCGTGCGACCGATCTGGCGGGCCCGCAGTCGCTGATAGTCCATCAGGACCGACGCATGCTTTTCCAACGCGTGTGCCGTGGCGTCGACATCGGCACGATCGAACTGACGGGCAAAGTAAGCAGCCTCGGGACCATTGGCGAAATGCTGCCGATGCGCGGTGGCGTCGTTGAGCCGCACGATGCCGACCAGCAGGGCGGCGTAGGTTTCGGCGTGCGCCGCGTTCGCCGCCTGCTTCTGCTGCCATGCCTGTTGCCTCACGCGGCGATCCGGGTCGGTGGCGAGGCGGTCCGCATCCTTGCCCGCATCGAGATCGCCGGCGCTCGTGTGCACGCTGCCGTAGACCGTCGCGCGGCGGGTCTTCTGGTACGTGTTCCACAACGCCGTACTGCCCTGGTCGGAGATATCGTCCAGAATCGCCTGCTCACCCGGAGGTAACTCGTGCGGGAGGACGCGGACCGCGCGTTCCAGCACGTAGGCATAGTGATTCAACCCCGGCTCAGATCGGGCCGCCTCATCGAAGCCCGTCTTACCCAACGCGCGCAATGTATTACGAACCTTGATGACGATGTTTTCCGCGTCGGACCCCGCAGCGGTATGCGCGTCCGCCGCGGCGTGGTCGTCGATGTCGCGGGCCGTAAGCAGGTGCAGATAGGCGACGTGCCGCTGGTCCCGGGCGAGCAGGGACTCGGCGCGACGCAGGTAGGCGAGCAGGTCAGGTGGTGACGGTGCCGCGAGCACGGGGAGGGCGGCGATGTCCACTTCGAGTGCCGTTCGATCGGTCGCCTCGGCGGCAGGCGACGGAAAGTACGCCGTCGCATCGATACGGTAATCGTCGGCGAGAGCGAGACCGGGAAGGAGGATCAGGGCGGCGAGCCAGCGGGATGTCTGCATGGCCCCACCGTAGCAAGCGAGATGGTGGTCTGCTTTACCCGGATTAACGCGTGTTGACTTCGTTTAGCGCACAGCCTGTCGCCATGCGGTCGGTGTGGTCGCATGCACCGCGCGGAACGAGCGCGAAAACTGCGCGGCGCCCGCGAAGCCGCATTCCAGGGCGATGTCCAGCAGCGGACGTCGCGTGGCGCGCAGGAGCGCCGCGGCACGCTCGACGCGGAGACGGCGCACGTAGTCGCCGATCGTGCATTCGTGGACCGTGCGGAAAGTGCGCGCCAGATGGACGGGGTGGCGTTCCGCGATGCGCGCGAGCTGTTCCAGTGTCACTTCTTGTGCCGGGTCGTCATGCAGAAACTCGCGCACGCGTCGAAGCCAGGCCGGCTCCTGACACGTCCGCTGGTCCAGCCCCGCCGCGGCGAGCGCGAGGGCCTCCAGGGTCAGGCCCTGGGCAGACAGTTGGGCGAAGGCGTCGCCCAGCGCAAGCTGGTCGACGATGCGTCGTCCCAGTCCGAGCAAGGCCGGGGAACGGCGAAGCAGCGGACGTCCGTCGAGGCGTGTCGCGTGGTTGGAGAGCAGGGCGGTGGTGTCGGCATCGGGTGAGAAGATCACCTTGCGAGCGCCTTCATGGCCGAACCGCTGTGCGTGTGTCGCGTGGGCCGGACAGAACAGCAGGTCGCCCGGTGCGTGCTCGTTGGTTTCGCCGAGGATGCGTTCCTCGTAGCCGCCCGCGACGACCAGGCAGAACGAGGCCTCGTCGTGGGCATGCGCGGCCATAGCGCCACCTGGCGCGTAGCTCGACACGTGCAGCTCGGTGATGCCGCTCATGGTGCGCTCCTTGCGACCCTGGCGATACCTAGTGCGGTACCAGCAGCCGGAAGAGCCCGGCGACACAGGCTACCGCGGCGACGCCTCCGAGATAAAGCGCCACGAACCAGGCCGCCTGACGTAGGCGCGGACGCTTCGCCATCAGTGGTAGCCCTCGTCGCCTTGCCGCACTTTTCCGCGGAAAACCCAGTACGCCAGGACGGTGTAGGTCAGGATGATGGGGATGACGATGGCCGCGCCGACCAGAGTGAACATCTGGCTCGAGCGCGGCGCGGACGCGGCCCAGATATCGAGCGACGGCGGGATGATGTTGGGAAAGATGCTGATCAGCAGGCCGCTGTAGCCGAGGAAGACGATGGCGAGGGTAAGCAGGAAAGGCAGCCGTTCCGCGCCACGCTTTACGCTGGACAGGATACCGATCACGCAGGCGAGGACCAGCACGGGCACCGGCAGGAAGAACAGCAGGTTGGGCATGCTCAGCCAGCGCGCGGCCACGCCGGGCTGGCCGAGCAGGGTCCAGAGGCTGACGATGCCCACCGTCGCGGCCAGGCACAGCGTAAGGGGACGCATCAGCACGGCCATGCGGCGTTGCAGTTCGCCCTCGGTCTTCATCAACAGCCAGCCGCAGCCCAGGGTTGCGTACGTGAGCAACAGGCCGATCCCGGTGAACAGGTTGAACGGCGAGAACCAGTCGAAGGGACCGCCGACGAACTTGCCGTCGCGCACGTCGATCCCCTGCAGCAGGCTGCCGAGGATCACGCCCTGGGCGAACGTCGCCACGCCCGAGCCGGCGATGAAGGCGAGATCCCACAGGTGCTGCGTACGCCGGGCCTTGGCCCGGATTTCGAACGCGACACCGCGGAAAATAAGGCCGCAAAGCATGGCGATGATGGGCAGGTAGGTCGCGGGCAGCAGGACGGAATAGGCGACGGGAAACACGGCGTACAGGCAGGCCCCGCCCAGGACCATCCAGGTTTCGTTGCCGTCCCACACCGGAGCGACGGTGTTGAGCATGACCTCGCGTTCGCCTTCGCGATCGAAGAACGGAAAGATCAGGCCGATGCCGAGATCGAATCCGTCGAGCATGACGTAGAGGAAGACGCCGAAGCCGATGATGGCCGCCCAGATGACGGGCAAGTCGATATGCATGGCGTGTTTACTCGTCGATGGGATCGGTGGGGCGCGACAGCGGACGATGGTCGAAGCGATCGCGACCCAGGCCCGTGTCGCCGGAGGACGAACCTTCGGCTTCGTCGCGTGGCAGGTTGGGACCCTTGGCCATCAGCTTGAGCATGTAGTAAATGCCGGTACCGAAGACCAGGAAGTACACCATGATGAAGATCATCAGCGAGGTGCCGACCTGGTCCACGGTCAACGCCGTCGACACCGCATCGCGGGTGCGCATCACGCCGTAAACGACCCACGGCTGGCGACCGGCTTCGGTGGTGATCCAGCCGGCCAGCAGGGCGATCAATCCACTCGGACCCATGAGCAGGGCGAAGCGCTGGAACCAGCGCGCTTCGTAGAGTCGCGCGTTGCGCCTCAACAGCAGGCCGAGCACGGCGAGCAGGAGCATCAGCAGGCCCATGCCGACCATGATCCGGAAGCTCCAGAAGACGATCGTCGAATTGGGCCGGTCTTCGCGGGGGAAGGATTTCAGTCCCTGGATCTCGCCGTCCCAGGTGTGCGTGAGGATGAGGCTGCCCAGGTGCGGGACCTTGATCGCGTAATGCGTGGTCTCGTTTTCCATGTCGGGCCAGCCGACGAGGTTGAGCGAGGTGCCGCCGTGTTCGGTCTCCCAGAGACCTTCGATGGCAGCGATTTTCGCCGGCTGGTGTTCCCGCGTGTTGAGGCCATGCGCGTCGCCCGCGGCGATCTGGATCGGCACGACGACGAGCATCATCCACAGCGCCATGGAGAACGACTTGCGGATACCGGCATCGCGCCGGCCACGCAGCAGGTGCCAGGCCGCGCAGGCACCGACGAGCATCGCGGCGACGATGAAGGCAGCCAGTGCCATGTGCACGAGCCGGTAAGGGAAGGAGGGGTTGAAGACGATCTTCAGCCAGTCGACCGGGACGATCCGTCCGCCGACCACTTCATAGCCCTGCGGCGTCTGCATCCAGCTGTTCGAGGAAAGGATCCAGAAGGTCGAGATCAGCGTTCCGGTGGCCACCATCAGCGTGGCGAAGAAATGCGCCTTCGGGCCGACCCGCGTCCAGCCGAAAAGCATGATGCCGAGGAAGCCGGCTTCGAGGAAGAACGCCGTCATCACCTCGAAGGCGAGCAGGGGACCGGTAACCGAGCCGGCGAACGCGGAGAAACCCGACCAGTTCGTGCCGAACTCGTAGCTCATGACCACGCCGGACACGACACCCATACCGAAGCCCACGGCGAAGATCTTCGACCAGAAGAAGAACAGTTCCTTGTAGACGACCTTGCCGGTCTTCAGCCACAGGCCCTCGAGCACGGCGAGGAAGCTGGCCAGCCCGATGCTGATCGCCGGGAAGATGATGTGAAAGGACACCGTGAAGGCGAACTGCCACCGGGCAAGGAGAAGCGCCGTGTCGGATACGTTCACTCGAGAGTCCGTGCGTGGGAGCCGGCCCTTATTGTCCCAAGTCGCGGGGCCGCTGGATTGGTCAAATCGGCCACGGCGGGCGCGACCGATCGTCGCGCCGATTCGGCAGGCTCACTTAACTTTGCAGGTTGCCGGCCGATGATCATGCGACCTTGCACAAGGAATGCCTGTGAAGCTTCGTCTCCTGCCGCTCGTTTCCCCCGTCGTCGTCCTCCTCGCAGGCTGCATGGGCGACGACTTCCATCTCTCGGGCAAGTCCGCCGATGGCGCCGACATCGTCCTCGACGGTCAACGGGGAACGGTGAGCTGGCACTGGGGACCCAAGGCCTATTCGCAGCCTTTTACGCTGGACAAGAAAGACCTCTCGCATGCACCCAGCGGTTGGGACGGGACGCTGGACCTGACGCTGAGCGGCGGCCGGCGTCTGACCCTGGCCGGCGAGCACGGCACCTTCGTCTGCAAGAAGGGCTGCGACGACCTGCACCTCCCCCTGGTCTGGACCGTCGCCGACAAATAGCCCCGACGTGCGTATCCTTACACGATGGACAATCCCACCCCGCTGCGAGTCCTGACTCGCGGCACGCTCTACGCCATGGCCCTCGCGACAGGCCTGGCCGTCGCAAACATTTACTACAACCAGCCGATGCTCGGGATCATGTCGCGCGATCTGCGCGACGGCGCGGTGGAGCGCTGGATCCCGACGCTTACCCAGCTGGGTTATGCCGCTGGCCTGCTGTTTCTGGTTCCTCTGGGTGATGCGCTTGAGCGGCGCCGCCTCATCGTCGTGCAGTTCGTCGTGTTGGCCGTCGCCATGGCGGCGGCCGCGCTCGCGCCCGGCCTGGCGACGCTCGCGGTCGCCTCGGTGCTGGTCGGCGCGATGGCCACCGCCGCCCAGCAGATCGTGCCATTCGCGGCCATCCTCGCCGAACCGTCCAAACGCGGCGCCGCTGTCGGCACGGTCATGAGCGGCCTGCTTACCGGCATCCTGCTCAGCCGCACGGTGGCAGGCTTTGTCGCCAGTGCGGCAGGGTGGCGCGCGATGTTCTGGCTGGGCGTACCCATCGCCTTGGCGGGTGCCGTGCTCATGCGCATGCGCCTCCCCGAGCACCATCCCACGCGCCGGGTGAGCTACGGCGAACTGATGTCGTCGCTGGTTGGGCTGTGGCGTCGCGAGCCCTTGCTGCGCCGTGCGGCGCTGACCCAGGCGGTGATCTTCGCGTCCTTCTCGGCCTTCTGGACCGTGCTGGCACTGCGTCTGGAGCAGCCCCCGATGAATCTCGGCGCCGCCTCGGCGGGTCTTTTCGGCGTCGTCGGTGCGGTCGGCGTGGCCATGGCACCGCTGGCCGGGCGCGTCGCCGACCGTCGAGGTCCTTGGCAGGTGATCGCGGCGGGCGCGCTGGCGACGGTACTGGCCTGGGTGGTCTTCGCGCTGTGGCCGACGCTCGCCGGGTTGATCGTCGGTGTCGTCCTGCTCGACTTCGGCGTGCAGATCGCGCTCGTTTCCCACCAGCACCTGGTCTACGGTCTGCACCCCGAGTTCAAGAGTCGGCTCAATACCCTGTTCATGACCACGATGTTCCTCGGCGGCGCGACCGGTTCGTTTTCGGCTGCCGAAGTGTGGCGACATGCTGGCTGGACGGGCGTTTGCGTTCTCGGCGGGGGGCTCGCCGCGATCGCCCTCGTGTCGCGTTTGTTGCATCGCGTGCCGGCGACGCACTGAGACCCCCCATACAGGGGGTCACCGCCTTCGTGGCGCTGTCTAGCATCCGGGTCGTCTCCCGTTGTGAGCGCTGCCATGAACTTCGCCCAGATACCGGCGCCTGATCTCGCGCGCCGGATCCCGCACCCCACCGCCGAACGTGTTCGCGGCCTGTTGCGCAAGGCGTTGCAGCAGATCGACGCAACCGATGTGCCGGATCGCGACGCCTGCGCGCGCTACATCGTGCTGGCCCTGCAGATCCACACCAACGCCGCGCCGGTGTCTGCCGATGTCGTGCCCAGTGGGCTCGCCGCCTGGCAGATCCGCGTGGTCCACGACATGGCACTGGCCAACCTCGACGCCGCCTTGTCGATCAGGGAACTCGCGGCCGCGTGCCGGCTGTCGCGTGGTTATTTCACACGCGCCTTCAATGCCACCTTCGGCGTCAGTCCGCATCGCTGGCGCCACCGCCACCGGCTCGAACACGCACGGACCTTGTTGCGGACGACCGACGGACCGATCGCCGAGATCGCGATCAGCTGCGGCTTCAACGACCAGGCCCATTTCACCCGCGCCTTCAAGACCGCCACCAACGTCACCCCCCATATATTTCGTGTGCAGTGTAGGAGCCGATTCATCGGCGATGCTCCATGTGGGAGCCGATTCATCGGCGATCCCGCGGCAGCGGGCCAGGCTGCTGCAACATCCATCGCCGCTGAAGCGGCTCCCACACAGGGCACAGCTCCCACACAGGGCGCGGTTTGTACCGGTAAGCTCGGCTCATGACCACCGAGCCCATCCGCGTCCTCATCGTCGACGATCACCCGCTGTTCCGCGCGGGCGTAGCGGCGATTCTCGACGACAGCCCCGGGTTCGACGTCGTCGGCCAGGCAGGTACGGGCCATGAAGGCATCGAAGCCTGGCGCCGGTTGCTACCCGATGTGGCTCTTGTCGATCTGCAGCTGCCCGACATGGAAGGCACGCGCGTCATCGCCCTCATCCGCGCGCATACGCCGGCGGCTCGCGTCATCGTGTTGACGACATACGGTGGCGACGGCAACGCGCGCCGGGCGCTGGCGGCAGGCGCCAACGGGTACCTGTTGAAGACCTCGTTGGTGGACGATCTCGTCGGCACCATCCAGGCCGTGCATGCCGGACAGCAGCGCATCGCGACCGAGGTAGCGCAAGACCTGACCGAGCACTACGGCGACCAGGCACTCTCCGAACGCGAACTCGATGTGTTACGTGGCGTGGCACTGGGCCTGGAAAACAAGCAGATCGCCGCACGCCTCGGCTTGTCCGCCGAGACGGTCAAGGAATACCTCTCGAACGCGATGGGCAAACTCCGTGCAAGCAATCGTGCGCACGCCATCGCGCTGGCCATGGAGCGCGGCTTCCTGCGTTGATCGCGCAGGGCTTCATCCCTCTTACCCTGCAGGAAATCTTCCATGCGCCTCCGTTCCCTGTTTCTCGGCATCGCACTCGTCGCCGCCGCACCCGCCGCTGTGCTTGCCGCTACCACGCCGGATTTCTCCGCGGGGCCGCAGTACGACACCACGCATGTTTACCTGGCGCCACAGGACGTCGATGCCTTCGTGCGCAGCTTCGCTGCCACGTTTGAAGGACAGTCGACGAAACAGGGTATTGCCACGGTGACGCCGACGCCGTCGAGTACCTCGACCCAGCTGGTGCAGAGCCCGTCGGGCGCGGTGTCTGTTTTTGGTTTTCGTACCCCTGTGCCGTATCCCTTCGGTCTCGAGCGCACGGGCTATCTGGTGACGGACCTCGATGCTGCGATCAAGGCGGCGGAACAAGCGGGTGCGGCCACCGTGGTCACGGCCTTCGACGATCCGATCGGCCGTGATGCGGTGATCAGCTGGCCGGGCGGGGTGAACATGCAGCTCTACTGGCACACGAAGACCCCGAGCTACGAACCGCTGCGCCACGTTCCGGAGAATCGTATCTACCTGCCGGCGGCCAGTGCGGCGAAGTTCGTCCAGGCATTCACGCGTTTCGCCCACGGCAAGGTCGTGTCCGACGACGCGAAGGCCTCGTTGACGGAGCTGGGTGGTACATCCGGTACGTACCGTCGCATCCGGATCGAGTCCGGCTACGGCAAGGCAACCGTGCTTGTCACCGACGGCCACCTCGTCTGGCCCTACGGTCGCGAAGTGACAGGTTACGAGGTAGATGACCTGGCGGCCGCGTTGGCACGTGCCACGCAATCCGGCGCGCAGGTCGTGGTGCCGGTACACGACGAAGGTGACCGCCATGCGGCGATGCTGCAGTTCCCCGGCGGCTACGTCGCGGAAATCCACGCCGCAAGGTAACCCTCAACCAAATGTGGGAGCCGCTTCAGCGGCGATAGGGTGCTTGCCACTACACCCATCGCCGCTGAAGCGGCTCCCACACAACATCGACTCCGATCGGACGTCTTCGATCAGAAATCGAACGATGCCGAGACCAAGAAGGTACGCGGCGTGCCCTGGGTGAGGTAACCACCCGTGGCCGAGGCCCAGTAGCCCTTGTTGGTGATGTTCTGCACGGTGAGGCGGAACGTCACCGGCACGCCGTCCAGCGTGCTGGAGGCGCGTGCGCCAACGTCGTACGTCGTCCATGCCGGGATGTCCAGCGTGTTGGTCACGTTGACGTACTGCTTGCCGGTACGAACCGCACGGGCGCTGAGCGTGATGTCCGGCGTGTTCGGAATGTCCCACTCCGCGCCGAGGTTGGCCTGGAAGCGCGGCACGCCGATGGCGTCGTTACCGTTGTTGGTGCCGCCGTCGGTCTTGGTCAGCTCCGGCTGGATGTAGTTGGCACCACCGAGCACGCGCACGCCCTGGGTCGGCTCACCGAAGAAGCTCCACTCGGCACCACGGTTACGCTGCTCGCCGGCAATGACGTAGGTGTTCGTGGTCGTATCGACATAACCACTCGGCTGCTTGATCTGGTACAGGCCGAAGGTGCTGCCGAAGGCGCCCGCATCCCACTTCACGCCCACTTCGTTCTGCTTCGACTTGAACGGCGAAAACACCTTGCCGGCGTTGGTCAGCACAGTGTCGCCGAATTTGATCGGCGCAGTGTCGCCCTGGGTCAGTGCTTCGATGTGGTTCGCGTAGACCGAGAACTGCTCATTGATGCGGTAGTTCACCCCGAAGATCGGGCTGTTGGTGTACTGCTCGTATTCGGCGTTCTTTGCGCCGCCCTGGTTGGTGTAGTCGTAGCCGATGACGTGCATCTTCTGGCGACGAACGCCTGCCGTCACCTGTAGCTTGTCGTCCATGAAGCCCAGCGTGTCGGACACGGAAAGGCTTCGTGTGATCGTGCGTCCGGTGATGTCAGGTGCGCCGGAATCGCCGATGTACTCAGGCCGCGACACATCAATGGGATCGTAGATGTTCGTGGCGAAGGTGCCCGAATACTCGTAAGCGACCTTCTTCCGGGTATTGAGCGCCGAGAAGCCGACCGTAACGCGGTGCGTGACGTCGCCCGTGTTGAACTTCGCATTGAAGCCGGCTTCGCCGGTGGCGGTGTTCGCCACATAAGGCACGGTAAAGCGCGACTCGGTCGCGTCACCCGCTGCATTGCTGACCGTGGGGCTGACGTAGTCGCCGAACTCATTGCCATGGTGCGCACCGGCGGCGACGTAACCCGTCAACCAGTCCGTGATGTCGTATTCCGCGCGGACGACACCGAAGGTGTCTTCAAGCTGGGAGCCGGACCACGACTGGGCGTAGTTGGTCTTCGCCGAAGGCGCCTTTGGAACGACGTTGCCGACGAAGACGGTGGAGCGACCACCATTGATGGTCTGCTTCTGGTAGCCGAGATCGGTTGTGACGCGCAGGCGATCGCCCGTATAGTCGAAGCCGATGGCGAGGGCGTTGACGCGATGATTCTCGCCGTCGATCGCGGTACCGCCGTTGCGCGACACCGCGTTGACCCGCACGCCGAACTCGTTGTTCGTGCCGAAGCGGCGCCCGATGTCGGCGGTGGCGCCGATCTGGCCATCGCTGCCGTAATCCACGCCGACGCGGGTGATCGGGTCGACCGTCGCGCGCTTGGGCGCGATGTTGATGCTGCCACCGATACCGGATCCGCCCGGGGAGACACCGTTGAGGAAGGCGCTCGCGCCCTTGAACACTTCAACGCGGCTGACCAGCTCGGGAGCGAGCAGCTGGCGGGGAAGCAGGCCATAGAGGCCGTCGAAGCCGATGTCGTCGCTGTACAGCTGGAACCCGCGGATCACGAAGGTCTGCGAGTAGTTGCCGTAACCGAAACCCGTGCGCACGGCCGGGTCGTTGGCAACGACGTCGCCGAGGGTGTGGGCCTGCTGGTCACGGATGAGCTTGTCGGTATAGCTGGTCATGGCGAACGGGACGTTCATCATGTCCTGGTTGCCGAGAACACCAAAACGGCCACCTTGCGCCACCTGGCCACCGGCATAAGCAGCTGTAGGCGCCACGACATCGGCCCTGACCTGCACGCCGGACAACGTGGTCGCGTTGTCCTGGGCCTTACGCTGGGTGTCGTCGGTCTCGTCGGCGGCATGGGCCGCACCGGCCACGAGGAGGGTTCCCAGCACGGCGGCGCGGATGGAAAGGGTCAGACGGCGACGGGCCGGAAGGGCGGTGTGCATGGTGGTCCTGGGCATGGGAGCCTCGATCAAAGGCGAATGGAAATGAGAATCGCTCGTATTATGATCGAGATTGCAACGGTCGCCTAGGGGCAAAGCGGGCCCGGACAGCCAGCAGGCGTGTCCGGGCCCGATCCTTCCACCGATTTGAAGGGAATTACGGCATCAGGACCTTGTCGACGACATGGATCACGCCGTTCGACTGCATCACGTCGCCGATGGTGACGTGTGCGACGCCACCCTTGGCATCCGTGACATCAAGGGTCTTGCCTGACTGGCTGACCGTGAGCGGCTCGCCTTCGACCGTGGTCAGGCTGGCCTTGCCGTTGCCCTTGCTCACCAGGGTCATGAGGTCGGACGCGGTGTAACGACCGGACACCACGTGATACGTGAGGATCTTGGTCAGGGTCGCCTTGTTCTCGGGCTTGACCAGGGTGTCGACGGTGCCCGCCGGCAGGGCGTTGAACGCTTCGTTGGTCGGCGCAAAGACGGTGAACGGGCCCGGGCCCGAGAGCGTGTCGACCA
>Ga0247742_10001203_pt1 | contig 18587 bp, 29 predicted proteins | sample UWRJL208509C2_FD_180944 | JGI IMG/M metagenome (GOLD analysis project Ga0247742, IMG submission 180944) | Plant litter microbial communities from Arlington Agricultural Research Station in Wisconsin, United States - UWRJ-L208-509C-2 | ecosystem: Environmental > Terrestrial > Plant litter >... | reverse complement strand
GGCAGGTCTTTTGTGCCTTTTTTACTTTCACGAGGCTCAGGTCCATCCGCTTGATTGTTTTTCAGAAACCTGCTCCCTGATACGTTCCGGCGGCAAAAAAGCTGGCAAAGGGAAGGTCGATCTTGAAGGTAATAATATCTTTCCCGCTGCTCCCTGGCACTAATCATTACTCTATCTGCCAGACGTAAGGAAAAGCAACAAGAAGCGCAAAGCTTCCCCATCGCCAGATGAGCCAGCAAAGAAGAAGAATAAGCCAGCTACCAAAGTTACCAAAGGCCGTATGAAGGGTCCGGTCGATTATGACAAGCAATGCGGAGTAATCAACGATAAGAATCTCCCGTGCTCAAGATCCTTAACCTGCAAGTCTCACTCGATGGGGGCGAAACGAGCCGTGCAGGGTCGTTCACGCGATTACGATGTTCTGCTACTCGAATGGCAACGAGCCAATAACCCCAATTTCGTAGAGCCTGTGAAACGGGAGTCCAAGGCCGAGAAAAAAGAGAAGCGAGAGAGGGAGAAAATGGAGAAGAAGAGGTTAGCAGGTGAGGCCGCTGCTGCTCTCGGCTTGGATCCTGCCGTGGCGAGCAAAAAATCTGCGACTGTTACCTCCACATCGAAGAAGGTTGGCAAGAAAGCTGCTGCTGCTGCCGCTGCAGCGGTCAGGCTAGCAGAGGAGTTGCGTGAAGACGTTTCAGACGATTTGGACGACCTAGACTCGGAGGTTGAAGTCGAAGACCTTATCAGGAGCGTCAGGGTAGCGAAGGAGGGCGGTGGCATCGGTGTACCCCTGGCCGTTCCTAGCGATGCCAGCAGTTGGTTCGTTCAGCGGCGAGAACGAGCCCGTTGTTGTAGAGACCTTCTTCTCAATGCTTTGGGAAGTGGGGGTGGGACTGGAGCACCAGGAGGTATTGTGTCGATGGGGATGGCGAATCGGAGTACTAGTCTCAATTCAGGAACGGGTGGGATGCGGATTCCCTAGCTTCTTGTGTTTAATTATGATCTATCGACCTATTCTGTATTTATCTTACTTCCGATTGATGATTAATTATCGTAATGCATGTAGTTTACAGCCTGCAGCAAGTGAGGTCAATCTAGATAATGTAGTGAAAGGAAAACGAAAACGAAACTACGGACGCTAGGCCTCAAGACGATGGCTTATTGTCATCTAGACCAACTCTGGATAGCCATCTTCTCCATGTCACGAGCTGCTCTAAACAAGGATCCCTTCGCGAAAATGGGAGCACATGGAGTGTACCTCCTGGCAGATGGATTTTCAAACCACCCAAGAACAGCACCAGAATTAGGTCGTGCGTCTGGAATGTAGTTTAGAGTTTCCAAGATAATAGACAGGGTTTTATCTGGAATTGTTTGACGCTCGAGTGTTGAAACGCTTCGCTTGAGAGCGGCCAGCTCCTTGTGCGTTTTTACACGCTCATAGGGTATCGGTTGTTGTTCGGGTGGCGTACCGGTATAGATCTGGGAGAAAATGTAAGAAAACTGCTATGGGGCAGGAACGGAAGGCATCTTGAAGACAAACCTCGATCGCAGTGCACCCGAGACCATAAATATCGCTAGACTGCTGATACTCCCCATTCCAGTCGTGGTCTCGATAGCGGTCGATGCCAAATCTATAAAATTTGCGGAACTCCAGATGTTCTGGTGCAATGAAATTTCCGTATAAGTGAAGAGTTTTAGTTGAAGGGTGGTATTCGTCGGAGAATTCGCCCAGCACGCAGACACCATTGGGTTTGACCAAAACGTTAGACTATTTAATTTTTGAATGTGAGGGGTTGAAAGCAAGTGCCAAGGTAACTTACTGGTCGCACTGCGCCATGGAAGGTGCCCCGAGCGTGTAGATAATCAAGGCCTGCAGACACATCGACGCACTGTTGATAGTCAAGCACAGCATTCCAGTAGTCTTGTTCTATCACTTACCATTTTGCGACGACTACATTCCGGATAGAGTCCAACGTATTCCTTGATGGTGTAAAATCCGGGGCAAAGGGATACGAGTCTAAGTAGGGGGTGTGCTTCCTCCAGAGCGTGTGCATCATAGCCTACAATGTCGACTAAATTGGCATGCGTCCCAGATTTTGGCCAGTGGTCCAATTTGTCCATGATAAACTAGTACGCCTCAGTCAGAGTTGGCCAAAAGACTGGGAAGAAGATGTACCTTCAGAGATGAAAACCCACGGACTCGCATAGCACGACAGCGGCCGCCACCCACTGTGTTGACGATAAATACCTATACATGATAAGTTGAAAGCCGTTCGAGTGGAAGGTTAAGAGCGTACTTCTTTGGAGTCTGGTGTAGATGGGGTATTGTCATCCGTCATGACAGGACGCAGCCTCCGACATCCTCGTACAGTCATAACTTCTGTCTCGCTCAAGGTATAGTCCATCAGGGAAAGTGTGAGGGTGGTTTGACAAGAAGCGGCGTGGGTGAGGTCTTATATGTACCCCAAGAAAGATGATCAAGCAGGCTGCCGAAAACACTCTGAGAGGAACGTTACACGCACAGCCTTTCTGACACTTGTCAATTATCAGGAAGCCCAGACAAACCGTGTATACCCAAGTGTGTACAGCACTAACCCACACTGAAACCAGAACCGTGTCGGATAAGCACATCCGAATGCTCCTGCAATTTGCGCGGACGAGGCCAAGGGGCTCCGAGTCGGCCAAGGCTTGTCCGAGGCGATGACCGGAATCCTATGCGATACTTCGCTTACTGGGGGGCAGGTAGGGGTATTATAAGATTCGCATATGAGCACTGTATTCCAGATGTAAACCGACATGATCGAAAACAAGCCTGAGTGGCAGTGAGTGCAAGGAACTTGGAAGGATGCTGGGCGTCACGGGATCTCACCGGACCGCGTAACCGTGGCGTGATCAACTGCTTGGTTCTGCCGTTGTGACAAACACCTTCACCACGTTCGTTCCGTGACTGCCAGTCCAGCATTTACCAGCTCCCTCCAGTTGCCTCAAAATGCGGCATTTTGCCCTTATTCTCATTCTATCTTTTATTTCGTCCATTAACGCTCTTCACTTCTACCTGGACGCCAACCAGAAACGATGTTTCATTGAGGAACTCCCGACTGATACGGTCGTTGAAGGTGCAGTGCAACGTCACATCGATGTGCTGAATGGGATTGACATGCTTTGTGTAGGTCATTACCGTGCATTAGAATGGGCTGAGGATCAGCAAAAGTATATTGAGAACCATGAACTTGGGATTATTGTGGAGGTTCAAGTGAGTCCACTTTCGTACTGTCGAATTTCTTGGGCTTATGATCATTATTTCGTATGACTAGGAAGAACCTTCGGGACACGTTGTCGTGAAGACCACTGGGCCCATTGACGGAAAATTCACGTTTACATCTCACGAGGCTGGCGACCACTCCATTTGCCTATCCACGAATTACACCTCTTGGTTCAGTCATACTCATATCCGGCTCTATTTGGATGTTGTCGTTGGTTCAACCAAAGCGGACGTCGAACACGACCGCTCTCATGTTTCTGAGCTCGCTGCGAAAGTTCGAGACCTCAACAATAAGCTTGAGGACATCCGGAGAGAACAGCAATACCAGCGCGAACGCGAAGCAGACTATAGGGACCTGAGCGAGGCAACGAATGCTCGGGCGGTGTGGTACAGCCTCGTACAAATTGTGGTGTTGATCGGGACTTGTGCGTGGCAGCTACGGCATTTGAAAGTGAGTAACTTTTTATTGCTGTATTACCTGACCTCATGGTACTCGCAGCGTTTCTTTGAGGACAGGAAGATGCGGTAGAACATGTAAATTATGACGATGCGCTTCTGATGCCAATATTTTGTGCTAAGCCAGTGGTTTATCTTTACTTTCCATCTTCAGCAAGACCTTTTTGCCGTAACGTCCTTCTGCAAGAGCTTTCATAACTCGCCTGAGCTTCACAGTCGCTTCTTCATCCGAATCCTGCGCAGATATCGTTACTATTTCGTGTTCGGGGGTGACAAGCTAATGAGGATCCAGTCAGCAGTTTGCTGTATGTACTTAAGGTAAATTTACCTTTTTGTCCTTGACTAGATTTACGAGTTCTTGCATCATCTTCTGCCTGGCCTCTGGGGGTTTCTGGATGTACCATCGACTTTGCCAAAAGCCATGGCAAGTCAGGTTTTTGAAAATGAAAAGTGAGATCGGGAGTGAGAGGGGTTGCTTGGCCATAGCGCCGTAGGAGACAAGATGCGCATCAATCCCAAGAAGCCGCGCCATTGAAGTTGCAGCACCTCCACCTGAGGAAATGCGAATATTCAATGCGCCTGTTGGAAAGCCCTTGCAGAAGCAATATCGCACCGACACAATTGAGGCCCAAACGAATGCCTCTGCCACCAGTCCATTCCTTGAGCTTCTCTCTAATAGTCTTGTCAGCAAGGTCGTCATAGGTTAACACCTGCGTCGCCCCGATAACATGTAGTCTTTGCTTCAGCTCTTCGATATTTGGCCGGTCCCGAACGAGGTTCACCGTCTTTAATCCTTTCGCTGCAGCGATTTGGATGACGGCTTCACCGACAGCACTGTTGGCACCGTTTTGAACAACCCAATCACCGGCTTCGAGTGCCACGAAGTCATTGAGCATATTATATGCCGTAGGGGGATTGACCTAGGATTCGGACATAATCAGCTGTGAAGTTCCGCGTAAACGCTGAACTCACAGTGATGGTCGCGCCTTGTACTTCTGTGAGCTTGTCAGAATCTGGCACTCTCGCAACGTCTGTGACAGCTACGTTTCGGTCTGTTACCCATGTTCCCGCTTGCTGCTTGATCATGACCACCCAGTCGTTGACTTTGAGAGAATGTACACCCTCTCCCACAGCGGTAACACAAGCTAGGCCCTCGTTTCCACCTACGAAGACTGGGTGGTCTTCGCTGCCCGTCCCAGACGGTGCTAAAGCGTCCGTTTTTGTCGGTTTGGTGGGATATACACCTTCAATAACATTGACGTCCGCTGGGTTGATTGGCGACAGCAAGAATTTGATATTCACAGAATTAGGATGAGGAGGCGGTATGTTGGGATAGGATAGCACCCCTAACACGTTGGCAGGATCTCCATTGCTGGAATATACTACCGCGCGGTCTGTGCAACGGGCAGAAGTAGAGAATGCGCGGACAGACAATCGGAGGCGAGAAATCATAAGGACGTCGTTGCTACCTAAGTTCACAAAGCACATTGGACTGACAACCATATAGGATAATTTGATTACGCGACCGGTCCGGCATCCCTTTTACTTTCTCAAGGACCAGCGTCTTCCACTTGTCCCAATTGTCGCTACATTCATCAACGAGAATGATCCCTTGCCGCCCCGAAGTAGCTCCTGTTGCCCACCCACAACCCAATAGGAGGGAATCTAGGGAGTGCAGCCGCCGTTCGCGTGGTATTCGTTTTTTCCAGGCAATCATGCAGAAGGAAGGGTGATGATGCACCCCAGCGGGTTGAGCTAACCAGATAAGGTGGACATTACCCTCCCAAGGATTTATGGTTGTGGGGTGCTTCGGAGGTGTTGCCAATATCGATCTTGAAGATGGTGGAAATGTTGTAGGCGTCTGATTGGCATTTGTTTTGCTGGAGAGAGGTAATAAACCTGGATCGTCGGGTTTGCGCCTTACGGGGGTCCTATGACAGTTTGGTGGATCGTTTTCGGAGCGCTTCCTGCGAGTAGGCGTAGAAGTGCCGATATACTGTTCTTGGTTGCCATCTAAGCGAGCAAGTTTGTACAGCCAGTGATCGACCGTTGCCTTCCGATTTATTGGGCAATTAGCCTTAGGTGATGCCACCTTGCCCCACATCGTTTTGACCCAGTCAGATATATCTTTGTCTGACCTGTCACGGCCTACAGACTCGAGCGCAATCTGGTACACTTCTTCCATATCCGAAGCGTCTTGCCAAGTACGTTCCGATGGTAGGTAAAATCTTGTTAAGCGAGGAAAACGTAGCTCGTAGTACTGAAACATATGTCATAACATGTAGTAGGCGAATAAACTTGACCTCATACCTGGCTGTGTTGCGCTTTGGTGAAACCAGCACCGTAGAGATCAACCACCAGCGGTTCCCGTAAAATAACGGTTGGCAAAGGTTTTAATCCGGTTAACACAGATAATTTGAAAGGAAGATCACTGCCCTTTTGAAGAAAGATGGATAAGACAATTAGCGTGAATCATGGTTTGGACTCACTGCGGACGAGTATGGGATGGGATCTGAGGATTTAATTACGAAGTTGAGTCTTTCCAGAGCCTCGCGATCCAGACCATATGAGACGGTAAAATATCCGTGAAAGTGCGGTTTCACGTTGGCCTAGAGAAAGGGAGGGTAAGATGAATGCCTTCATAGGAGTCGTGTAGGCTGACACTAAGTATCTGCCCCGTCTCCTTGACAAAAGCCCCAACAAGAAATGTTGTGAAAGTGGTGGGCGGGACTGTGATGCTGTGAGTTACACATAAATTCTACCACACAACCACTCACCGCGTAAGTTGCGCCCACGAACCTTCTCCCAGGTCGCCCCAACGATAATCAAGTCTAACTTATCACCCGAGTCTGGCAGATAGTCGCGCTTCAGTTTTATCCACGGCTTTCGATAATCATTGTATTTTGAGTCATCCCCCTTCAAGACCAACCCTTCTTCCCCTGCCGCAATGTGCTCAGAAAATATCTGGTACAAAACCTTCACAGGTTGGTTCGATGTCATGTCGATTGGATACCGCTTAGCTAGCATGGACTTCCCGGGTTCAATATGAACCAATGACCCTAAGAGTTGACGGCGCTCGGAGTAATTTCGAGAGAGCAATGATACCGAGTCAAGGTACAAGACATCGAAAAAGACAAGGCCTAACGATAGCCCTTCATTGACAAGGCTGTTCATGCTCTCATGTCTGCGCTCTCATTAGTTCTTTTGGGCAACTCGAATAGCTAGCAAGACGTACTCGTCAGAGGGTACAGCGCATGATCGACGTCTTGCACCTCGCACACCATAGGCTGTGTCTTCAACTAGTTGCCTTATTCTCCAAAATTCTTTGGTTTTTTAGGTTTTTTACAACTGGTAGAAGGTATGGTGACGCACCGGCGATGTTACCCTCTTTGAATGCCACCATTTCGGCATCCAGGATGATATTGTGCTTAACCCTCGATGGATTTTCATCTGTAATACATCGGTCCAGTCGAAGTGCAGAACGGATGACACTATGAATAGCATGTCGATCATTTGTAGAGTCTCGTTTACTCTTGCTAAAGATCGTGATTTTGGAGGAACCGTCGGATTGGACTTCGACGTGAATTTGAGCTCGTTCACCATCATATTTGGTTTCGGCCCACACTTTGTTAGAACCGGAAAGAAGATCCAGAGCATGTTGACAACCACGACCTTTCTCTGATTTTGGAATCTAGAAAAATTGTCAGGTGCAAGTCGTAGCAAAATAAGACTTCACGATCATACAGCAATAGGGGACCCTATATTTGGGACAATGGTAGCACTCGTCTTGGAAGAAGGGGATTGATCAGAGAACGCTGAAGCCTCATCCGTGTCTGCGCGAACACGGTAGAAACGTAGGAACATGCCCGAGGGATCCCAAACGTCCATAGCATGCTCCTTCACCAGCATCTTGACTGCCGCCGCATTGAACCTAGTTAAGGCTGTGGTGTAGTGGAACTCGGTGAGCGGATAGAGTAGCGGTTTAAGGTCTTTCAAGATGATCTGGGTCAGCACTGAAGCATCCTCAGGTGACAGTGATCGGAAGAGGCCACGAAAGATAACTGCTCGACTGCGGCTGGGTTTCATGCGGTATTTGGCTCGAAGTGAGGCCAATGTATAGCCAGATTTCGAAGCCAATTCGTCCAGAATTTCATCCACCTCGGCGATACTAATTAGACTAATGAAACCTTCTTCGTACTATTGGAAGTCAGGGTCACGGAGGACGAAAGATATGAGTGGAACACACCGAACAACTCTTATCCAAGACGATCTTCAACTCTTGTCCAAGACATCCCGAAGCTTCCTCTAGACTCCATTTCCCGAATGTATTACTATCAAGGCCGAAGCATTCTTCAAACAGTTTTGCCATTCTGCTCTCCTGCATATCGAATCTGCGTCGTATATCGTCCTCTGGGAAGAGTAACCGAAAGCAGATAGCTGTAGTATCTGAGGGAAGAGGCGAAAATCGCTTGCGCAGCTCTGCTACCCATCTTTTGAAAACAACAAGGGCGGGATACTCTTGGTGATTTACTGTGGGACGGTGTCGTTTGGCGGATGATGGCCGTACTTTTGATATCTCCCGGATTAGGGAACAAAAACTAGAAAGGATAAAATGAGGCCTCGTGGATCGTGACGCATATTAGGTACTTGCAATGAGAATGGGACACCCTCGACTTGCGGGTTGGACATACGTGGTTGACGACAAAGAGAGGAAATACCACTTCGAACGTGACAACGACGCGACTGGTCACTCCACGATAGCATGTCACATAAACATTTACACACCACTAGGGATCATTAATGTAGAGCTAAAGTTACCAAATGAAAAAAGGCATAGGGTCATAAGTGGATAGTGAAGAAGGAACCCACCCAAAGAAATAGAAATTGGAGCAAAGGTATGGTGTAGGGATATGAGATCGAAAGATTATGACTATATCTGCTGAGGAACGGTCGTAGTACACGTTCGACCAGTGAAAGAGTGCCAGCGAAGCGCTGGCGATGATAAATATGTAACGAGAGGCGTAAGTGACCGATGATGGTCGGTAACAGATAGGCAGAGAGATGTACTCGGAGGCGTTCCTACGAATACTCCTTCTCCATGTGTAACTGGTCCAAACGCATGGTGTCTCTGTCTTTCGTGGTTATTTCGTCGCTGTTCAGATCCAGTGAAGCACCATTATACATGATCGATGAGTCCACGCGCATGTCGGTGCCTTCGATACGCAGGCCGCTGTTTTCCACCCGAAGGTCATTGGCTGGTGTGCCGGGTCGTGAAGATGCAAGTCCTGATGAAGTAGCTGTTGCCATCGAGATCAAATGTTGGTTATGAGGATAGTACGAACGCCGTTGCATTTTCTTAAAGTCATAAGGAGTGAACCTATGGGGAATTTTTTCAGTGTCTTATCTATATAGGTAAATGCACAGTCACTCACTGATCCTCCATTTGTCTCATCTCAGCTGTCATATTATCTTGATTCGCCTTGCGCTGTCTCGCCTTGAGGGGGTTGTCCTCCAGTAGAAGTTCCTCCAACTCATGGGAAGCGTCGAAATTGGCCTTCTTTCCCTGGAATGAAGGTTGATTTCAATTCATGGGAGAGAGTAAAAGTTCAGCGCACATCTGGAACGAATGGCGGTGTTTGGGTCTTGGTCTCCAGGGTATCCCAATCAATGCCTTTGAACCAGTGGTGTCTTCGTAGTTCTTGGAAACCCTCTCCGTTCGCCTTGCAGCCAAATCGCTTCGTAGCATCGCGCTCGAGGAGCTAGATAATACTTCAGAACCTGCACGATGGAAGGTCATTTATCAGACTTACTCCTTTAATGACCTGCATTCCACTTCTAGAGCACCTCTTCTCAGCATCGTCAGGCCATTTTATAGGGTCCTTAGATATGCTGTAGGTGAGATCGCTGTTCGACCTGCCTCTGAAAGGGCGTCGTCCAAAAACAAGTTCGTATGCGCAAACACCTAGAGACCACCAGTCAATGCAATATGTGTATCCCCGCTTTAATAGAATTCTGTGTTCGTTGTTAGGGCGGAAGGATAGTTATCGCAGCATCGAACCTACTCAGGTGCCATGTATGCCATTGATCCCGCCACACCAGTAAGTTTTCGCTCACCGAAGTGAACAGCTATGTTGAAATCAGTTAGATGGGCGTTCCCGCGTTCATCAAGAAGAATATTATCCGGCTTGAGGTCGCTAGGGGAGGAATAAACGAATGTCCTCATTGGGACATAAAGACTTACCGATGCATAATACCCATATCATGGAGAAAAGCAAGTGCGGAGGAGAGCTGGGCTATATAAAAGCGAACGGTCTCTTCTGACATCGACCCTAGCCGTTCTAGGTGAACTAGAAGTGTTGCATAAGATTTGATGAAGAGAAAGGTGAAAGACATCATTACATCGCAAATCTCCTCCGAGCATAAGGTCCAGGACGAAAAAGCAGTTCTCGTCATCCTGGAACGCATATCGCATGTTGACGATGAAGGGGTGATCGATCTGGAAATGGACAGAGTGATTGAGCAATGTCATGGAGCGGAAGATAGTGTTAAGGGACCTCTTCAAGCAGGCGGCGCTCTTGAATCACATTGGGAACCGCCTTCATCTTAACGCATTTTGCCTTGTTGATGTATTTAAGGGCGTACAAGTCGCGAGTCTGCTTATGCTGGACGACCCGAACCTTGATGGATGATGGTAACCGTAAATATCAGCTGTATGTTTAAGGAAATATGGTCAAGAGCAATCACATACTTTTCCAAAGGCCCCCTTGCCCACGCATCTCAGCAACATAAAGTGAAATAGATTGACCTCGCCGTCAAAGTCGATGGGCTGTAATAAGAGAGGAGTGACATTCAGTAATACGCCAAGAGAGTTGGTCATCAGCAATGATGGGTGTTACCTGTGCCCGACAACAAACAGCACCCATTGCAAGTCGTTACAGTGTCGTTGATGAAGATTTGCGGTTCCAGAACAGAAAGATTGGAAGCGAAGTAAAGAGTGAAGGAAGCACGACAACTTGCGCTCTGTTCGAGGACCAACCCGGAACTTCGTGCTTCGGCGTTGCGGTCACGCTTTGGGCAAAGAAAGAATTGGGGGGCGAAAGAAATGGGGGGAGGGAATGGGGAGTATGTAGGGGGGAGGAGGAGAACCTTCAAGGAGGGGTCTTGTTTCCACGTCGAAACATTTGATGTGACATGTGACACCGCATCCCTCTCCCTTCAACCGATGTCCCCTCGACCCGACTTCCTCAGGCCGCTCGTCCTCTCGGGGCCTTCTGGCGTTGGTAAGAGCACACTCCTCCAGCGATTATTCGCAGAGTTTCCGGATAAGTTTGGTTTCAGTGTCTCTCGTACGAAGTAATTCTAAAGCATGATTTATACGACACTCACGCATCTCCAGACACCACTCGCAATCCACGTCCAGGGGAGACTGATGGGAAACAATATCACTTTGTCACTGCTCAGCGATTCAGAGACCTCATTGGTGATGGGGCGTTCATAGAGCATGCGGAATTCTCGGGGAATTACTATGGTACAAGCTTTGAGACTGTCCGTCAAGTTCAGCAGCAAGGACGCCGTTGCATTCTGGATATTGAAGCACAGGTAACTTCTCCCATCCTTACTCCTAGTTTCAACTGATTTTTTTGTTCAGGGCGTGCGTCAAATAAAGAACACCAACCTAGATCCTGTCTATCTTTTCATCTCCCCTCCATCGATGGCCGCACTTCGTGCCCGCCTTCAGCAGCGTGGAACAGAAACAGATGCCTCAGTGAAAAAGCGATTGGAAACAGCGTTGAAGGAAATTGACTTCGCAAAGGAGCCCAATGTCCACGATCTCGTCATCGTTAACGACGACTTGGACAGAGCGTATCAATTATTCAGAAAGGTTGCTCAGGGGGAAGAAATCTGCAGCGATACTCTCCCGTCTCTGGATGATTGAATAAACTTCTATTTTGTGTGACAAGTGCTATGTATGGGACGTCCAATGCCCTCTTTGTCGTACTAAATTCGTTTTTCCTTTAGCGCCTCTGCGACATTGGTCCAAATAGACATTGGGCCAAGTGAGATAAGGCCAAAAAAAAAGTCGATAAACTATTAGTATAAACTCTCCTAACTTATTGAGGAGTTCGTTCTCGCTGTCTTTACCTGCATTGATATTCCTGTAATAATTCGGCCAATACTCGATATCAGCGGGTCACAAAACCTGAAGGTCGAATTCGATTTGTAATTGAAGTCTGTGTTTGTAATCAAATTCAAATTCAAATTCCCAAGACGCGTCTCTTTTTCAACCTCGACCCCATCACAATGGCCAGCTGTCGCGACATAGAGGGCTGGAGCCCCAGCTCTCATATCCGAGAGTTCGATACCACGCCTTGCTTTGAAGAAGGAATTCTCGTTTCTGGATTACTTGGAAGCGTCTTTGTGTTGGGCCTCATAAGGTTCTTCTCACTAAGTTTATACGAACCTTTGCAGAGGTCCCACAGGAGCATTTGGCTATTGAGGGCAAAGCTGGTCTGTTACTCTCGTGCTGTCTCTTATTTCTACTTACTAATTATCCTGTCGTAGGCCCTCCTAGCCACTTCCTGTGTGACAAGTGTGGTGAATGTCGTCCTCATCATCTACTTCGACAAACCTGTTCCTGTCCTCAAAGCGTATATCTTGGAACCCACCGCGCTGGCATCCATAGCTATCTTCACATACGCCAACCACACCCGCACTAGGAGAGCTTCCACCATTCTTCTCGTTTTTTGGCCGCTCTATTTCGTCGTTCTTGCCATCTGGTACAGGACTTCTCTCGCGAAGGATCAAAACCCCACTCTTTTTATTTTGGCTCTAAGGGGTGTAACAGTTGCCACAGGGGCATTCTCCTACATTTTTGAATGCATGGGCCCTGAAATTGGCAGCCCCGTACTGGACAAAACATATAGCGAGAATCCTGTCCTCACGGCCAGCATTTATAGCGTTTGGGTTCGTCCGTCCTCCAAACGTCTTTTATCAAGCTTATTTTTTTTTCAGTTATTCTCTTGGATGACGCCTCTTATGAAAAAGGGTGCCACACAGTTCATCACAGAGGAAGACCTTCCACCTCTCACCAAGTCTGACGAGTCCGCAAAACTCGGCGAAGATTTAAAAAACGCACTGAAGACACAGTAAGCTCTCTCTTGGATCCATCAATCGCTTCTCTGATGACTCCTGTAGCACCCTATGGAAAGCCCTTTTTGTTGCATATGGAGGTCCTTACGCTTTCGCCGCCGTCCTCAAGGTTGTTCAGGATCTTCTTGCATTCCTACAACCACAGCTTCTCCGCTGGCTCTTGAGCTACATTTCCGCATATCAGAATACCCACTTCCATCTTCAAGAGAGGCCAAGCAAGCTTGAAGGCTTTGCCATAGCAATTATCATGTTTGTTGCCTCCGTAATTCAAACTGTCGCGCTCAACCAGGTAGGTTTACCACTGGATATTGAGCATCTATCTCATATCTGACACTTTGATAAAGTACTTCCAGCGTACGTTTGAAACCGGCATGCGCGTTCGTGCGGGACTTGTCACAGCAATTTACGGTAAAGCGCTGGTCCTCTCCAATGACGAACGTAGTCGGGCTTCAGGCGACATTGTCAACTTGATGTCTGTCGATGCAACTCGTTTGCAAGACCTTTGCACTTATGGGCTCATTGCCATCTCTGGGCCTCTGCAAGTGGGTTGCTAAGCATTGTGATGCCAATGATGTGAACCCGATTGCTAACCCTTCACTTAGATCACTCTTGCTTTCGTATCTTTGTACGACCTGCTTGGGTGGGCTGCATTTGTTGGTGTCGGTATCATGATCTTCTCCATTCCACTTAACACCTGTACGCTCTCTTTGCATTCTCGCCTGGCATTTCTCCCTAACTGTGTGTTACGTAGTCATCGCCGGGATTTTGAAGCGTATGCAAGAAGAGCAAATGAAGAATCGTGACAAGCGCACGCGCCTGATGAGCGAACTACTTTCTAATATCAAAAGGTGAATTTCTGTCCTCCGTTTGTATCCTCTGATCACGTCAAATAAAAATTTCTTCCAGTATCAAGCTGTATGCTTGGGAATATAGTTTTATTCGGAGAATCGCCGAAGTCCGTAATAACCAAGAGCTGAAGATGCTACGGAAGATTGGCATTGCTACGGTAAGTGTAATGAGCTTTGCATCGTTCGACGCTGATAGTTTTCCTATCAAAGTCGTGCAATATGGCTCTCTGGACTGGCATACCTCTACTTGTTGCATTCAGCTCTTTTGCGACGGCTGCCATCACCAACTCAAAGCCCTTGACCTCAGACATTATTTTCCCAGCGATCTCATTGTTCATGCTCCTGCAGTTCCCCTTAGCAATGGTAAGTTGATATACGTTTCTCATTTTTGCTTAGCTAACAAGGACTTCAGTTTGCTCAAGTTACTTCTAATATCATTGAGGCCGTTGTATCTATTCAGCGCCTTTCATCGTTCTTGGGAGCAGACGAGCTTCAGGCCGATGCTCGCAAGCTGATCGAGAGAGAACAGTTACAGATCGGAGAGGAGGCATGCAATCCTCCATTGCAATCTATCCATATATCTGATGGGCTGATTATTCAGGTGTTGTCAATCAAAGATGCTGACTTCTCTTGGTCAAAAACAAGTTTGGAGCCTACCCTAGAAGGCATCTCGCTGTCCGTGAAGAAGGGAGAACTTGTCGGCATTCTCGGTCGTGTTGGGGCTGGGAAGGTAAACCTTGTTTTCAAATTTCTTTGCGCGTTCTGCCCTGGTATTCATGTCCCTGTTAGACGAGTCTGCTCTCTGCTATTATTGGTGACATGAACCGTAGAGAAGGTGAAGTCACAATTTACGGAAATATCGCATATGCACCTCAAAATCCTTGGTAAGCGCAAGCATCACCTTTATGCTTTTGATTGTGGCTGATCCAGCACCACACAGGATCATGTCTGCCACCATTCGTGATAATATCCTGTTCTCACATGAGTATGACGAGACCTTCTACAATCTTGTGATTGAGGGTAAATGCTACACGTGTTTCCCACCTCCCTTCATCTGAATTCCTGTTGGTAGGTTGCGCACTTGGACAAGATCTCGGTTTGATGGCTGACGGTGATCTGACTGAAGTCGGGGAGAAAGGTATGTATTGCTGATTCCTACCTAGAGGGTGAAACCAACCTGATTTGATCTTAGGAATAACGGTAACTTTCCTATCGGTACGATTTAAGATCATGAATTGATTCTGTACTAGTTAAGTGGTGGTCAGCGGGCACGCATCGCGCTTGCTCGTGCAGTTTATGCGCGTGCAGATCTGTATGTTTTTCATCCTTGTATGCTTCATGTTAAGCTGACAGTAGGCCAGTGTTCTTCTCGACGATTGTCTTGCGGCCGTTGATAGCCATGTTGCCAAACATGTATTTGGTATGTCTATGTTCTCGCCGTATCACACAAAACTGATGAACCTGTATGGCAGACAAAGTTATCGGTCCAAATGGTCTTCTATCCACAAAAGCCCGTGTTCTGGTCACCAATAGTATTGCCTTTATCAGGCATTTTGATTCCCTCGCGTTCATCCGTAGGGGAATTATGATCGAACGTGGAACGTATCATACTTTGCTGGCAAACCCAAATAGCGAGGTCTCTAAGCTTGTGTAAGTCTTTGATCCTTTCGCAATTATGCCCCTGTAGTTTACATATCCGCAACAGAAAAGGACATGGCACAAACAACTCGTCTGGGTCCTCAACACCTTTCAGTGGCACAAGGACGCCTGAGATTGTTGGTGCTAAGGATGATACAATTAAAGCTGTTGAACATATCTCCGCCGTCTCAGAGAAATTGCGACACAGAGAAAGTTTCCAGAAGGCGCGGATCGTCAGCACGAAACCGTTCCATACACCAACAAATAGTCTTTCCAAGGAACATCAGGAACAAGGGCAGGTCAAAGCACATGTCTACCGTCAGTATATTCAGGCAGCTTCGAAGACTGGCTTTTGTTTCTTTGTCTTTACTGCTATCGCACAGCAAGCCGCCTCCGTCTTTGCCACCCTGACCTTGCGATATTGGGGTGAGCATAATCGGGACGCTGGAAGCAACAACGGGATGTTCAAGTTTCTTTTGGTATATGGTTTATTTTCTCTATCATCCACTCTCCTTGGTGTCATATCTGCGATCACTATGTGGGTTTACTGTGCGCTGCGGAGTGCACGGCGCCTTCACGATTCTGTAAGCATGGTTGTCGTTGTACCTCAGCCTTGACTAATGTACTTCTAGATGTTGGAATCGCTGATGCGAGCACCCCTTAGCTTCTTTGAACTCACTCCAACCGGTCGGTGAGTGCTCTGTGCTACTGGCGCCTGATTATGTCTGATAACTCGAAAAGGATCCTCAATCTCTTCTCGCGTGATACCTACGTTGTTGATCAAATTCTTGCTCGTGTGATTCAAGGCCTTATCCGCACACTGGCTATTTGCTTGTCTATTGTAGTGGTTATTGGAGGCAGTTTCCCTCCCTTCCTGATCGCTGTCGTCCCACTTGGTTGGTCATATCTTCGTATCATGCGGTAAGCGGTTCCCTGTGATTAGAAACACATGTACTGATGATGTGTAGGTACTACCTTGCTACGTCCCGTGAACTGAAGCGTATTGATGCTGTTACTCGGTCGCCAATTTTTGCTTGGTTTTCCGAATCTCTGGCTGGACTTCCAACCATTCGTGCATTTCATCAGCAATCTATCTTCATATCTGTGAATCAGAAGCGTATCGACCACAACCAAATATGCTATCTGCCCAGCATTTCAGTGAATCGTTGGCTTGCTGTCCGCCTAGAATTTGTTGGAGCCATAATCATTTTGATTGTTGCCTTCCTGGCCATGTCCGCCCTTATAACTACAGGAGTAGATGCAGGGCTTGTGGGGCTGGTCCTTTCATATGCATTGAACACCACATCATCCTTGGTAAGTATTATAATCCAGATACATTTCCATGCTCAAACCTATTTTAGAACTGGGTTGTCCGATCAGCCAGTGAAGTTGAACAGAACATAGTCAGCGTTGAAAGAATTCTTCATCAATCAGATGTTCAACCAGAGGCATTGCAAGAAGTTCCGGACATGAAGCCTGATCAAATGTGGCCTTCCCGAGGTGCCATTGAATTTAGGTATTATTTCAGCATCATCTTAATCTCCTAATTCTAAAACTCGAAGCACATCTTAGGGAATATTCAACCTGCTATAGGCCAGGCTTAGATTTGGTGCTGAAGAATATATGCTTGGATATAGTAAGTCCAAGCCTTACTTCTTAATTATTATTCTCATTTTTGTGTGAATCATTCTAGAAGCCACAAGAAAAGATTGGCATATGTGGCCGAACTGGAGCCGGAAAATCATCTGTGAGTTATTGTATCTTACATATCTTGAGAAGCAGCTTTAATTGTACCTTTACAGCTCTTACTTGCTCTATTCCGTATCATTGAACCCACAACTGGAACCATCTACATTGATTCAGTTGATATCTCAAAAATTGGTCTCCATGATTGTATGTGATACTCTTTTGTTTAGGGTCTGAATAATACTGATTGAGTATCTAGTACGATCAGGGCTCTCTATTGTTCCTCAACATCCTGATCTCTTTGAGGGATCACTTCGTGAAAATATTGATCCTGTTGGTGAATACTCAGATGCAGATATCTGGACTGCACTAGAACAGGTATGTGTTGGTGTTGTCAGACTACCCACAATCTAATGGTGTGCTAGGCTCATCTGAAAGACTATGTGGAGAGTCAGATAGGGAAGTTAGATGCCTCAGTTCGAGAAGGTGGCTCTTCCTTATCATCAGGTCAATGCCAGTTGCTCTGCTTTGCAAGAGCCTTGCTCCGAAAGGTGACATTATTTGTCATATATATTGATCAATCTTTAACATGTTTTTCAGTTGAAAATTCTGGTTCTTGATGAAGGTGTGCATTTTTATTAACTACTGAGTGACTATATTTCACTTATATTCTTCTAGCAACATCTGCTGTGGATTTGGACACAGATAAAGCCATTCAGGAGATCATACGAGGGCCTGCATTTCAAGATGTCACTATTTTGACAATTGTGTATGTTATGTTCAAAATAATGCTGGAGACACTTTCTAAATCTTTGATTAGCCATCGCCTCAACACAATCCTAGAATCTGATCGTATTTTGGTTATGGATGCTGGCTGTGTAAGCACATATTCTGAGTTTATGCTATCTAAAATCTAATACTATCACTAAGGTTGCTGAATTTGACACACCATCAAATCTATTGAATAATAGCACCTCTATATTCTATTCACTTTCAAAGGAAGCAGGTTTGCTATCTATATAGATTGACAGTGATATCACTATTATTTAATATTTCTTCATACATTGGCTTTTAGTGATTCAACAAATTACATCTAGATTGTTACTAAGACTTTGTTTCTGAGTGTCTCTGAGAATAATACAACAGTATTGAGAGGTGATGTGAGATTGCTGGATTTGTTGATATTGATGTTCAGGCATGACAATAAGAGACAGTACTGTGAGTTGTATACAGAAAGGAATACATTACTCTGAATATCATTAATTGCAAATCTTCTACCAACAACAAAGCATCAGCAAGATCACACATCACTTGGCTGGCTTGGGCAAGTGCTGTTAAGCCATCCAAGTGCTTCCGAGTTTGCCGAGTCACCAATTACAGATCACTTGGCCAAAAAAACTTGTCAGATCCTTTTTGTGTGGTCCCATATGATTTCAACACCAAGTGGTCCCAAGTGCATTCCCAAGTGGTCCCAAGTCATTCCAATTCCTTCATTCTAATGTGGCTAGGCTCAAAAGAATCATTTGAAAAGCATTTTTATTGATATTTAC
>Ga0247742_10001201_pt1 | contig 18588 bp, 19 predicted proteins | sample UWRJL208509C2_FD_180944 | JGI IMG/M metagenome (GOLD analysis project Ga0247742, IMG submission 180944) | Plant litter microbial communities from Arlington Agricultural Research Station in Wisconsin, United States - UWRJ-L208-509C-2 | ecosystem: Environmental > Terrestrial > Plant litter >... | reverse complement strand
GTCGCTGGGGCATACGGCGAGAAAAAGTGCTCATAAAGTGATTGTGGGGTAATTGAAGTCTATTCGGACAGTAAATAATACATGAAAGAGTGGTCAATTGGCGGTCAATAACATAATTGTGGCTGTGCTCAAAAGGTCAACCAAAAGAACCTCCTCCATTGAGCACTTGGACACAGGTGGAATCGGGGAGAATGTGGCTTGGAAAGGCATACTACGTGTTTTCTTCATCATCGTCTTCAAACCAGCCACCATCTTCATCGCCTTCTTCTTCTTCATCGTCATCATCCCGTTCAGTGGCCTCAACTGTTGCTGCCTGCGCTGGGTCTCCTTCGTCAACGACACCTTCATCAACGTCTTCCTCGTCCAATGGTGCCATCCACAGGTTCTGAAACTCACTTGCAAGAGCAAGTTGAATGCTTCTCTGGGTTTGGGCATACGACTGGAGACCCTCTCGGAAATCTTTCCCAATTTCACCCTGCTGCTCCTGCCGTTCTTTCCACCACCGAGCCTTCCATTTGAGAAACTCTATGACCCGTCTCATCTCCTCCTTCAGCCGAAGTACCTCCTCAGACGTTCGCAGAGCCCTTGCACGACTCTTTGCCCATTCTGCACGTAGTATGTCGTCGTCTTGTTCATTAGTGGAGCGTGGTGCCTGCCATATCCATGACAATTCCCTTCGTGTTTCCCCTGTCCCGTCCCTACGTGTTCGCTCCTGAGGCATGAGTGTGATGTTGGACCCCTCTTCCTCGTCCACATCCATTCGGTTGTCATTGGTACTGCTTTTCTCCACCACATCATCCTCCAAAACGCCACGCCGTCCCACTCGGGGTTTGAGTCGATTGGCATCCTGATAGCCCCGAACATCCTCATCCTTTAGTTCACGGAATATTTGCCCCCAAGGCCCTGGTCCCACCAACTCCATCTTCGCTGCACGGGCCACCCTATATTTCTGCGCCATGTTCCTAGCGCGCTCATGAACTCGGTCGATGACTGCCCTTGAGCGTGTACCCTCACGCTGCCCGCGAACATTTCTGTTCTTGAACGCGATCATTCGAGTCTTGATCTTCAAGATGTGCCTGACTCCATCCAGTGCATCCTGGCACTGTGCCGAGCGTAGTTTGTCTTCGACTGTGTCTAGACCCTTTTGACAGACGGTAGCTCGTTTCTCAGAAGGAATTCTGGATGGCAACCAAATGACAGTTTCTTCGGGTTTGTCGGTTGACAGAACAGGTGTTTGGTGGGCGGAGGTGGTTTGGTACTGGAGCAATCCTGGCATGTAGATGGGGGACAGTTGCTCCCATGCCTTGATACGATTACGGAGTACATTTCGTTGCTCGGTGAGCGTTGATTCCTGGAGGTTTGTGGCAGACGCCACCGTCTTCTTTGACAGGCGATGAAGACGTCGCCTGAGATGATGGTGTTAGTAAGTATATAAACGGCCAGAGCCAGCAAACGTACTGTGCGTCCTCAAGCTCTAGGGCATGAATGACAAACGCCGAAGCACTTGTTGTATGCAACGACACCCCTCCATTGGCCAATCTTCCTTCTTCTTCCTTCGCCAGCTCCTTTCTCACTTGCGACTCAGAGATTGCTGAAAGAATAAATCAGGGCTCATTTCCATGCATCAACCACTGTCAACGTACTGACTCCCTCCGTTTCGTACGGGTTCTTCTTTGTCTTCGGATGTATTTGCCCCTCCCACTCGGTACACATCTTCTCCCACTTCTCAACCTGATCCTTTTCCAACGACTCCGAGAGGCTCCGATGGCCTTCTCGCTGGATGTTTCGATCGGCAACTGCAGATCTGTAGCGACGCAAGAGGGTGGGGCCAAGACTGATGTATTTACACCAGTTCCAGTACCCAAAATGATCGTCGAGCACGTCCTGCCTTGAACCAGGGCCCTGAGTCTTCGTTGCATTCCCTAGAATGTTGTGTGGGCCCCAAACCCGCTCTGGACATTCGCAGTCTGAAAGCCCAACGCCTGGGATGTAGTTCAAGGAGTAGCCTTGGTGGTTGGCTGTCTGGTGCATGGGTTCGTGCAATTTTGGTATGGCGGGCGTGAGCTGAGTCCCAGGACGAAGTAGAATCTCCTGCGGCCAATGCGAGTCGATTCGTTTGAAGAGGTTTGTGAACCATTGACAGGCGATGTCATAGCTAATAACGATGAGGGGTACGAGGACGTGTTGAAGTGTTGATCCGAAGATATAATCCATATTTGAGTAGCTAGTAACAGCCGATATCAACTACTGTCTCACATAGAAGAATGGGCTGAGTACCGTTCTCCCTTGTGAAGATTGCCCACCCCGAGTGGCATAATCATCTCAGAACGCCCGCAGACAGTGGCGCCTACCCCTGTGTATCGCTGGCCTTTTGAATTTTTCGTGTTCGCCTTTGATAAGGCCTGGAATCCAACACACGTACTGATCTGTATGTAACGGTCAGTTTGCAAGCGGGCCGTGAGGGAGAACAAGCATACATCTTCGTCATTCGTCCTACTCAACACATAATTTTCGTATGGCTTGCGTTCTAACATGTAAGCCCACCCTGTACCCAATCCTGGATCCTGCGAGTAGTTGGAGACCAGGTTGTTCTTCAGGCGAAAATTTGCATCCATGCAGATGATCATCATATAGAGAAATCTATATTCAGTCAGCCGCGATCGATTGAGAGACCACAATGGACATGCATACCTCATGCCTTCCGGTGCATCCTCCCAGCCCTCAGGCAAATTGACGCCAGGCCGAGGACACGATGGGCAAAGGACTGCCAACTCCCCAGGCTTCGTGCCTGCGGCGCCTGTCTCGTCGTGGCCCCTTCCACCCCACTTCAACATCTTCAGATGGCGCCATTGGAGGACCATCCGGAAGAGCGCCCTGTACCGGGATTTTGGGCAGCCAATGCCAGTATTGGTGGTAAGGCGCTCCAGCGCACGGTAGAAATCGTATGTTGAAGCCTTTGTTGCTAATGCCAGCTTGTGAAGTTGTCGCAAAAGACTGAAAGTTGCGCATGTCTTGACGACGATCTGAGACGCAGGGTATAGCTGCCGGCGGAGGAGTTGGATGTGTTGGGGTACGGCGGCTGAACAGTTGCAAAACTGTATCGCAACGCTATGAAACCCATTGGTATGTAGAATGAGTAGATCGGCGTGGCAAGGTACAGGATTTGAGCAATACATGCTGCTATGGCCGAGTTGGTACTTGAGGCCCAAGGACTTCAGTGATTTTCGCTCGAAGCGACTTTCGTTCCAATGCTGGGCCAAAGGAAACAACATAAGTCCATGAAGGGCAATCTAAGCATAAGTCTTACCTGAATCCAGTGTAGTGGATGTACTCGGTGACGCTTCAGGCAACATGATAGGCATACTAAGTCGGGATGCGAGCATTCGATGCACCGGTACTCAGGTGATCCTGGAGTCTCAGACTGACGGACGATGCAGTCTGGGCATTCTCGCGCCGTACGAAAGTCGCCTCTCCCAGACCATCTAATCATCTCCTTCAAGTAGGTGTCTCGGTGCACCTCCATCCATGTGACGTGTGGTCGACGCTGGGTCAAGCATCAGTACGGTAGTCGAATAACTCTAAGAATGTATATCGCACCGAAACGAGACTCTTGCCCTTCTTCTTTTTCTCCACCACCACGAGCTCTTCCATCACTTCTGCCTCCAACGCCATATCGTATAAGTTTCCATCGGGGTCGAGAGCATAGTGGAGATCGTCCGGAGGGGTCCAGCTAGTTGTGCTGCTCCAACTGTCTGTTGCGGTACGTGTTGAGGAACTGGGTAAAATCGAAGTTCCAACACGCCTTAGGGCACCCTCTCGTTCGTAGATAGTGTCGTAGTCGCTGATTGGAATACTGTCGTGGTAGCTAACGCGCGCACGCTTGGCTCTGTTAGCCATTGTTGACGCAGTGTGACGTGTGACTCTAGGAACGAGTTCGCTGAGCTGGGAGTGGCGAAAGTTGTAGTGGAATGATATTTTAGACGCATAAGCTAAGTTTTATACGCAAGCGAGAGGTTCGAGGGGCCGAATCACTAACAAAAGCGTCACAAGTACTCGTACTGGTCTGGTTGTCTGAGTCGTAATGAATCACTAATATGAATAACAAGTACCATGGCTGGTTACTCGAATACAAGGAATCACGTAGATAAACTGACAGAAATAAGAGGTTCGAAGGGCCGAATCACTAACACAATCGTCACAAGTACTCATATAGGTCTGGTTTTCTGAGTAGGAATGAATCACTGTAATATGAAAAAAAAAAAAGTACTACGGCTAGTTACTCGGATAGAAACACCTATTAGGCCATTGAGAACGCTGACTCGCGAAGGCGGAGATAAGACGGTCCCTCACGCCGGTCGGCCCGTTGTGTAAACAAAGGTTTGCGTGAGAACTGCGCTGGAACGACTTGGTCAACCACTGGCACAAGGGCGTCAACTACGCCGTAGCCTGCCGCCTGTGAGATTCACATCTGCAAGGTAAGCCCATCTACCGTCAGCCCCCTATCTTCCTTGCCGCTGGATACGTGATGCAGAGAATGGCCTGGAATACTCGAAGCCCGGGAATATACTTGCCAGGCTCTGCATCCGTAGCCCCTTTTCGCCCATTCCCCAGCGCCCGTGCCTCCTCCTTCCCATACTTCTCCCCTGCTGACTTCAACCATTCAACCACCAGGCACCATGACGCAGCCCTGTAGCGCTGAAGGCTACGCCCTCCATACATCAAATCACGTGATTGAAAGCACTTTCGACTCGCTCGAAGAACTGAGGTCCACCTTAGACCACATTGCCCTCGCCGAATCCCTATTTGGGACATCCGAGCTTTCCCCACTCTCTACCCCTGGAGTAACACCCCCACCCTCCCCAGTACTGGAGGCTACCATGGACATCGACGGCGGCGGCAGCTGTTTGGATAATGCCGCCCCTCTGAACCTCAACACCTCAATCCGGGCTTCACCTTCTAGTCAACCGACGTACACTCATCGAACACACCCCTTGGACCCCGAGATCGCATCACAGGCGCCTTCCTCCACCCCACTAACGTACGCCTCAGGAGCAGAACGTCGAAAGGCGAAGAAGAAGGGGCAAAGCCACGCCAACCAACAGAAGAAGCGCCAGACGGCCCGTGAAGCTACCTATGCGAATATCAAGGTCCGTCCAGAATGCGTGGCTAATTTCATCGACTCAAGCACCCCGATCTACACCGATAGCGAAGCAAAAAAAGCGAGCCGAATCAACACTGGCTACACAGGGAGAGACGATGGTGGTCGCTCAAGCAAGCTGTACACCCTCGACGAACTGGTTGGCGAAGGGTCAAAGTTCGGGTTCAAGCTGCAGGAGTGGGATGGAAAGTGAGACCACACCCATCCTATATCGATTAGGCCACTGATTATCCAAAGAACGTCCATTCCCGTCCTAGACTCAACGGGCCGACTCGTTGCCATTCTCGCTGGGCAACCCGCCGACCCACAATGGGCACACCTTCACAGACAAGGTGCCGCGACCCTTGAGCGCCTCCGCTCCCACTGCCATATACCAAAGAGCAGACAAAAACCTCACCGTCGGGGCGCCTTCGTGGCGTTGCAGTGCGGTGTCTCACATGGGGGGGGTCAGCCGGCACCAAAGAACCTCGAGAATCACCCGAAGAACGAGAGGGTGCTCAATGAGCTCAACAGCATGCCATTCTTTCAACGCATCGCAGGGTTTGCATCAGGTACGTACCACCCTGCCACCGTTACCATAACCTCAACGCCCCGAGCAGGAGCGATGGCAACATGGGCGCCTGCTCTGTACAAATACTATGGGGAGAAGCTTGGAGCACTGCAGGACAGAGACTTCGCCCTCCACCGCATCTTCCCATCCAGCATCTTCTCGGCCACTACGTATAACTTCGGGCCCCGAACGGTGTGCTTCAAGCACAAGGATTTCGGTAACTTAGCTTTTGGACTTTGCGCCGTAACGGCCCTGGGTGATTTCGACCCAACGAAGGGAGGGCACCTCATCCTTTGGGACCTAGGGCTCGTCATTGAGTTCCCGCCCGGCTCAACCGTTCTCCTCGCCTCCGCCATTATCGCCCATTCCAACGTTCTCATTGGAAAAGAGGAGACAAGGTATTCGGTGGCCCAATACAGTGCCGGCGCATTGTTCCGGTGGGTGGATAACGGATTTCAGAGGGCCCAGGATTTTTACGGCAATATGGACAGCTCGACACGAGAGACAATAGAGTACCTAGACGGCTTTCATTGGGACCATGGACTTTCTCTTCTACCGATTATTTTACCCCCTAAGAATGAGTAACTACTACCATACATAATAAACGTTCTTGCATGTCAAAGCTCGATACGACTGGTGAGCTCAGAGCCCCAATGAATGAAATCAGCGTACATTCGGCACCAGTTAACGTTGTAGTACTAGTTGAGACGTGGTGATCGACGTCGTAGGTACAGCCGTATTCGACGTATAATCTAAGTTCCAATGCGCTTCGAGTACCGAGAATGGTTGATTATAGTAGTAGGCTAACGCGTTGGCACACTGGTGGATTTTTGGCACGGATTTGTCGGGTACAGAGTCTGTAACACGAAAGTGCGTGAATTCGAGCATATTCTGCCTTACTTCTGTGGTCACCTGCCAAGTTTCAACATGTATCCCCAAAATCACCAAGAATATGTATCTTTCACTTCACTCGTACGTTAATATTATGCACATATTTCTCGATTTCTAATACGAACGTCCTTTATCCAAATAACACCTCAACATCGACTCACAAACGCCTCAACGCCTTCGCCGCCAGACACCAATTTGGACTCACAATTCCCTTTTTGGGATGGTCCGGTCTTACTCCAGGCTAATTACTAATGAGCTGAGTCGCTGAGTCGGTTCACCAAGGAGTTTCCCTGTCAACCAGGTTCGTATAGTTCGTGTATGAGTACCTGAGCTCCGATTTTTAAAAAGAGCTTAGTGGCTTCGATCATGTCAAACGACCAATCATGCCTACGAATAAACCATCCACGCCCGGTCTCAAGGCCAACTCGGAAGAGAGAAACGCGTCGCGCCGAGCGAAGTACCTTAGGTATGGACATTGTGGGCTCTGTATATACGACTGTGATTTGATTGAACTCGTATCTAGCAACATCGATGAAGAAAGGAAGAAAGCACGAGAGCGTGCTGGACGGTGAGTGATGGACTTTCTGTTGACATTCTCCTAACATGATCTGTTAGGAGACTCGTCAACTCCATACCCAAGGAATCGGTCAAGATACGCCATCGTGAAGCACAGGCACGATACCGCGAGAAGAACCGAATGAAACTTAGGGTTGAAAGCTGGCAATATCGGTGAGCCTATGAACACATAATGTCTCTGATACCCACTTAACTGTTCCATACCGTCTTCTGTTCCGATTTTCCAAGCAGCATCACTAAAAAAAGGGAAACGGAACTTAGCCGCGATGAGAAGGAGTTCCAAGAGTTCATGGCACTCGAACTTGACGCAGAAGAGCGCCAGCGTATTGATGCCCTACGCGCCTGAGGTTACCATGCTGTGGTTCAGTTAAATCTGATTGGCTAGATATCCCATGTTTACCAAAAGATTTTGGCACCGTGGCATGGTCAAATAAAATCGGCCTGATGTCCGCTGTTAGCAGAGCGTTTTTTGAGATAGATGGCAACATGGTCTACATTCTGTTCGCCGGGTTATAACTCCCCGTTGATTGTGGCGGACGATCTGTGGTTACCTGTTCTCAATGGGCATACAACCCTTTAGCTCCCATTGTTACTTCAGACTTTGGGGGGGTATCTCTGACTTAAATTACCGGTCTGAGGGCGCTAAATGGACATACGACCCTTTAGCGCCCACCTACATTTCAGTTACTCATCTGAGAGTATCTAAATGGGTATACGACCCTTTAGCGCCCATCTACGCTTCAGTTACTGTCTAGTTGAGGGAGTATCACTGAGGGCGCGTTCTGAAGTCGATACGTAGAGAAGTCCATGCATTATTTGACAGGCCGGATTGCCTTTGAAGCTTAGTGATCTTGGATGATTCAAGATTGATCGAAGAGACACAAAACCAGCTTTTTATTGTAGGTATTTAGGACGAATTATAAATAAACAACACCGGCATTTTCAGTAGGCATTTCAGTCGAATGTGCTGTACGAAAATTTGCACAACAGCATACACTAACCGGGACATATGCTCAAAGTCGCACCCGACTTACAATGTGCGGGGCTTTGAGACTGGAGAGGGGGTGTCAAAATCGGAGACGTCAACTACAAACTCCTGCTTAGCCTCCTTCTCTGTGAGTGGCGCGACGTCGTCATCGTCCGCATACAGAGGGGGGTACCCTTCTGAGTCTGACTCCGACTCCTCTTTGCGGACACGGGGGCGCTTCTTCCCCTTCTTGACCTTTGTTGCTGACAGATCAGGAACTGCTGCTTGACGACTACCGGAGGCAATAGGCTGTGCAGCAGCCTTGGTGTTCCTCTTGGAGGTAGTGGCACGGTTCTTGGTGTATTTTTTTTTGTGAGGAGTTGGGGCCGTTGAGGGTACAACGATGGGGTTGAGGTTGGTCCCCGAGGTCGATTTGATAATACGAATGTTGCCAGTGTTGAAGTTATCGGTGTAGTATCCGACCGCACCTCTCCAAGTCTGAAAGCCGTTTTCGAAAGGCGGAAGGCTCGAGCTAACAGTGGGCCTAGGCTCAATGAGTACACAAGAAGCTATCGAATAAAATAGACGCACCAGCTTGTAAAAACGCCAACCTCGACACCAGCGAGGACTACAACGTGGGTCGGGGTAAAGCCCTCAAGAGGAGGTGGCTCGACAAGCGACAACGGGTGGGGAATTGACTCTGTTGACCAATTACAGATAGGGAGGGTGCTTTGGGGAGAAGCATCTGGGCATTTGCCGCAAAATAAGCTGAGGGTCGAAGGTTTAGACTATAAAAACTCACTCAGGCCAGCTAATGCATCGCGCAGAGCAGCGTGATCGACGATGGTCTCATCGCCTTCTTGGTCAATTTCGGAGAATGTGGAAAGCCGACTTCCACTGGCGAAAGTGATAGTGCCATCGGCAGAGACGTCCATAGCTGTGGCGTCGTTCGAGTTGGCGTTCGAACCAGGGGTAGGATCCCTACCGTCCATTATGGCGCAAGGATTATTGATGGGCGTGGAGATGTTGTCGATGCCATCCAGCGCAGCAATAACACCTGAGGTGGGTCGGACAGAGGTGGTGCTGCGGTTGGTCCCGATCATAAAGTCTGCAAGTTCGAGAGGGATAACAGCATTGGAGCCAGTGTGGTTGCGTCGATACCTTGCGTTAATTTTCGATGCAAGCACTCCGGCGTCATGAGGGGGGTTAGTATGAGGAGTTCGAGGAGTTCGAGGAGTTCGAGGAGTTCGAGGGGTTCTCTGGGCGGGTGTTGGCGAAGGAGGATCGTTTGCCATGATTTGGTAAAATTTCTTGGGGTTTCTAACAGTATGTTTTCGTTTTTAAGTTTACAAATGTCGTAGGAAAGAATTGACAGACTTTTTCTAGAAAGACGTTCGATCACCAACGATCTGGCGCTCTGGGATGTTTCTCTGGCCCCCGTTCTGGCCCTGGTAGTAACGGCGTCAAGCAGGCCGGGGACCTGAAAACGAGTCGGATTTAACTCCTAGAACAGAAAGATAAAAAAGAAAATAAGTTGCATGCCATGTTCGAGATGTTGAACCAAATTACTCTCCACCTGATGGCGCCAATCTGAGACGAATCGACCTAAATCGAGTTGAATCTAGTTTCCAGTGAACCGCGAAAATAAATCACCTGGAACACTCAGTCATTCGAACTGGTTTGGACCTCTGAGTTTTCTTTTAAACCCAAGCCGTGAAGGCGTCCAAAACTATAACCGTGCAAGTGTGCCTCTTAGCGTAACATCTAGCCCCAAGTACACAACATTCAAAGCCTTTCAGCGGTTAGTCGAATATTCAGCCAGTGTCGTCGTCAGCGTACTAACTTGGAACCACCTCAGATGGTTAATCCCGGCATTTTTCGTGGTTCACGCTTCATTTTCCTCATAGGCGAAAAGCCTGCCTACAGAGCTGGTGTCAATGGAGGATATGCGGCAGATGCGTTGGCCAAGATCCAGAGTCGATACTTTCGGCGATACCCCGTCGAGCTCGCTCTAGATGATGAGCCGTTGCCAGAGTCCCTGAGTGCAGTTGACGACGAAGCCCCAGACGTAGAACAGCAGGAGCCAGACAAAGAGGAGTTAACAGACGTTGAGTACAAAGCGGAGGTTGAGAGGTTGCTCGAGCGTACCAATCTAATCAACATCCGCAAGGCTGTAAGTTGTCACTTATTTATTTCTAAGGTTATCGCTCACGGTTGAGACAGCAACTCAGGCGCTGGTTTGCGTATCAGTATATGAAGGATTCTGACATCGACCCTAAAGACTCTGGACTCCAGAACCCGTATCGAATTCTTCTATTCAAGCTCACGGGTGTCGGTCTTGTGCGCCCACGTCTTCGCTCTCCAGTCAATACCTGGCGCAAGATCCATGAAAATCGTGAGGCCATTGAGAAGGAGGCAAAGGCCCGAGGTGAGCTCAGGACTGGTCTCTATGGAATAAACTGACTTAGTATTTCGGATTCAGGTTATACAAAGAAATCCGCAGCAAAAGTACGAGCCAAGATTGCGAAGCAATGGTTTGAGGCTCTTGACAACGAGGAGCAGGATGCATGGAAGGAGCTCACTCAGCAGGAGTACGATGAGGCGGTGATAGAGTTCAAAAGAGCGACCACCTCTCCTCCATCCACTGACCCTGTGGACCGACAAAAGTAAGTTAGATTGTTTGATGTGTTATCTTATCGTGTTGATTAGTGGTGTTGGCAGGTGTATCGAGGCGCTACCATGCTTCGTGACTCCTTTCTTGGATTTGTTGTGCGATGCTACGGGTTTGAAAGCCTCGTTGCTTATAGGTGGGCCAGAGCCTGCTGCCGACGGTCGCCTCAACATTATCAGGTGCGAATGTTCAGCTTTTTGGGAGCGTATTTTGTGTACTTACATTCATTTGCAGCATTCATTCTGGCACCACCAAGGGAGATGTGCCCATGAACTTTGGTGCAGCAGAAAGGGCGCGCTTCAAAGAGATGATAGTTCCCATATTCGGTGATTTCTTGAAGAAATGCTATAGTAAGTGTCTCCACCGTCAGTCTATACATGTACTTACTATACAGCAGGTGTTGAGGACTGTCAGGCTCGAGCTCTCAAAAAGCTGGACGGTTTTGCGCCGCTTTCGGCGATGGGGTTGGAGGGTATGCAGCTGGACTCCATACGCGAACCTCTGGCCTCGTTATCCCATAATGCCTCAGAGCCTGTCACTGCCAACACTGCAGCTTCGTCAACTCGTGCAACGGTTCAGACCCAAGGCACACGAAAACATGCCAAACCTCGTGTCAAGGTGCCGGAGCCTTTGCAACCGGCGATAACCACCCCTGCCATGGCTATAGTGGCGCCGCCTGTCAACCAGTCCCCCATAGCACTGCCTGTGGCTCCTGCTTCGAAGCCGCCTTCCGTTTCATTGTCGCCGTCTACTCCGGGTTCGATGGGCCTTGATAGTCCACCTCCCAGTCCACCAGCCCATCCTATGTTCGACTTGCCATCATCGCCAACCCTTATTCGACTGTCCCTTGCACCCGAGTCACCTGCTCCGGTCGAAATGTCGACTGAGAGACCTGCAGGTTCTGCTCTAGCCGCAATGCCAATCGCCAATGGCACTACTCGAACGTCAACGGTAGCCAAAAAATCGGACACGTCAAAGAAAAGGAGAGTCGGTGAAGAGAACATTGGGCCTCTAGGAGGTGGTGGAAATGACGAGAACAACGCCAACAACAGTCACCGACGCAAGAAGGCCAAGCGAGGCAAAAGGGAAGGTGCTGTCATGTCGGCATCAGCGCCTGTCCCCTCGCGTCCAACTCCTGTTGCTTCAATAAAACGCAAGTCAGGTCGCGCACATACATTGGCAACGCCTACGACTTCCACCTCCATTTCACCTGCCTTGGTGCCAGTGTTGTCTTCGCCTCCTTTTGCTTCCCAGTCGGCTACAAGCAAACCAGATTGGTTCACAGCCGCTGTTTCTATGCTGGAAGGAGAGAAGGGATTAGGTACGGCTTGGACAAAGCTCGTTAAGGTGTGGGCCACGTTTGAGGATGGGGCTGGGTATGAGGGCACCACAAAGCTTTCAGCGACATACCGACCAGATGCAATCAAGGCGTGGATAGGGCGTGCCTGATCTCCTACTTGGAGACCTGTTATCCCAGACACGTCCGCATACGAATCGGGGTACATGTTATGGTGGGCAGCACTCCAACCTTCGTGGCGTAAGGCCAGTGATGGCAGCATCATCTTTTCCAAGGTTGAGGGTGATTGGGCAGTTCTTCAGCGGCCAGGACTTAATGGAATACTCAGCGTTATGGCAGGACTCTTCTTCTGGGGCGTTGCTCTTCGAGACAGTGGTAATACACGTAAGGGATGGAATAAGGCAGTGTCTGACTGCCTTACGGTAATTAGCGCCCTCACTACGTAGCGAGTACTCTTTTTAGTCTACAATTACTCCAGCCCTAAGCTGTTTTTCAATATATGCTCTATTATGTCTATGTCCAGAGCAAAGTGAGCTGCGAAACAACCACATGTGGACTTGCCGTCTGCCACCTGGAGGAGCAACACAGCCACAGTAGCACCCAACACTGAATCCATCCTGTTCCGTCCTTATTCCCCGCAATTGAACAGCTAAAATATGCTGAGTAGCCTTCTTTTTATCTTGTAAGAATAGTAAAAGATGTATTTCTCACTGTATGCCCCAGCGACTGCAAAGCCAACCAATTATGGATGAGCGCGCGCACGCCCAAGTGTTCCCGAGTGTCTGACCGCCAATTGACCACTCTTTCATGTATTATTTACTGTCCGAATAGACTTCAATTACCCCACAATCACTTTATGAGCACTTTTTCTCGCCGTATGCCCCAGCGACTGCAAAGCCAACCAATTATGGATGAGCGCGCGCACGCCCAAGTATTCCCGAGTGTCCCCGAAGAGCCCAAGCGCCCAAACGAAAGGGCGCTGGCGTTGACAGGCATGACATCACAGTTCCCGGAGCTTTTACACTCCCAAAAGCGGATTTGTGATTGACAGGACCTGCCAAAGCTATTTTTAGTATGTGCCAGGTTTTAATACAACATTATCCAGATGCCCCCCGCCTAATCCATCCCATCCCGCCCCCTGCTGGCGGCGCTGAAGGGCGCAAAAAATCGGGGATAATATTCTGACCCTATTGGCAGCCCCCGCCCCCGAAAAAAGCGCCCCCAGCAGCCGCAACGGTGAGCAAACCATCCTGAGCACCAAATGGTGCATTGTTGACACATGTTTACACATTCTGCCCATTGCAGCCAGTGCCTATGGGAAGTTTCCCAAGTGGTAAGTTTCCCAGTCTGAATACATGGGGGTCATGGTCAGTTTACCAGTGTGATGTCTTCAGGTAGCTTACATGGTTGCGTGATGTCATTGAGCGCCCTGTGCCCATTGCGTCGCGGCCCTCCTCCATTACTCGTGTTCTCTAGCTCACTTAATAGCACTGTAGTTGTGGCATCTAGATATACACATGTTCTGGTTTTGTGCATTATATCTTGCACACTGACCTGCTAAGTAAAAATCAAAGTCGCTTGATACTACTCTCAAAAATCGGACTGGCATGGCCTATATTAGGTTTGAGGGTTGATAGTGGACTTATGGTGTATTAATACTATGTACGGCTACACACTAAGTACAGGTAAGCTGCCACTATATTACTTAGTCGAGCAAGACCTTCTCGGAGCCCCGCAGCGGCACTCTCTCTCGCTTTCGGATCCTAGCCTACGCTGCATCGATCATGATAGAGATCCCACCACTTCGACGCCTACAACGACTCGTTCGTTTGCGTACATGGTGAATAACCTCGTGGAAACCAAAAGCCAAACGGGAGGTGGGTAGGTTAGCGTATCGTTCGTGCCTTCGCAGGTTCTTGTCGTCTACAGATGTCGCCGTCGTCATCAACATCATTGGTCAACGACGAACACACGGCATGCGAACGTGAGGTGACGGATGGCTGCACACCCTTATCAAATGCGAGATGCGAACGAATGGGACACGAACGAGGGTAGCTGGAATCACATGCCCCCATTGAACGCAAGACGCGAGCGACGAGTGGGGCTGGAGGCCTGCACAGCTCACACCCGTCGAACACGAGATGCAAACGACAGACGGAGGTGAGGAGGCGGTGGCTGGCACTGCTGGCACAGATCACACCCACCGAACGCGAAACGCGAACGACAGACGGAGACGACCTCACACCTTCATCGAACGCGGGACGCGAACAAGAGGCGGAGGTGACTGGCACGCACCATCGAGCCCAACACGCGAACGACATGTGAGGTGGTGACCGTGAAGTCGAACGCGAGACGCGAACGACAGATGGAGGCCACCTCATCGATCGTGAAAGGGGAGGAGGATAACCTCCTATACCCTCGTCGATCGTGACATACAGTCGGGAGGTGGTTACTACCACCTCCATCCTGCGTACATGCCTCCGCATCCCCCGAGCTCCCCCCGCGTCTCTCAAGGCCAATGCCCGTCAACTATCCCTCTTCGCACCTCCTGATCGCCATCGCGTAAACGCCTAACTCCCTCCTACGGGTTCGATGTTACATCGGATCGTGATGCTACAGTCGTCTTGCCGGGTACTATCTGGATGGTCTTGAAGCAATGCCGAGGACGGATGGGAATACCACCTGCTCGCTCGCAGATGGTGGCGCCAATTGCACATCCCTGTGAATAGGAAGGGGGGAAGTGGCGGCTTTGCTTCGCGCATATGGCGCCCATGCCGACGGGATGCCAGCCCAACCTCAGCGGGGAAGTGGAGGGTGTAGGATGGAACAGGAGATGGGAACGGCAGGCGGAGGTGACCGCACCCTAATCGAACGCAACACACGAACGGGAGGGGAGGTGGAGGTGGAGGTGGCGGCTCTCACTTCACAACCTCATTGAACGCGAAAGGGGAGGAGGTTAAACCTCCACCACCCTCGTCGGTCGTGTCTAGTTGCGAGATGGTTACTACCACCTCCACCATCCCGGATCCATGCCTCCGTGTCCGAGCTCGCCCGTGTCCCTCAAGCCTCTAGGCAACCACCCCTCGTCCCTCCTCCTGTTTGCCTTCGCGTTAACGCCGGACTCCCTCCTACGGTCCTATGTTTCGTCGGGTGGTTTTGCTGGGTCCACTACGGGTGGTGGGTGGTTTTGACGCGATGTCGAGGACAGATTGGGGGGACAGACCGCCTGCGAGCGGGCAGGTGATGACGCCAGAAAGGAGGGCGTTGGCGGCTGTGCTTCGCGCATACGGCGCCCATGTCGAGGGAGCGCCTGCCCCAACCTCAGCGGGGAGGTGGAGGGGGTTGTTGGTGGCTCATACGAGCTGCCACAGGTACCTAGAGTTAATACACGTAGTTAGTAGCATATGTATATGTTATACAATACTTGCTTACCTTTCTTTTGGGTTACAGACGGCGCATACGAGGCGAGCGGGGTAGTTGAAGTGGTGGTGACTGGTGAGAATTGCGATCAACAATGATTTTGCATTGTTGATCGCGCGTTTGGCTGTGCCGGAACGGGCGATCCGGATCGACCGATATCCCCGAACGTCGTTCTGAACGTCGTTGAGAGCCTTTGAGGGCTCGGATCTATACAATTTAACCTTAGACGAGTCCCATGAGCATATAGAAAGTATTATGTAACTATTATTTAGTCTACATAGAAAGTTATAGCGTGTAGAGAAGATCACAGACGGATGAGTAGATTATTGGTGCGAAACATCCATCTTAGAATCGATATGTTTCGTTGGCCAACTACAGCCTATGGTATTATTAAAAGAACTATCTAATTACTTACTAGAATATATATAGACTATTTCTACGTAGTTGTATCTCAAAAGAAAGCTGTATAAGTATGCCAATGAGGCGTACTCACCGGGACGACAAGGTCTCGATATCACCACGCATCTACAGGTGGTTCTGTGGGGCCCTACCTGGCCGTTTAAAAAATAGAAAATTTCAGAATATATTTACTCCACTATAATTAATTACTTCTAGATACTTAAATATGTTATTTAAGTGCTCGATATTGCTCTTGACGATGTTTCCGACATTGACGAACAATTCCGGTAATTCCGGGCCGGTAGTGGAAACAACCACCAACAGTGCTTCGTCGCTGTTGATCTTACTGCTCCTCCACCACTTCCACCAACACTCCCTCAAACTTTCAAAAAAGGTAAGTAACTAATGTTATATATGATTTAATGTACTAATAACATGATCCTGCCGTTGTAGGTATGCATCACGCTCGTCAACAAATGACGAGCTGGCGCCAGCACCACCACCTCACTAACGTATTGGTGGGTGGTTTCGACGGTCGCGGGCGGTCCCAGGCGACAAAGAAAAGCCGCCGCGCATTTCCTCCCCTCTCGTAGGGATGTGAAATCGGCGCCACCACCTGTTCTGGCGAGCAGGTGGTTTCTCCCCATCCTAGCCGCCATCGCGTCAAGACAGCCCCAACCGCGGTCGACATCCAGCAAGATGAGGTCGTTACGCCACGCCACGACATAGTACAACACACGAAGACCGTACATCCAAACCCAGAGCCCTCGTACAAGGCGGGTGGATGTCGACACGAAGACGAACTTGGAGGCGGCGACACGTAGGAGGGACTGTAGGGTGAGCAAGGGCGGCGTGTGCAGGACGGCAAAGGTGGTGTCAGACGCGTGGTTCGCGATTGACGAGATCTAGGAGGCTTGCCCCTCCCCGATTGCGATCGATGCACGGTCCGCGTTCGATGTGAGCGGAGATTCGGAGGGCAGCACATCTCGTGTTTGCGTTTCACGTATAACGAGGGTGTAGAAAGTACTCCACCAGCTCTCGTTTGCGTTTCGCGTTTGACGGGGCTCCGCCTCCTCTTTGGAGCTACACTCGATAGCAGTGGCAGCCGGTCCCCCAGCCACAAGCGCGCCTGTGACCCCTACCTTTGGCCCGGCTCGTGTTTCCGACCGATAGAGCCGCCTGCTATGTACGTGAACCACGAGTCGTGGTGAGCATCGAGGAGGTTTGTTAACGTGGGTTAGATTGGGATCAAGGGTGAGTGTCGGTGTTGTGGACGCAATGGTGTTGGTTTGGTTAGTTAAGTGTTTTCCACCACCGAAGTCTCCCCAACTGCTGACCTAGCTACGCAGAACAGATTCAAACTTCTCAGAAATTTGTCTTCGTGTGGGGCGAGGAGGCCTCCATATACGCAAACGAGGAATTGCCAGAGGCAGCTCTCGTCTCGATCTATTCATGGAGGTTGCTATGGGATGGAGTGAGGGTTGTGAATGGCTGCGGGAGTTGTATTGCATCTCGCTTGTGCGGAGGTATAGTCAATAGGTTGTATCTACATAGGATGTGGATAGGTTTGTACATAGTAGTAGACAGAAAAATCTAAAGGTTCGTGCACCTCAAACCCTTGACCCAGCATACGTCACGTCAGTTTGTTTTTTGGGACACTAATCAAACTAGATATTACCAGCCTTTATGAGTAGGCTCGAAACCAACGTTAGTTTATTTTATGAGTGCTTGACTTGCAAGTCGTACATTGGACACCAAGCGACGTGTCTGGCCTGATTCGAAATTGACACGACAAGTTCGAAACTGGACATTCCCGAAAAGGAAATATTCATGAACGCGAGCACCATGGTTCTAAGGTTGAGTTCTTTGGATTCAACTTCTCAAAGGTGTCTGTTAGCTATTGAAATATATTAAAATGCTATTAATTGTGCAACAGTGCCTAGACGGTCAACGCACAAAGCCAGAACACGTGTGAGACGGATTGACAGGATCTGTCAGATAAGCTGACAAGCGCCCACCCGGCGCTCTTTTGCTATACTAAAAATAGAATTCCTCTGTTTTCCCCCTACCAAAACGCCCGTATCCATGCCACTTTTTACGCTATCAAGAATCTAAAACTGCTACTAATATTTTCATGATTTATAGGATTTATAGCCTTTTTATGACGCATTTTTTTATGATTACATAATCCAACCTGCATCCCGCCCTACCCGCCGCTGTCCCTAACAGTGAGCAGGCATCCCAGAGACCATTTGGTGCGATGTTTACATGTATTTACTATTCCCCCCATCACAGGCATCACCTGGAGCACCCGGCAAGAGCAAGCATCTGCCGAAAATTTGGGTGGTGGGCAGTTGCCCATCTGGATGTATGGACCCTTGTGGGCAACTACCCAGTTTGATGTATAAATGTAGCAGCATTGGTTGCGTTTAGAACGCGGGAAACGGTGGAGAACGCACCGAAATAGAGTGTGCTGTCCTCCTGCCCCCCCTGAACTGAAAACACTAAATATCTCGGGAACGCGGGTGCGTACGCCTCTTGTTTCTGGGAATCGTTGAGTACTGTCTAGAATAAATATTAATCGCTGTTTAGATCATGAGAAACGCTTGAAAACTCACCAAAATAGCCTAGGGCAACCTGGTGTCTGGTGAGTTTTCAA
>Ga0247742_10001200_pt1 | contig 18605 bp, 12 predicted proteins | sample UWRJL208509C2_FD_180944 | JGI IMG/M metagenome (GOLD analysis project Ga0247742, IMG submission 180944) | Plant litter microbial communities from Arlington Agricultural Research Station in Wisconsin, United States - UWRJ-L208-509C-2 | ecosystem: Environmental > Terrestrial > Plant litter >... | reverse complement strand
CGCCGCGAACCGCGCGTGGCATCGCAGCGACAACGCCGCGACGGTCCCCGCTCGAGTTACGTGGGGGGCGAAGTCTTTCTTTCGCTGGTCGATGGACGCGAGGCGCCGTATCCGAGCAGCCTGCGGCAGCTGGGCATGCGCCTGCTGTGCAGCAACCGGGACCTGCCGCTGCATATGCCGGTGGGGAAGGGCAGCACGGACCTGATGCTCGACACCGATGCGCCTGTGCGGTCGATCCGCTGCGTGGCGGGGCCGACGCGCCCGCGCGCGGCGATGGCTGAAGGCCAGGCGGCGTGGAAGCTGGTCAGCCATCTGCAACTGAACTACCTGTCCCTGCTGGAGCATGACGATGGCGCGGCGGCGCTGCGCGAGATGCTCCTGCTTTATAGCGACGAGTACGACGCAGCCTCGCGCCGCCTGATCGAAGGGTTGCGCGAGGTGCGCTCGGCGCCGATCGTGCGCCGTCTTCCTATCGCGGGGCCGGTGACCTATGGCCGTGGCCTCGAAATTCGCCTGACCTGTGAGGACCAGGCCTTCGAGGGCACCGGTGCCTTCCTGTTCGGCTCGGTGATGCAGAACTTCTTCGCACGGTACGTCTCGCTGAATTCATTCACCGAGACGGTGCTGCATACCCTTGAACGCAATGAGGTGGCACGGTGGACGGCTCGTTCCGGCACGCGCCCGATTCTGTAGCGCTGCTCGAGGCGCTGCATGCCGACCCGTCGTCGTTCGACTGGTTCGAGGCATTGCGGCGAATCGAGTGCGTCTATAAGGAGCATCCGCGGCTCGGTTATTCCGTGCGTCCGACGGACGACCCCGTTCGCCTCGCGCATACGCCGTCACTGGGGTTTGCAACGCGCAGCATCGACCGCGTCGACACCCCCGAAGACCTGCCGCCCCGTATCCATAGCCTGATGCTGGGCTTGTGGGGGCCGAATGGCGCCTTACCGCTTCACCTCACCGAATACACGCTGGAGCGCGAGCGACTCGCGCGCGACCGGACACTCACCGCCTTCGCGGACGTGTTCCACCACCGCATGCTCAGCCTCTTTTACCGGGCCTGGGCCGATGCACAGCCGACGGTGCAGATGGATCGGCCTGAAGAGGACGCCTTCGCGCACTTCCTTGGTGCGCTGGTGGGCATCGACAGCCCTTCATTGGCGGCACGCGATGCCTTGCCCGATCGGTTCCGCCGCTACATGGCCGGGCGCATCGTTGCCCAGGCGCGGAATGCCGAAGGCCTCGTCGCCTTGCTTGCCGCCTTCTTCGCTGTGCCCGTGCAACTCGAGGAGTTCGCGGTGGCCTGGTTGGCCCTGCCTGACGAGGGGCGCCTGCGCATGGGCACGGCCATGGCCGGGCTGGGTACGACGGCCGTGCTGGGTGCCGCCGTGCGCAGCGCGCAGCATCGCTTTCGTATCCGTCTGGGACCCATGGCGTTGGCGGATTACCGACGTTTCCTGCCCGGTGGTGAAGCCCTCGGCGAGTTGCTCGCCGCGGTGCGCTTCTACGTGGGAGACGCGCTCGACTGGGACGTCCAACTGGTGCTGCGGCGCGACGAGGTGCCGCTGACGCATCTGGGACGCGGCGCCCGGATGGGTCTGTCCGCGTGGATGGGCCGGTTCGCCGGTCCTGGCGACGCCGATGACCTCGTCCTGCAGCCCCTTTCTGTTTCACATCGATCGAGGACGCCATCGTGACCGACATCAGCCGTACCGCCCTGTTCGGCAAGCTCAACGCCGTTGCCTATAAAGCCATCGAAGGCGCGACGGTCGCCTGTCGTCTACGCGGGCATCGCGAGGTCGAACTCGTGCACTGGCTACAGCAGATCCTGCAGCTGGGCGATTCCGATGTGCACCGTATCGTTCGCCACGTAGGCATCGATCCGTCGCGCCTCGCACGCGACCTTGCTGATGCGCTGGAGCGCCTGCCGGGTGGTGCGAGCGCCGTGAGCGACCTGTCCGCCGATATCGAAGAGGCCGTTGAGCGCGCCTGGGTGTACGCCACGCTGAGCTTTGGCGAGACCCAGGTCCGTACCGGCTACCTGATCGCTGGCGTCGTGCGCACGCGTCGGCTGCGCCATGTGCTGACTGGCATCTCGAACGAGTTCGCGAAGATCCGCGCAGAGGGCCTGGTCGAAGAGCTTCCGGGCATGATCGCCGGGTCTCCCGAAGAGCGCCTCGCCGCATCTGATGGCTTCCGCGTGGGTGATGCCGCGACGTCGGGGGACTCACCGGCGCCGGCCCAGATGGGCAAGCGAGAAGGCCTGCAGCGCTACACCGTGGATCTCACCGCGCAGGCACGCGAGGGCAAGATCGACCCCGTGGTCGGTCGCGACGACGAGATTCGCCAGGTCGTCGACATCCTCATGCGTCGTCGGCAGAACAATCCCATGCTGGTGGGCGAAGCGGGTGTCGGCAAGACCGCGGTGGTTGAAGGTTTTGCGCAGCGCATCGTCGCCGGCGATGTGCCGCCTGCGCTTCGCGAGGTGGAATTGCGCGTGCTTGACGTCGGCCTTCTGCAAGCCGGCGCAAGCATGAAGGGCGAATTCGAGAGCCGCCTTCGCCAGGTGGTCGACGAAGTCCAGGCATCGACGACGCCGGTCATCCTGTTCATCGATGAGGCGCATACGCTGGTCGGCGCCGGTGGCGCAGCCGGCACGGGCGATGCTGCCAACCTGCTCAAGCCCGCCCTCGCGCGAGGCACGCTTCGCACGATCGGCGCGACGACCTGGGCCGAATACAAGAAGCACATCGAGAAGGACCCTGCGCTGACCCGCCGCTTCCAGACCGTGCAGGTCGGCGAGCCGGACGAGGCGAAGGCCGTGCTGATGCTACGCACGGTGGCGGGTGTGATGGAAGCGCATCACGGGGTCCAGGTGCTCGATGAAGCCATCGAGGCAGCTGTGCGCTTGTCGCATCGCTACATTCCCGCACGACAGCTCCCCGACAAGGGCGTGAGCCTGCTCGACACCGCCTGCGCGAGGGTGGCGGTCAGTCATCATGCCGTGCCGGCACGCGTCGCCGATGCTCGCCGACGGATCGAGGCGCTCGAGGCCGAGCAGGCCATCATCGATCGCGAAGGAGCGATAGGTATCGACGTGCTCGAGCGCAAGAGCGTGGTTGAGACCGCACTGGCCGCCGAAGCGGACCGCCTGGCCGGGCTGGAGCAGGACTGGGCGGAGGAGGGAGCCCTGGTCAAGGACATCCTCGACCTGCGCTCCCGGCTGCGCGCGGCGAGCGGGATAGCATCCGACGGCACCGCTGGTGGCGGGCGTGAGGACATGCTCGTCGAGCTGCGCATCCTGCAGGCCGCGCTGACCGAACGTCAGGGCGAAGCGCCGTTGATCCTGCCCGCCGTCGATCAGCAGGCGGTGGCCTCGGTGGTCGCCGACTGGACCGGTATTCCTGTCGGCCGCATGGTCCGCAGCGAACTGGAAACCGTGATGAACCTGGCTGGCCTGATGAGCCAGCGGGTGATCGGGCAGGACCATGCCATGGAAATGATCGCCAGGCGCGTGCAGACCTCGCGCGCGGGCCTGGACAACCCCGACAAACCGATCGGTGTCTTCATGCTCGCGGGCACCTCGGGCGTCGGCAAGACCGAAACGGCGCTGGCGCTGGCCGAGACGTTGTACGGCGGTGAGCACAACCTCATCACGATCAACATGAGCGAGTTCCAGGAGGCGCACACCGTCTCCACACTCAAAGGTGCACCCCCGGGCTATGTCGGCTACGGCGAAGGCGGGGTACTGACCGAGGCGGTACGTCGCCGCCCTTACTCAGTCGTGCTGCTGGACGAGGTCGAGAAAGCCCATCCGGATGTGCATGAAATCTTCTTCCAGGTCTTCGACAAGGGCGTCATGGAAGACGGGGAAGGGCGCCGTATCGATTTCCGTAACACGCTCATCATCCTGACGACGAACGCGGGAACGGAGACGATCGAGCGCCTGTGTGCGGACGTGGCGCGTGTACCGGATGTCGCGACGATGGCCGCCGCACTGCGTACGCCCTTGCTCGATGTCTTTCCACCCGCCTTGTTGGGGCGGCTCGTGGCCGTGCCGTATTACCCGCTCAGCCAGCAGATGCTTGGCGAGATCGTCCGTCTGCAGTTGGCGCGGATAAAGCGGCGTATCGAAGATCGCTACCGCGTGCCTTTCGAGTGCACGGCGGCGGCGACGGCCCTGGTGGTCAGCCGCTGTACGGAAAGCGAGAGCGGCGGCCGCATGATCGACGCGATCCTCACCAACACGATGTTGCCCGACATCAGCCGGGAGCTGCTCATGCGGACCATCGCGGGCGACAAGGTGCAACGCGCACAGGTCGATGCCTCGGGCGGCACGTTCGTCTACCGGTTCGACGACCTCGATGTCCCGCAAGGGGAGGGCGTGACCCATGCCTAAGGGCAATCACGTCTTCAACGACTTCGACGGGTGCGTCGTGACGAGCTTTAAGAAACTCACGCGCGAACTGAACCTGGAACAGGTCTTCATCGCGGCGACCGCCAGTGGTGCAGAGAACAGCCGGGACGCCGTGGCCCTCCGTGGTCACTTTCCCACGTCCTGGGCGACGCTCATCGAGATGCAGGCGCACGACCGCGTCAAGGAGATGCACTGGATCCAGGATGATCAGGAAGTCATCGCCAACGACGGCAACTCCATGGCGTTTGGTCGTGAATCGAATCGTTTCAGCCAGGCCGTCATTGACTGGGCATGGGGCCGGGACGACAAGGAGAACCCCATGACGGTGTGGCGTGATCTGGTCAATGCCGGTGAGGACGTGACGGCCCGAAACAACTTCGCGATAGGAAGCTCCCGGAAGGAGGCGCCCAAGACGGAGGCGGCTCGCGAAGCACTCTGTCAGCAGGTCCGCATGTTCATCCGCGGAGAGCTTTCAAAGCTCGTCGGAAAGTGGCTGATCCAGCTACGCGACGACATGACGCTAGCGCGACCGGCGGTCAACGGCGTGACACCCGTGCGGGTCGACTACGACAACAAGCGGAACGCCTGGGTCAAGCGACTGACAAGTGCCGGCGGTATCCCCATCGCCGACTGACGCCGTACATCCGCCCACCGCAGCAAACCGATCAGGCACACAAGGCATCCCGATGCAGATCATTCTGAGCACCGCGCGCTACACCGAGTTCCTGAAGGAGTTTCGTCTTGCCGACCGCCAGAACGCGGCTGGCAAGGGCGAAACCGAAGTGGTGTACACCTCGGGCAATGCGACGCGCCGATATTTTTACCGTGCGCCGAATTTCGAGCTGATCGCTTACGACCTGGGCGGCGGTAGGATCAACCTCGTCGATTACAACCACGTGGGAACCCTGGGCACCGCCGTCGGTAGTACGAACTTCGATGGCGCACTCCTTGCGGGCGGCGGTGGTGGTCAGCACATGACTGCGGAATTGAGCCGCGTAGTGGCCCTGACCTCGGAAGCGGCGCGCTCATCCGTGGTTGAAACAGCCATCAAGAACGTCCTGGGTAGTGCTGGTCGTACGGTCAATCTCGACCGGTTCGCCTTGCTCTTCACGTCCTACAAGCACACGGCAAAACACATACGGTACTTCGATGCGTCCGGCGCGTACGCCCCCGGTTGGCGTCCGCTGCGCCGCGACGACTATATCCGCTATTTTTCGGACGGCTCCTACACGGGCGATACCACGGCCCATTGCGCGCTGGTGCGCTCGCTGGCCGATACACCGAACCGGGAAGACCCGTGAGTCACGCCATCACCTTGACGGCGGTATCCAGTGAACTGCTGATCGCCAACATGACCGCGACCGAAGAGCTCGGACGCCTGTCCACCTTCCGTATCGAAGCGATCAGCAAGAACGCGTCGGTCGACCTGCGTGCGCTGCTCGGCACCCCGATGACGGTGACGGTGACGACCCCACAAGGCTATGTCCGGTACTACAACGGCATCGTCGCCGAAGCGGAGCAGGGCGCGTTCGTGCAGATCGAGAACGTGCGGTATGCCGTCTACACCTTCGCCGTAGTTCCCAAGCCCTGGCTGTTGCGGCAGACCCTGGACTGCCGAATCTACAAGAACAAGACCGTGCCGCAGATCGTCCGCGAGGTGTTATCCGAGTTCGGCTATGGCGATGTCCGGCTCAGCCTCTCGGCGAACTATTCACCGCGTGAGTACTGCGTGCAGTATCGCGAGAGCTACTTCGACTTCATCAGCCGGCTGATGGAGCAGGAGGGCATCTACTATTACTTCACGCACGCGGCAGGAAGCCACACCATGGTGCTGGCCGACGCCCTGGGGGCTCACTCGACTGTCGCCACGTTCGAGACGATCCCCTATGCGCCGCCCACCGAGCGGGGCCACCGGATGAAGGCGTCGATCAGCGACTGGACCACCGGCCGCACCGTCAACCCGACCCGCGTCCGTCTGGACGACTACGATTACCAGCGTCCGCGTGCCTCGCTGCTGGCCAACGAGCAGGTCACGGACAGTGCCGATGCGCATGGCGTATCGGGTCTGGAAATCTACGACTATCCCTATGGATCCGTCGGCTACGCCCAGGCGCTGGCGGACGGACAGCGTTACGCGCAGGTCCGCGCGGATGCGCTGAACGTGCCCCAGGCGACCTCATCGGGCGTTACCGATGCCGTCGGGCTGACCACGGGCGCACTGTTTCGGTTAAAGGATTTTCCGCTCGCGGAGGCGAATCAGGAGTATCTGGTCGTGGCTGCGACAACGCGCCTGGTCGAGGTCGACTACCAGGGCGGCGGCGTCGAACCGGACCAGGACGAAGCACCCTTTGCCAGTCACTTCCGCGTGATCCGCAGCCGCCAGCCCTTCCGTTCGGCGCAGACGACGGCCTGGCCGGTTATCGCCGGCGTGCAGACCGCCGTCGTCTACGGGCAGACGGACGAAGACATCGAGGTCGACAGTGCCGGCCGCGTCCAGGTCACGTTCTTCTGGAATCCGGCATCCAAGCCGAAGTCGGACCAGTCCTGCCCGGTACGCGTCGCATCCAGCTGGTCGGGCAAACGGTGGGGCGCGCAGTTCATCCCACGTGTCGGCCAGGAGGTGATCGTTGGCTTCCACGATGGCAATCCGGACCGTCCGCTGATCCTGGGCAGTGTCTACAACCAGGAACACATGCTTCCTCACGTGCTGCCTGGCGATCGCACGCGTAGCGGCGTGGTCAGTCGCAGCCTTCTTGGCGCATCGGGAGAGGCTAACGAGATCCGCTTCGAGGATCGCAAGGGCGCCGAGGAGCTGCTCTTCCACGCCCAGCGTGATCTTCGCCATGAAGCCGAGAACGACCACGTCTCGACGATCGACCGCGATGAAACCGAAACCATCAAGCGCGACCGCTCCCACGACATCGGCCGCGACGACACGCTCAAGGTCGGCCGCCGCCTGCGCATCGAAGCCGGTGAGGAGATCGAGCTGGTCACGGGGCTGGCACGCATCCTGATGAAGCGCACCGGCGAGATCCAGATCACCGGCAGCAGGCTCGCGCTCAACGGTGCGGCGACGATCAACCTGATCTCGGGCGGCGCGACGTCGCTGACGTCCGGCGCCGCCGTGTCGGTCACCGCGGGCGCTACTGTCACCGTCAACGCTACTGCCGCTATCGCCGTGACATCCGGCGCAGCCTTAATGCTCTCTTCCACGCTGGGTCCGGCCGTGCTGAAGGGCATGCCGCCGTTGCTGTTGTGACGCCCGTGCCCCTCACGATAACGGCGGCCGCTCGCGAGATCGGTCTGGACGCCCATGTCATCGCGCTGCTTCGCGATGACATGACGGCACGAGCGGCTGTGCGCGCGCTGCTCGACCACGGGGACGTCGGTGGCGCATTGCGCATGGGCTTGCGCCTGATGCCGCGCGGCTACGTCGTGCCGTGGCTTTGCCAGTGCGTCCGCGCCGAAGCGCCCGAGGGCGATGTCCTCGATGGCCTCCTTGTCGCCGAGGCATGGCTGCGCGAGCGTGGTGAGCCGCGCCGCCGAAGTGCGCTGGCCTTCGCTGCCGAACGCCACTACGTCGGTACCGGCGCGCTGGTCGCCGCGAGCGCAGCGTGGTCGGAAGGCTTCCTGCTCGACGGCGAGGGCAGGGAGGTGGCACCGGTCGCCGCCCAGCTCATGGCGGTCGTGGCCGCTGCCGCTTTGCTGAGCCTGGCATCCACTTTTATCGATTTCGATGCGCGCAGCCGCGCGTTCGTCGCCTCGGCGACGGCATTGCTTCCTCCGGAGGATTCCGCATGAACTCATCCACCGCACCGAGCCTCGTGCTCGCAGTCCTCGGCGACCATGCCGGCGAGGTATCGGAACGCACCTCGGTGCGCGTCGAGGGCCACGACCTGAGCATTGGCCGCGCCGAACACTGCGACTGGGTGCTTCAGGCGCACGGCGTCTCTCGCCAACATGCCTTCGTGCGTCACCTCAACGGCCTCTATTTCCTCGAGGACAGGAGCACCAATGGCATGCTCCTGAACGGCGTACCCCTGCGTGGCGGCGAGCCGGTGTCGCTCAATGATGGCGATCGTCTGCAACTGGATACCTTCGAGATCCTCGTCACCGTAGAGATGCCGCCACAGGTCGTTAGTGAAGCCACGGCGCGTCGTGAGCGCGACGACACCCTGCGTACGTTGCGCGTCTCGCGCAGGGAACCTGGGGTGGCCGAATCGTCATCGCTTCGATCCATGGTGCAGGATGCCTCGCCCTCGTTGATTCCCGGCGCGGCCGGCAGCACCGCGTCGCTGGATCCGCTTGCCTGGCTCGGGAGCGAACAGCCTGCTGTTCACGAAGGCGTCCGTGAGATCGAGCCCTCGGCGCACTGGAATCATGCCTCGCCGATGGACGGCCACTTCCATGCACCGCACGTCGAAGCGCCGCTCGTGGGTCGGCATGAAGGCTCAGTGCTACCCGAGAACTGGGATCGCACGCGTAGCCTGTTCACTTTGCCGAGCACACCTGAGATCGCCGCGCCTGCTGTCTTCGATGCCTCAATGACATCCGAGCATGTGCTTGTAGACGTAGCTCCAGTGGCAACGGTGTCACCGGAGCCTCCGACAGGCGCGCCCGCCGTTACACCTGCTGCCGCGCTTGCGCCTGCGCTCGCACCCGCACCGACGCCGACGCCGACACCACCGCAAGCTGCGGTGCCTGTCGCGGCAAACATCGAATCGCTCTTCACCCTCGTCCTCGAAGGCGTGATGGATGTCCTGCGTGCACGCGCCGAGTTGAAGAACGGCTTCCGCCTGCCGGCCACCTTGATCCAGCGACGGGAAAACAACCCGCTGAAATTCGCGCCCACGGGCAGTGAGGCGTTGGCCCGCGTGCTCGCGGCGCCCAACGAAGCCTTTCTCTCTGGCGAGGCGGCGATTACCGATGCGATGGACGACATCCGTCTGCACCAGGTGGCCTTGCTGGCGGGCGTGCGTGCAGCCTTCGACGACCTCCTCGGGCAATTCGACCCGTCACGTTTCGAGGACGGCGAGGCGCGTCGCCCGCGCTTCGGCTTCGGTGCGGCGAAGGGGCCGTGGGAACGGTACCGCGCCCATTTCGATGGCCTTGCCGCCGATCCCGAAGAACGTTTTCGCCGCCTTTTCGGCGATGAGTTCGCCCGGGCCTATGAAGACCAACTGGCGCGCGCCAAGCGCGACGGCAGCTGACCGGAACTGATCATGACCGCATTCAATAAGGTGGTGTGGAGCGAGGGTCTGTTCCTTCGCCCGCAGCACATGCAGCAGCAAGACCGCTATACCGAACGCTACGTGGAACTGCGCGCGGCGACCTTGCGACCGCATCCCTGGGGCTTCGACGAGCTGGAGATCGAGCGTGATCTGCTATCGATCGGCAAGCTGGGCATTCGCCGGGCACGCGGTGTCTTTCCCGACGGTACGCCGTTCTCCATGCCCGACCGCGACCCGCTGCCGCCGCCCCTGGAAATCGACACGAACTGGCGCGATCAGGTGATCTACCTGAGCCTGCCGTTGCGGACGCCCTCGCAGCCCGAGAGCGTCTGGCCGGGCACAGAGGCGCCGGGCCAGCTGGCCCGTTTCGCCGTGCGCGAGACGGAAGTCAGCGATGCATCCGGAAGCACAACCGATAGCGTCGTACTCGAAGTCGGTGGCCTCAGCACCCGGATGACAGCCGCCGTGCAAGCTCGCGAGGGACTGATCGAACTTCCACTCGCTCATCTGGTGGAATGCCGGGCTGACCGTCGCGTCGTGCTCGACGACGGCTTCGTGCCCAGCGCGCTGGCATGCCGGGCATCCGAAAGGCTGACGCTGTTCCTCACCGAACTGCTTGGCCTGCTGCACCAACGTGGCGAAGCACTGGCCGGTCGCGTCGGTGGTACCGACCGGACGAGCACGGCCGAGCTGGCCGACTTCCTGATGCTGCAACTGGTCAATCGCTACCAGCCGCAACTGGCGCATCTGGCCGAGGCGCCCTTGCTTCATCCGGAAGACCTGTACCGCTTGCTGTTGGGTATGGCGGGAGAGATGGCGACCTTCACCACGCCCGGCAAACGCAGCGAGACGTTCCCTCCGTATCGTCACGATCGCCTTCGCGAGAGTTTCGAGCCCGTGATCGCGGCGCTGCGCCTGAGCCTAAGTGCCGTCCTGGAGCAGACGGCCATCCCCGTGCCGCTGCAACAGCGCAAGTACGGCGTGTGGGTCGGCACCGTTGCCGATGGCAGTCTGCTGGACGGGGCGTCCTTCGTGCTCGCTGCCAAGGCCGACATCGCCGCAGCGGACATGCGTCGTCGCCTGCCGTCGCAGTCCAAGATCGGGCCGGTAGAGAAGATCCGTGATCTGGTCAACCTGCAGCTGCCAGGCATCGCCGTGGCATCCCTCGCGGTTGCGCCACGGCAGATTCCGTTCCACGCGGGCTACCAGTACTTCGAACTCGATACCGCCTCGCCGATGTGGAAGACGCTGCGTACCTCGGGCGGCGTCGCGCTGCATTTTGGCGACGGCTTCGACGGCCTGGCTCTGGAACTGTGGGCGGTAAGGAGCTGATGGCATGACGCATGACGATTTCGATGCCTCGCCGGGGACCGATGCCACGATCGTGCGACCGGGTGGTGCTCGTGCTCCGACACCGCTGCCGGCACGCGAACGCCAACCCGGGCGCGAAGCCGGGCGCGATCTGCAACGCGCGACGCAAGAGTTGCCGTCGGCCGGCGGCAATCCCCTCGTGCGTGCCGCGAATCCGCTGCTGCTGCTCGCGGCGCAGCTTCGCAACACGGTCGACGCTCCCGATCCGGCCTTGTTGCGCGATCGTGCAATCGCTTATTTACGCCGCTTCGAGGACACGGGCGCACGTGCGGGTATCGACGCGCAGACTGCCGTCGCGGCGCGCTACGTGCTCTGCACGATGATCGACGAGGCGGTGCTGGATTCGCCGTGGGGCGAGCAGACCGGCTGGAGCCGGCAAACCCTGCTGGTCACCTTCCACGGCGAAACCTATGGCGGTGAGAAGTTCTTCGTCATCCTCGATCGCCTGGCCCAGGACATGGTCCGCCATATCGATCTGGTCGAGATGATGTATCTCTGCCTGGCACTCGGTTTCGGCGGCAAGTATCTCGTCGAACCCGGTGGGCAGGGGCGACTCGCCGACCGCCGCGAGGACGTCTACCGACGCATCATGGCGTATCGCACGGTGGCACCCGCGGCGTTGTCATCGCGCTGGCAAGGGGTCGATCGTCCGTTGAAACTCCGCCGCGGTGTACCGGTGTGGATGGCCGGGCTAGCGGCATGCTGCCTGCTCTTCAGCGTCTGGGTGTTCCTGCATACACGTCTCAACGGCGCGGTCGAATCGGTTAGCGCGCGCCTGGCGACCATCGGCCTGCGTGGCGTGCCGTTGCCTGCGACGGCCGCGCCAAAGCCGCCAACAGCCAGCCTGCGCCAGTTGCTCGCTGACGACACGCGTGCTGGTGCGTTGTCCGTCGATGAGCGGCCGGATGGCCAGGCGACGCTGCGACTGGCGGCTGCCGAGATGTTCCCCTCCGGTGGTGCCGACGTCGCGGCGGATCAGGTAGCCCTCCTTGGGCGCGTCGCGCATGCGCTGAACCAGGTGCGCGGACGCGTCATCGTGGTGGGTCACACCGACGACCAGCCGATTCGCTCGCTTCGCTTCAAGGACAATTTCGAACTTTCCGCGGCGCGTGCGCGCAACGTCAGCACCTTGCTGTCCCGTGAGCTGGACGACCCACGACGCGTGGAATCCAGTGGTGCGGGCGCGTCACAGCCGGTCGCGACGCCAGCCGACCTGCCAGCTAACCGCGCACGCAACCGTCGCGTCGACATCCTGTTCGTTCCGGAGGCCGGATGAAAAACCTCGGCGATGTGTTTCGTCATGTCTGGGTGCGAGCCGCGATCGGCATCCTTCTCTGCGCGCTGTTGATCGCTTTCGGCGGCCCGTACCTCGGCATCGGCGACCATCAGCCCCTGGCTGGGGTGGGCGCCCGCATCGTGGCCATCCTTGTCGTTGCTGCGATATGGGTCGCTATCGTTGTGCTGCGCCAATGGCTGGCAGGGCAACGCAGCCAGCGCATGGGTGAGGAGATGGCCGCGCAGGACGCGCTGCAACGGCGGGATGTCGAGGCGCGTACCCAGGCCGAACGAGAGGGTCTGCGTACGCGCTTCGTCGAGGCGCTCGGCTTGCTGCGCAAGCGGCGCGATGGCGGCGGCAGCCTCGAGGCACTGCCCTGGTATCTGTTGATCGGTGCCCCGGGGTCGGGCAAGAGCACCCTGCTTGAACATTCCGGCCTCGAGTTTCCGTTGCTTGCAGGCACGGGAAAGCGGTCGGTGGCTGGCATAGGTGGTACGCGCCAATGCGACTGGTGGTTTACCGACAAAGCGGTCTTCCTCGATACGGCGGGTCGGTACACCACGCAGGATTCGGACCCCGGTGTCGATGCGTCGGCATGGGATGCCTTCCTCCAGCTGCTGCGTCGTTACCGGCGGGGACGTCCACTCAATGGCGTGATCCTCACCGTCAGCGTTGCCGAACTCCTGACAATGAATCCGGCGGAGCGTCAGCGTCATGCCGAGGTCCTGCGCGAGCGCGTCGACGAGATCGGCACGCGGCTTGGCGTGGCCTTGCCGGTGTACCTGGTGTTTACCAAACTCGACCTGGTCGCCGGCTTCCTCGACCATTTCGATACTCTGGACGCGGCAGGACGTGCGCAAGTGTGGGGTGTCACCTTTCCCGAGCTTCGCAGTGTCGATGGCACGTCGACCGACCTGGTGGGCGACGAGTTCGATGCCTTGCTCGAGGGCATCGATGGCTCCGTGGTGTCGCGCATGCACGCGGAGCGTGACGTACGCCGGCGTGCGCGGATTCTCTCGTTCCCGCAGCAGCTTCGGTATCTCCGGGAGCTGGCCCTGCCGTTGTGTACGGCCGTCTTCGGTGCCCATGCCTATGGTCGCCCGCCAGTCCTGCGCGGCGTGTACCTGACCTCAGGTACCCAGGAGGGCACGCCGATCGATCGCGTGTTGTCGGTCGTGAGCCGTTCCTTCGGCATGCACACCGCCACGGCCTCGGTGTCGCGTTCGCCGCGCCGGACGTTCTTTGTCGAACGCCTGCTCAACGACGTGATCTTCCCCGAGGCAGGTTTCGCCGGCTCCAACCCGGTGACCTTGCGGCGTCGCCGCCTTGCTGAGGCCGCTGCGATCGCCGCCATCGCCGTCGTTACGGTCGGCTTGCTGGTCGGCATGTTCACCAGTGCGGCGCGGAATACCGACTTCGTCGCGAGCGTGGGGCAGGTGCTGCGCGATTATCCCGACGATGCGCGCACAGCGACTCCCTCATCGCTGCGCCAGTACGATGCGCTGGCCCTGCAGCGGCTGGACGTGCTTGGCCGGGCCGAGCAGTTGGCCGGGCAGGTGCGTAGCGAGCACGCGCTGTCGATGCGCTTCGGCCTGTTCGAAGGCTTTACGTTGTACGACCAGCTGCGCGATGCGCATATCCGCGAGGTCAACGCCAGCGTGGTTCCGGGCCTCGCCCTGCAATTCCGTGACGGTGTACGTGATGCCGCCAGCGATCCCCAGCGCCTTTACTACGCACTGAAGGGATACCTGATGCTGGGTCAGCCCGAGCATCGGGACGGGAGCAGCCTCGTGCCGCTGGCACGCGAACGCTGGCGTGAGGTGTTCCCCGACGATGACGGCCTGGCCGATGCGCTTGAAGGTCATTTCCGCATCCTGTTCGATGGCAGCGATAGCTTGCGGACGTTTCCGCTGGACGCGGCCCTGGTCGATGCGGCACGCGCATCCTTGCGCGCCGCCGACCTGGCGACGCTGATCTACGGCGGGCTGAAGCTCGACAGCGAATCCCGCCAGGATGCACCGGTACGGCTCGATCGCACGCTGGGGCTGCTCGGCAATGTGTTCCGCCGTCGCAGCGGTGCGCCTTTGTCCAAACCGTTGCCGGCGTTGTATACGAGGCCGGTCTTCGCTGCCATGGTGCAGGAGGGCAATGCTTCCGGCATCGGTGGGAGTGGAGGCATCGCATCGGCCGTGGATGCCTTCGCCAAAGACGACTGGGTGTTCGGCGTCAAGGTGAACGACCCCGTCCGCCGCGCCTCGCTGGCCACGCAGGTGAGAACACTTTACGTCGCGGATTACATACGCGCATGGGATGACCTCATCGGTGATCTTCAGCTGCAGCCTGTGAACAACGTACAGGAGGCTAGCGGCGTCGCTGCACGACTCGCTGGAGCAGGTTCGCCTCTAAAGGCATTGCTGGCACTCGTCCGTGACAACACCACGGATCTGCTGCGACAGCCGCCCTCGGACGGGGCAGACCGTGTCGCCGCGGCGGCGGAACGGCGTGTTGCCGATCAGGTGAAGAGTCGCAGCGAGATCGCCCGTCTGGTCGCTGAAGGCGGTGCACCAGCGACCACGGCCGCGGCGCATCGCCCGGATGCGCCCATCGTCGAACACTTTGCCACTCTCAACCAGTTGACCGATGGAACCCCGGGCGCGACGCCTCTAGATCGGATCCTTGGTGTGCTGGACCAGATGAGCAAGACGCTGCTGACGTCGCGGCCGACCACGGATGGACTGGGACAGACCGACCCCGCACTGGCCATCGCACGGCAGGAGGCGGGGCAGCTGCCGCCGCCGTTATCGACCTGGCTGGGCAGCCTGGTCGGGGCCAGCCAGTCGCTGGTCAGCAAGGGCGCGGACGGTGCGCTCGCCGACGGTTTCCGCCAGGCGGCCGGAGGCGATTGTTCGCGCCTGGTCCAGGGTCGCTATCCGTTTTCTCCGGAGAGTCGCTCGGACATACCGCTGCAGAACTTCGCGGACCTGTTCGGCAACAACGGCCGCTTCGACACCTTCTTCAAGCAGGTGCTCTCCAAGTCGGTGGATAGCAGTGGCAGCACGTGGAGCTTCCGCGATGCCGACGGTGCGCGTGCCGGTGGTGCGGTGCTCGCCCAGGCACAGCTCGCCGACGCGATTCGCCAGGCTTATTTCCGCGATGGCCCCACGCCGCAGGTAGGCTTCACGGTGTCGATCACCACGCCGCCGCCCGGCATCGGCCGGCTGCTAATCGAGATCGACGGGCAGCGCTTCGAGTACAAGGCCGGCGAAGCCAGCACGCCAGTGACGATGCGCTGGCCCGGCCCGACGCCGGGCACCACGCGGATCAGTGCGTGGGACAGCGGCGGCAATCCCTTGCCGGCCCTGGAGTACCCCGGTGAGTGGGGCTGGTTCCATGCGCTCGACGCAGCCTCGCTGCAACGGCGTACCGAAACACGTTTCGGCGCGAGCTTCGGTTTTGGTACGACGCACGTGGCCGTGGATATCGAAGCGGCGAACCTGCACAACCCCTTCGGCGACACCAGCGTACGTCGCTTCCGGTGCCCGGCATGACGCGCGCCCTGGTGGGGTTCCACGGCAAGCTGCCCAACGCCGGTGATTTCGTGCAACGCCGCTTGCCGGCCAGCTTTGTCGATCGATGGGATGCAGCGATGCAGTCCGTGCTCGCCACGGCGTCCGCTGAGCTCGGTGAAAGATGGAGGGAGATCTTCCTCGCGTCACCGCCATGGCGATTCGCGCTGGCAACGGAGGTCTGTGGTCAGCTTCCCTGGGTAGGTGTGGTGATGCCGTCGCGTGATCGCGTCGGCAGGGTCTATCCCCTGGTGCTGGCGGTATCGCCGCCACAGGCGACGAATGGTTGGCCCCACATGCCGGCAGACAGGTGGTTCGACGCCCTTTATGCCGCGGCGGCACGCACACGCGAGGGTATTGACGTGACCATGTTCGACGCCCTGGTGGCGATGCTGCCCGACCCCGTTTCCTCGACAGCACAACGTGTCCCGCCCATCGTCAATCCTCACATCGGCAGCCTGTGGTGGCGGGGCGATCGCTCCAGCCCTGACCTTGCCTTGCCCGGGTTGCCCAACGGCGCGGACTACCTCCGCCTGCTCGGCGTCGACATCGACGAGGTGACCGCGTGAGCCCGCTCTATCTTTCCGCCGGTCGTACCGAGACCGGCCATGTGCGTCGTCACAACGAAGACGCGATCCTCGTCGCCGACGTCCCCGGCCTCTGGGTCGTCGCGGACGGTCTCGGTGGGCACGCGGCGGGTGACGTCGCCAGTGCGCTGATCGTCGACCGACTCGGTGCGCTGCGCCCGTCCGCTGACATTACGGCGACGATGGATGCCATCGAAGACGAATTGTTGCGAATCAACCATCGCCTTCGCACGATGGCACGCGAGCGCCGGGTCGACGTCGTTGCCTCGACGGTCGTGGTCCTGGTACACACCCGCGACCTCGTGGCCGTGGGTTGGGTGGGCGACAGCCGCGCGTATGTGTTCCAGGACGATCGCCTCGAGCAGGTCACGCAGGATCACGTGCACGGTGAGCGAAGTGACGAAACACAGTTCGGCGGCGGTCGTACTGGTGCGCCGGCGGGCGTTCTCACCCGTGCCGTGGGTGCTGAAGAGCGACTTTTTGTCGACTGGTCCGTGCGCGCGCGTCGCCCGGGCACCTGCTTCCTGCTGTGTTCCGACGGAATCAACAAGGAACTCAGCGACGCCGACATCGAACACCATTGCCGTCGCCACGCCGACCCGCGGGCGCTGATCGATGCGCTGGTAGAAAGCGCGCTCGATCGCGCCGGTCGAGACAACGTGTCGGCGGTCGCCGTGAGGCTGGAACCGCTTAAGGAAACGCACTCATGAAACAACCCAACGACGAAGAAACCCGGGTCCTGCCCGTGAAGCCGGGGACGCCTGAGCCCGACGTCCACCATGGCGCCGCCGATGACGACGATGCGACCGTGTTCAAGCCCTTGCATGAGCGAGCAGGGGAGGGCACCGCCACGGGCTCGGCTTCCCAGGGCACCGGCGACAGCTGGCGGCATATGGCCGACATGGCGCAGGGTGAGCGTATCGGTGTCGGTAGCCTGCTCAAGGGCCGGTTCTTCATGGAGCGGGAACTCGGTCGTGGCGGCATGGGCGTGGTCTATCTCGCGCGAGACGAGCGAAAGGTGGAAGCGCGCGACCGCGATCCCTACGTGGCCGTCAAGGTGCTCAACGACGAGTTCCGCAAGCATCCGGACGCGCTGATCGCCCTGCAGCGCGAATCGCGGCGCGCGCAGCATCTCGGCAACGATCACATCGTGCGGGTGTATGACTTCGACAAGGACGGCACCAACGTCTTCATGACGATGGAGTATGTCGAAGGCCAGGATCTGCGCACGTTGATCCGCACAAAGGCACGTGACGGCATGCCGTTTCATGAGGCATGGCCGTTGATCGCCGACATGGGCGAGGCCCTCGTGCGTGCGCATGGCGCAGGGATCGTTCATTCGGACTTCAAGCCGGGCAATGTGATGGTCACACCGACCGGCATGGCGAAGGTGTTCGACTTCGGCATTGCACGGGCCGGCAAGATCGGCACGGAGCACAGGGACGACCGCACGGTGTTCGATGCGGGAACGCTGGGCGCCATGACCCCTGCCTATGCCAGCCTCGAGATGCTTCAGGGCAAGGCGCCGACTCCCTCGGACGACATCTACGCATTCGCCTGCGTGGTCTTCGAATTGCTCACGGGACGCCATCCCTTCGATAAGCAGAATGCAGAGGAGGCGATGTCGGCCGGTCGTCGACCACCGGCCGTGCCCGGACTCGACAAGCGGCAGTACAAGGCCCTGGTCGATGCAATTGCCTTCACCGCGGAGAAGCGCAGCAGCGATATCGGCGCCGTGATGGATGGCCTGCGCCGACGGCGCTGGCGTGAGCGAGCGACACCGTGGCTCGTCGCCACGGCGGGCCTGGTCATCATCGCTGCCGCCGGCACGTGGTTCGGTTCGCTGGAGGTCGGGCGCCGCCACATGGCGGATACGCTGCGTCGCTTCGCGCCCGACCAGATCGATGGCTTTCGAAGCGAAGACGATGTCCGTGCGGCGCTCGCCGTGCTCGACAACGATGAGCGACGGCACGTCGTGGTCGATGGCGCCGATGCCATCGACGGCTTCCTGGTCCGGCTGGTCGCCTCGCGTTGGGACCCGCCGCACGGACGTTATGACTACGACGGTGCGCAGAAGGTGTTCGCTCTTCGCGCGCAGCTGAAGACGTTTGCGCCGAAGGTCGATCGCCGCCGCGAGGAGGTCGCGCGCGAACGCGA
>Ga0247742_10001199_pt1 | contig 18624 bp, 14 predicted proteins | sample UWRJL208509C2_FD_180944 | JGI IMG/M metagenome (GOLD analysis project Ga0247742, IMG submission 180944) | Plant litter microbial communities from Arlington Agricultural Research Station in Wisconsin, United States - UWRJ-L208-509C-2 | ecosystem: Environmental > Terrestrial > Plant litter >... | reverse complement strand
CTCACCCTTGAGGTCGAATTTCAATTCGACGATGCCACTTTCAAGAGCCTTAACCGTGATGGCTTTACCTTCGTAAATCATCAACTGATCTCCACGATATGGAAGCTGAACAGTACACGTCGGACGCAGGATTCAGCGTAGGCACTGACGTTACCGTCGATGCTAACGCCAATTTGCCAGGCACACCCGCCAACGCGATAGTCGGGATTCTGTACGAACGGTCTGAAAGACAAACGCTCAATTCATACGCCCGTTTGATTTGGGTACGTCACCTTCAGCCAAATCCGACGAATTGTCAATCGCTCGAAAGGGCCGCAAAAACGCGACTTTTCAGTCATTTCAGAACCCGGGGCAGCCGGCATCGCCCCGCCAATGTTTAATCATTCGCGAAATCAATAATGTGAATTTTGATTTAAAGGGCTGTACAGAACCGAATATGCGGCTAGGCTAGCGGCACGTAAAACGAATTACCGGCCTGCCTGGCCAACTCCAGCCCGATGATGCTTTCGGGCTTTTTAATGCCCGCAGGAATCTCAGGCCAGCGCCTTGAGCACCGCGTCAATGTCCTGCAACACGCTCAACTCGCCCTTCTCGCCCCAGTACAGGGTGATCATTTGCTTGTCGGCTTCGACTTTGTAGACGTTCGCCGGCAGCGTCGCAAAATGTGGCAACAACTTTTCATCGACGCAGGTTTCCTGCCACTGATTGACCCAAACCCCCGGCTCCAACTGCCAGTAACTCCAGGTCACCCGCGTGGTGCCACGCCGTGGCCGGTGATACTGGGCACACGGGCTTGGCGGCTCGTGCTTGAGCCAGTGTGGCCATTCCTGGGGCGTCAGTTGCATGGCCAGGCCAATGCGCCGCGCCTCCATGCGCAAAGCCATGCGCCCGCTCGAATGGCGCGAAGGACGCAGCCACGCCAGGGGGCTTAAAACCAGCGCAAGGATTGACACCACTATCCAGACCGTCATATGTGTACTCCCGAATTTCTTGATGAGCGGATTTGACCTGACGCAACCCCATCCGCTTGAAACCAGCCATACTGAACTTATCGCTTTCCCTTGGAGGACTCCTCATGCCCTACGAACATATTCTGGTCGCCGTGGACCTGACCGAAGAATGCGACCCCGTGATCAAGCGGGCCGTAGGCCTTGCAGGCGACTCGGTGAAGCTGTCCCTGGTGCATATCGTCGAACCGATGGCCATGGCCTTTGGCGGCGATGTGCCGATGGACCTTTCCCAACTGCAACAGCAGCAGTTCGACCAGGCCAAGGAACGCCTTGACCGGCTGATCAACAAGTACCCTGCCCTGAAAAAAGACCAGAGCCACCTGACCTACGGCCAGCCGCGCCAGGAAATCCACCACCTGGCCAAGGAGCAAGGTTGCGACCTGATCGTGGTCGGCAGCCACGGCCGTCACGGCCTGGCCTTGCTGCTGGGCTCCACCGCCAATGACGTGCTGCACGGCGCACCTTGCGATGTGCTGGCCGTGAAACTGGTCAAGAGCTCGTAAGACCAACGGCAATCCAATGTGGGAGCGGGCTTGTGTGGGAGCGGGCTTGCTCGCGAATGCGGTGGATCAGTCGATAAATATATGGACTGACACACCGCATTCGCGAGCAAGCCCGCTCCCACATCTGAACCGCGTTTCATACAAAAAACCCGGCGCTCATACAAATGAGCGCCGGGTTTTTTATTGCGCTTGAATCACTCAGGCATCCAGCTCGGCCCAGCGTTCAACCAGGGCTTCAAGCTCGCTGTTAAGCTGCTCGAGGGATGCAATCACCTTGGCGGTTTCTGCAGCCGGACGCAGGTAGAAACCCGCGTCAGCCATTTCAGCTTCAACGGCAGCAATCTGCTGTTCCTTGGCGTCGATATCACCCGGCAGTGCTTCCAGCTCACGTTGCAGCTTGTAGCTGAGCTTCTTCTTCGCAGCAGGTGCTTCCTGGGCTGGTGCCGGAGCAGCAGCCACTGGAGCAACCACGGCCGAGGTCAAGTCAGCCTTGCCGGACTTGCTCTCGGTCACGCCCAGCAGGCGCGGCGAGCCGCCCTGGCGCAGCCAGTCCTGATAACCACCGACGTATTCACGCACCTTGCCTTCACCTTCGAAGACCAGGGTGCTGGTGACCACGTTGTCAAGGAATGCCCGGTCGTGACTGACCATCAGCACGGTGCCATTGAAGGTCAGCAAGACCTCTTCCAGCAGTTCCAGGGTTTCCACGTCGAGGTCGTTGGTCGGTTCGTCGAGTACCAGCAGGTTGGCTGGCTTGCTGAACAACTTGGCCAGCAGCAGGCGAGCACGCTCACCACCGGACAAGGCCTTGACCGGCGTACGTGCACGCTGCGGGCTGAACAGGAAGTCGCCCAGGTAGCTCAGCACGTGGCGGCTCTGGCCGTCGATGTCGATAAAGTCGCGACCTTCGGCGACGTTGTCGATCACGGTTTTTTCCAGGTCCAACTGGTGGCGCAACTGGTCGAAGTAGGCCACGTCGATGCGCGTGCCCTCTTCCACGGTACCGCTGGTGGGTTGCAGGCCGTTGAGCATCAGCTTGAGCAAGGTGGTCTTGCCGGTACCGTTGGCGCCGAGCAGGCCGATACGGTCGCCGCGCTGCAGGACCATGGAGAAGTCCTTGATCAGGAACGGGCCGTCCGGGTGATGGAAGCTGACGTTTTCCAGGACCATCACTTGCTTGCCCGACTTGTCGGCGGTGTCCAGCTGGATATTGGCCTTGCCGGTGCGTTCACGGCGCTCGCTGCGCTCGACACGCAGGGCTTTCAGGGCACGTACGCGGCCTTCGTTACGGGTGCGGCGGGCCTTGATGCCCTGGCGGATCCAGACTTCTTCCTGGGCCAGCTTCTTATCGAACAGGGCATTGGCGGTTTCTTCCGCAGACAGCGCGGCTTCCTTGTGCACCAGGAAACTGGCGTAGTCGCCGTTCCAGTCGATCAGGCCGCCACGGTCCAGTTCGAGGATGCGGGTTGCCAGGTTCTGCAGGAAGGAACGGTCGTGCGTGATGAACAGCACGGCGCCCTGGAAATCCTTGAGGGCTTCTTCAAGCCAGGCGATTGCGCCGATGTCCAGGTGGTTGGTCGGTTCGTCGAGCAGCAACAGATCCGGCTCGGAAACCAGGGCCTGGGCCAGCAGGACGCGGCGACGCCAGCCGCCGGACAATTCGGCGAGGGTCTTGTCGGCGGGCAGTTGCAGGCGACTCAGGGTGCTGTCGACCAATTGCTGCAAGCGCCAGCCGTCGCGGGCTTCGAGGTCTTGCTGGACGTGCATCAGCTTGTCCAGGTCGGCTTCGGTGACGCAGTTCTGCGCCAGGTGATGGTATTCGGCGAGCAGTGCGCCCACGCCGTCGAGGCCTTCGGCAACCACGTCGAACACTGTCCGTCCGTCGGCCACCGGCAATTCTTGCGGCAATTCGCCAATCTTGAGGCCCGGGGCGCGCCAGACAGAGCCGTCATCGGGCTTCTGGTCGCCTTTTACCCGCTCACCACGGGCGATCTGCCAGGACACCTTGTCCAACAACGGCATAGCGCCGAAAGCAAGGGACACATCGCTGAATTTGAGCAGGGTCATACGCTTCTCCAAAAACTGGGCGCGCATTCTACCTGACTTAGGGCTCGAGGCGGCCGGCATTTTCGCCGCTGACACGTTCTGTTGGACATTTCAGATGAACTTGAACGAAGCGACCGGCAAAGCTTTCACCGGTTGCGGGCAAAAGGCTAAGCTAGGGGCAATCAGTGTCGGCGACGTCGGCACTAGTCCAGATTCCTCTGCACGGACGTCTCATGCGCAGTCGCCTTTTCAGCTTTTTATCTTGTCTGCTTCTTTCTGCCACCGCCGTTCAATCCGCCCAGGCCGTGGACCTCACCACCCAACGTCAATATTACGATGAAGCCAAACGAGCCCTCGCCAAAGGCGACAGCGGCCCGTATTTCCAATACAGCCAGGCCCTGGCCGACTACCCGTTGACGCCGTACCTCGCCTACGACGAGCTGACCGCGCGGCTGAAAACCGCCAGCAACGAGGAGATCGAACAATTCCTCGCCAAGAACGGCGACCTGCCCCAGGCCAACTGGATGAAACTGCGCTGGTTGCGCTGGCTGGCCGACCGTGGCGACTGGCAAACCTTTGAAAAGTACTACGACGCCAAACTCAATTTCGTCGAACTGGACTGCCTCCATGGCCAATTCCAGCTGACCCACAACCAAAAAGCCGAAGGCTATAAAACCACCGAGAAGCTGTGGCTGACCGGTAAATCCCAGCCTGCGGCCTGTGATGCCACCTTTGGCCAGTGGGCCGCCGACGGCCAACTGACCGAACAGAAGATCTGGGACCGCGCCAAGCTGGCCGCCGAAGCCCGCAACTATCCGTTGGCCAACAGCCTGGTGAAGACCCTGCCGACCCTCGGCGCCCAGGGCCGCCTGATGGTGGACGTGGCGCAGAAGCCCGACATGCTGAGCGACCCATCGCGCTTCCTGCCGGCCAACGAGGCCATGTCCGATGCCGTAGGCCTGGGCCTGCGCCGCCTGGCACGCCAGGACCCGGACAAGGCCATGGCCCTGCTCGACGGTTATGCCAGCAGCATGCACTTCTCTCGTGACGAAAAAGTGTCGATCGCCCGGGAAATCGGCCTGACCCTGGCGCGTCGCTACGACCCGCGCGCCCTTGACGTGATGACCAAATACGATCCGGAACTGCGGGACAACACCGTTTCCGAATGGCGCCTGCGCCTGCTGTTGCGCCTGGCCCGCTGGGAAGACGCCTACCAGTTGACCCGCAAGCTGCCCCAGGATTTGGCCACCACCAACCGCTGGCGCTACTGGCAGGCCCGCAGCCTGGAACTGGCAGAGCCGAAGAACCCGCAAGCCCTGGTGATGTACAAGGGCCTGGCCAAGGAACGAGACTTTTACGGTTTCCTGGCGGCGGATCGCTCCCAGTCCCCGTACCAACTGAACAACAAGCCACTGGTGATGAGCCAGGCGCTGATGAACAAGGTACGCAACACACCGGGCGTGCGCCGCGCCCTGGAGTTCTACGCCCGTGGCCAGATCGTTGATGGCCGCCGCGAGTGGTACCACGTCAGCCGGCATTTCAACCGCGACGAAATGGTCGCCCAGGCCAAGTTGGCCTACGACATGAAGTGGTACTTCCCGGCGATCCGCACCATCAGCCAGGCGCAGTACTGGGACGACCTGGACATCCGCTTCCCGATGGCCCACCGCGACACCCTGGTGCGCGAAGCCAAGGTCCGCGGCGTGCATTCCAGCTGGGTATTTGCGATCACCCGCCAGGAAAGCGCCTTCATGGACGACGCGCGTTCCGGCGTCGGTGCCACCGGCCTGATGCAACTGATGCCCGGCACCGCCAAGGAGACTGCGCGCAAGTTCAGCATCCCGCTGGCTTCGCAGCAGCAGGTGCTCGACCCGGACAAGAACATCCAGCTCGGCGCCGCCTACCTGAGCCAGGTCCACGCCCAGTTCAACGGCAACCGCGTGCTCGCCACCGCTGCCTACAACGCCGGCCCGGGCCGTGTACGCCAATGGCTGCGCGGCGCCGATCACCTGAGTTTCGATGTGTGGGTGGAAAGCATCCCGTTCGACGAAACCCGCCAGTATGTGCAGAACGTGCTGTCTTATTCGGTGATCTACGGGCAGAAGCTCAATGCACCGCAGCCGCTGGTGGATTGGCATGAGCGGTATTTTGATGATCAGTAAGTAACGCTGTCCCATAAAAAATGCCCGCATTGAGAGATGCGGGCATTTTTTGTGGGCGGTGAATCAGTGGGTGGTCGACTCACCATCACTGAACTGCAACGCCGCCAGCCGTGCATACAGCGGATTGCTGGCGATCAGTTGCTGATGCGTCCCAACCGCCACCAGCTTGCCCTGGTCCATCACGGCAATCCGGTCGGCATTCTTCACGGTGGCCAGCCGGTGGGCGATGACCAGGGTGGTGCGCCCTTCCATCAACTGCGGCAGCGCCTGCTGGATCAGGTGTTCGCTCTGGGCGTCCAGCGCGCTGGTGGCTTCGTCCAGCAGCAGGATCGGTGCATCCACCAACAAGGCCCGGGCGATGGCCAGGCGTTGGCGCTGGCCGCCCGAAAGGCCCATGCCGCCGTCGCCCAGGTGGGTCTGGTAGCCGTCGGGCATTTGCAAAATGAAATCGTGGGCGTGGGCGATGCGCGCCGCCTCCTCGACCTGGGCAAAGGTGGCCGTCGGATTGCCGTAGCGGATGTTCTCTTCGACAGTGCCAAAGAACAGCGCCGGGCTCTGGGACACCAGGGCGAAACAGCGGCGCAGGTCCAGCGGATCCAGCTCGGTCAGCGGGTGGCCTTCAAGCAGGATGCGGCCTTGCTGGGGATCGTAGAAACGCAGCAACAGATCGAACATCGTCGATTTACCCGCGCCGGACGGACCGACCAGGGCCAGGGTTTCGCCTGCATTGATGCTCAGGCTCAAGCCGTCGATGGCAAAACGATCCGGACGCGAAGGATAAGAGAAGCGCAAATCCTGGATTTCCAGGCGGCCGCTGACCCGCTCCGGCAGCTTGATCACGTTGGCTTCGGGCGCCTTGATCTCATTGCTCGACTGCAGCAATTCGCCAATCCGCTCCGCCGCACCGGCGGCGCGCTGCAACTCGCCCAACACTTCACTCAAGGTACCGACGGCACTGCCGACGATCAGGCTGTAGAACACGAACGCCGCCAGCTCACCACCGGAAATGCGCCCGCCGATCACGTCCATGCCGCCGACCCAGAGCATCACGCCCACGGCGCCCAGCACCAGCATGATCACCAGGGTAATCAGCCAGGCGCGCTGCACGATGCGTTTGCGGGCGGTGGTGAAGGCCTCTTCCACCGTCAGCGCGAAGCGCTGTTCGTCCTGGACCTGGTGGTTGTAGGCCTGCACGGTCTTGATCTGGCCGAGGGTTTCGGACACATAGCTGCCGACATCGGCGATGCGGTCCTGGCTCTGGCGCGACAGGCTGCGCACCCGGCGGCCGAAGATCAGGATCGGCGCCAGCACCAGTGGCAGCGCTATCACGACGATGCTGGTGAGCTTGGGGTTGGTGACAAACAGCAGCACGATCCCGCCGATCACCATCAAGGCGTTGCGCAGGAACAGCGACAGCGAGGAGCCGATCACCGATTGCAGCAAGGTGGTGTCGGTGGTCAGCCGGGACTGGATTTCCGAGCTGCGGTTGTTTTCGTAGAAGCCCGGATGCAGGTAGATCAAGTGGTTGAACACCTGCCGCCGGATGTCCGCCACCACCCGCTCGCCGATCCACGACACCAGGTAAAACCGCGCAAAGGTGCCCACCGCCAGGCCCAGCACCAGGATCATGAACAGACCGACGGATTGGTTGAGCAGGTGCGGCGACTGGGTCATGAACCCCTGGTCCACCAGCAGGCGAATACCCTGGCCCATGGACAAGGTAATGCCGGCGGTGACGATCAGCGCCAACAAGGCGCCCAGGGCCTGCCAGCGGTAGGGAGCGACGAAGCGACTGGCCAGGCGAATCGCGCGGCGTTGACGGGCTGAGAGCATGGAGGGTTTCACCTGAAGGTTGGAGACGGGAACCTGCATAGCTACATGGGGGGAACTTGAGCGAATCACAATGAGTCAGGTTAATTATGCTCACCGAACCTAGGCCCTAGAGGCTATCGGTCTAAGGACCGGCTGGAAATTTGTATCGGTTTCTGCTGGACTGGGCATTCGATCTGCGGGCCGCGCAAGGAGTTGTAACAACGCGGTCACGCGGGGGTTTTAAAGTAGGTACACAACCTGATGAGGAGACGGGCCATGTCCTTGCAAAACAGCAGCAACGCCAAAATTCAAGTGATCCGCCAACCGCAGCAATTGCCTTGCTCGTATATCGACGCTCAGGGCCGCGAAGTGCAAATCACCGAAGAAATGATCCAGAGCGCGTGCGCCGAACTGGAACAGAAATTGGTCAAGCCTGCCAAGCGAGGCTGATTCGCCCACGCTCACTTAAACCCGGCCTTGATGGCCGGGTTTTTTATGCCTTCAGATTGCCTGTGCGCCCAATGCTGCCACGATGCTCGACAAGGCGGCAGACTCGCCGTTGATCCGCACTTTCAAGCCGTCAATCTCACGCCGCTCGGGGTAGTGCTTGCGCAATAGGTCGAAGGCCTTGCGCTGCTCATCCACTGTGCCTACCAGGCTGCGGCGGAAATCCGCGTCATCACGGCGCGGGTCGTACACGCTGCGGCACAGGGTCGCCAAGGCCCAGGCCGGATCGGTATTGGCATTGAGGCTGACTTCGGCCAGCCACGGCTCCGGCAGCAAGTCGCTCAATTGAATCGTCGGGTCCTGACCAAGATGCCGGCAAAACGCCTGATAGATCTGCGCCGTGCCGCGCTGCTTGCCGTCCAGGCTGTAGCCGGCGATATGCGGGGTGGCCAGCACACACAGGTCGGCCAGGTCGACGTCCACCTGAGGCTCGCCTTCCCACACATCCAGCGCGGCCTGCAGGTCTTCGCGCTCCAGCAGCACCTCCTTGAGGGCGGCGTTGTCCACCACCGGGCCGCGGCTGGCGTTGATCAGCCAGGCACCGGGCTTGAGCTGGTTGAGGCGCTCGCGGTCGAACAAGTGCCAGGTGGAGCCGTTGCCGGATTTGTTCAGCGGCGTGTGCAGACTGATCACATCGCACTGCTCGACGATCTGCTCCAGGCTGACGTAATCACCGTCCTCGGCGATCTGCCGGGGCGGGTCGCACACCAGCACGTTCCAGCCCAACGCCTTGAGCACCTTGACCAGACGCCCGCCGACTTCACCGGCACCCACCACACCGTAGGTGCGCTGGGCCAGGTCGGCGCCTTCGATCTCGGCCAGGGTCAGCAGACTGCCCAGCACATAGTCGACCACGCCACGGGCATTGCAGCCGGGGGCGCTGGACCACTGGATGCCGGCGCGCTGGAAGTAATCGAGGTCGAGGTGATCAGTGCCGATGGTGCAGGTGCCGACAAACCGCACCGGCGTGCCTTCGAGCAAGGCACGGGTGACGTTGGTCACCGAACGTACCAGCAGCACATCGGCCTGTTCGATCGTCGCGCGGTCGATGGACCGGCCCGGAACCCGGCGAATCTCGCCGAATCCTTCAAAGAATGCATCGAGCAGCGGGATATTTTCGTCGGCAACAATCAGCATGGCAGGCTCCTTTCGCGGATCAGCAGTGTACAGCGGTTTTCCTTGTGGCGAGGGCGCTTGCTCCCGCTGGAGTGCGCAGCGCTCCCAAATGCAGCACCGTGTTTTTTCAGGTACACATCGGTTGCCCGTTCTGGGGCTGCTGCGCAGCCCAGCGGGAGCAAGCTCCCTCGCCACAGCAAGCGCCCTCGCCACAAAACGCTGCATTTGCGCGGGGATGTGTTTACAAATCCACAACACAGGTTTTTTCCTGACCAACACGTCAAGGCGTAGAATGCGCCGTCCTGCGCTCCCCCTATCGGACATCTGTACGTGAACACTGCCACAACCACCACCGCCCTTTCTCGCCCCGCCCGCGTCAGCCTTGAAGTGCGCAACCTGCTGGCCCTGGCGCTGCCGATCATGATCGGGCAACTGGCGACCACCGCCATGGGGTTCGTCGATGCCGTGATGGCCGGGCGTGTGAGTTCCCGGGACCTGGCGGCAGTCGCCCTGGGCAACTCCATCTGGATCCCGGTGTACCTGCTGATGACCGGCACCCTGCTGGCCACCACGCCGAAAGTCGCCCAACGCTTCGGCGCCGGCACCCACGGTGAAATCGGCCCGCTGGTGCGCCAGTCGATGTGGCTGGCACTGGTGGTGGGAATTACCGCGCTGCTGTTGCTGATCAGCGCCGAACCGATCCTGCACCTGATGAAGGTCGATCCCGAGTTGATCAAGCCGTGCATGGGCTACCTGCACGGCATCGCTTCGGGCATGCCGGCCATTGCGCTGTACTACGTGCTGCGCTGCTTCAGCGACGGGCTGGGCCGAACGCGGCCGAGCATGGTCATGGGTCTGTGCGGGCTGGCGCTGAATATTCCGCTGAACTATGTGTTTATCTACGGCCACTTCGGCGTGCCGGCCATGGGCGGCATCGGTTGCGGCTGGGCCACGGCGATCGTGATGTGGGTGATGATGCTCGGCCTGGCCGCCTGGACCCGCTGGGAACCGGTGTATCAGAGCAGCGAGCTGTTCAAGCGCTTTGACTGGCCGCAATGGTCGGTGATCAAGCGTGTGTTGAGCATTGGCTTGCCCATCGGGATCGCGGTGTTTGCCGAGTCGAGCATTTTTGCGGTGATCGCGCTGCTGATCGGCAGCCTCGGCGCCACGGTGGTGGCCGGGCACCAGATCGCGCTGAACTTCAGCTCGCTGGTGTTCATGATCCCCTACTCCCTGAGCATGGCGGTCACCGTGCGCGTGGGCCAGGCCCTGGGCCGTGGCGAACCCCGTGAGGCGCGCTTTGCCGCAGGTGTCGGAATGGGGACGGCGCTGGTGTATGCCTGCCTGTCCTGCAGCCTGATGCTGCTGTTTCGCGAACAGATCGCCACCATCTACACCCAGGATCCGCTGGTGATCCAGGTGGCGGCGATGCTGATTGTGTTTGCGGCGCTGTTTCAGTTCTCGGACGCGATCCAGGTCACGGCCGCCGGCGCACTACGTGGTTACCAGGATACTCGGGTGACCATGGTGCTGACGCTGTTTGCGTATTGGGGCGTGGGCTTGCCGGTGGGCTACGCGCTGGGGCTGACCGAGTGGCTGGGCGACGCCCGCGGCCCGAGCGGCTTGTGGCAGGGGCTGATCGTGGGCCTGAGCTGTGCCGCGGCGATGTTGGTGATCCGCCTGGTGCGCAGCGCACGCAAGCGGATTCGCCGGGCTTAAGCCGATTTCTTGCGGATCCAGTATAGGTAGGTACCGGCCTGCTCCTGCTGGTCCACCAGTTCATGGTCGAGAAACACGCAGAACTTGGGGATGTCGCGACGGGTCGACGGATCGGTCGCGATCACCTTGAGCAAGCCTCCGGGCGCCAGGTCGCGGATGTGCTGGTGCAGCATCATCACTGGCTCCGGGCAGTTGAGGCCGGTGGCGTCGAGGACGGCATCGACGGGTAAATCAGGGGTCAGGCTCATGGTTTACTCCTAAACAGGCCGGCATTTTAACGGTAACGCGGGGCGCCAGGTAGCCAGCGGCGCCCTCGGTTTTTTCGCGAGCAAGCTCGCTCCTACATTGAGCAGCGTTTACCGGGCCTTTGGCTTCTTCACATCCAACCGGCGCAAATGGCAGGTCACTTCTTCACGGTCGTGGTACAGCTGCTTGCAGCCGATCTCCACCCGGATGCCACGTTCCTTGAAGCCTTCCGCGATGCGTTCAAGCAGGCGCTTCACTTCGGCATAACGCTGCTTCATCGGCAACTTCAGGTTGACCACCGCTTCGCGGCAGTGTCCCTCGCCAATCCAGGTTTCCAGCAAAGCTGCGTTGCGCGCCGGTTTCTCGACGATGTCGCACACCATCCAGTCCACCGGCTGCTTGGGGGTGTAGATGAAGCCGTCGGCCATCAAGTGCTGCACCAGCCCGGTGTCCATCAGGCTTTCGGCCATCGGGCCGTTGTCGATGGCGGTCACCAGCATGCCGCGGTTGACCAGTTGCCAGGTCCAGCCGCCAGGCGCTGCGCCGAGGTCGACGCCGGTCATGTCGCTGTGCAGGCGCTCGTCCCACTGGTCTCGGGGGATAAAGTGGTGCCAGGCCTCTTCCAGCTTCAAGGTCGAGCGGCTTGGCGCGTCCCGCGGGAATTTGAGGCGCGGGATGCCCATCGGCCACATGGCCGAGTTGTTCGACTCGGCCAGGCCCATGAACACTTCGCGGCCGCTCTTGAAGGTCAACAGCAGGCGCGGCTTGCTGGCGTCTTCCACCAGTTTGCCGGCGGCCATCAGCGCCTTGCGCAAGTGAACTTCGAATTTCTTGCAGAAGTTCGACAGCTCCTTGCCGTCATTGGTGTCGACCATTTCCAGCCACAGGCTGCCGCACACCGGGAAATCCCGCAGGTGCGCGAGGATCACGCTGATACGGTCGGTTTCCGGCAAGTCGATGAACACCCCGCGCGCCCACTGCCGCGGGAAGATCAGCTCGGCAAAGCGTTGGCCGCGCATCAGGCGCTGGGCGCCGTCTTCTTCGGTGCAGACAAATTCGGCGCAGGCGCTGCCGGTCTTGGCCTTGGCATAGCCCGAAACGTTCAGGCGTGCGGCGTGTTCCGCGATCTCGGAACAGACTTCGCCTTCAAAACCCGGGCGGCAGTGCATAAAAAGGGTGTTCATCAACTCTCCTGGATCACGGGCTTGCTATAGCGCAATGCCTGTCATGAAAACGCGCGCATGATAGCCGAGTTCGGAACCTTGGACTTATTGATAGAGTCCAGTAATTAGCCAGCTACTTAAAACAGGGCTAATTTGTAAGCTCTGTTCGTCCCGTCAGGTCCGTAGCCGTGCGGACCATAAGGAGTCATGTAATGTCATCCCTTGATAGTCTGAGAACCCTTAAAACCTTACAGATCGACGACAAGACCTATCACTACTTCAGCCTGCCCGAAGCCGCCAAGAGCCTGGGTGATCTGGACAAGCTGCCGATGTCCCTCAAGGTGCTGCTGGAAAACCTGCTGCGCTGGGAGGACGAAAAGACCGTCACCGGCGCCGACCTCAAGGCCATTGCCGCCTGGCTCAAGGAACGCCGCTCCGACCGCGAGATCCAATACCGCCCCGCCCGTGTGCTGATGCAAGACTTTACCGGCGTGCCCGCCGTGGTCGACCTGGCCGCCATGCGCGCCGCCGTGGCCAAGGCCGGCGGTGACCCGCAACGCATCAACCCGCTGTCACCGGTGGACCTGGTGATCGACCACTCGGTGATGGTCGACAAGTTCGCCACCACCGGCGCCTTCCAGGAAAACGTCGACATCGAAATGCAGCGCAACGGCGAACGCTACGCCTTCCTGCGCTGGGGCCAGAGCGCCTTCGACAACTTCAGCGTAGTGCCACCGGGCACCGGCATCTGTCACCAGGTCAACCTGGAATACCTCGGCCGCACCGTGTGGACCAAGGATGAAGACGGCCGCACCTATGCCTTCCCCGACACCCTGGTCGGCACCGACTCCCACACCACCATGATCAACGGCCTCGGCGTATTGGGCTGGGGAGTGGGCGGGATTGAAGCGGAAGCCGCGATGCTCGGGCAGCCCGTTTCGATGCTGATCCCGGAAGTGATCGGCTTCAAGCTCACCGGCAAGCTGAAAGAAGGCATCACCGCCACTGACCTGGTGCTGACCGTCACCCAGATGCTGCGTAAAAAGGGCGTGGTCGGCAAATTCGTCGAGTTCTATGGCGACGGCCTGGCCGACCTGCCTTTGGCCGACCGCGCGACCATCGCCAACATGGCCCCGGAATACGGCGCCACCTGTGGCTTCTTCCCGGTGGATGAAGTAACCCTGGACTACCTGCGCCTGTCGGGCCGTCCTGCAGAAACCGTCAAACTGGTGGAGGCCTACACCAAGGCTCAGGGCCTGTGGCGCAATGCAGGTCAGGAGCCGATCTTTACCGACAGCCTGGCGCTGGACATGGCCAGCGTCGAAGCCAGCCTGGCCGGGCCTAAACGTCCGCAGGACCGTGTCTCGCTGCCTAACGTCGGCCAGGCCTTCAGCGATTTCCTCGACCTGCAATTCAAGCCCACCAACAAGGAAGAAGGCCGCCTGGAAAGCGAAGGCGGCGGCGGTGTTGCGGTGGGCAACGCCGACCTGATCGGTGAAGCCGACTACGACTTCGAAGGCCAGACCTATCGCCTGAAAAACGGCGCGGTGGTGATCGCGGCCATTACCTCCTGCACCAACACCTCCAACCCGAGCGTGATGATGGCGGCAGGACTGGTGGCGAAAAAGGCCGTGGAGAAAGGACTGAAGAGCAAGCCCTGGGTGAAAACCTCCCTGGCGCCGGGCTCCAAAGTCGTGACTGATTACTACAAAGCGGCAGGCTTGACCCAATACCTCGACAAGCTGGGCTTCGACCTGGTGGGTTATGGCTGCACCACCTGTATCGGCAACTCCGGGCCGCTGCCCGAGCCGATCGAAAAAGCCATCCAGAAAGCCGACCTGGCCGTGGCCTCGGTGCTCTCGGGCAACCGTAACTTCGAAGGCCGGGTGCACCCACTGGTGAAAACCAACTGGCTGGCCTCCCCGCCCCTCGTGGTGGCCTATGCCCTGGCCGGCACCGTGCGCATGGACATCAGCAGCGAACCACTGGGCACCGGCTCTGACGGAAAACCGGTGTACCTGCGGGACATCTGGCCCAGCAGCAAGGAAATCGCCGACGCCGTTGCGCAAGTCAGCACCCAGATGTTCCACAAGGAATACGCCGAGGTGTTTGCCGGTGATGAACAGTGGCAGGCCATTGAAGTGCCGCAGGCTGCAACCTACGTGTGGCAGAAGGACTCCACCTACATCCAGCACCCACCGTTCTTCGACGACATCGGCGGCCCGCTGCCGGTGATCGAAGACGTCAAGGGCGCCAACGTGCTGGCATTGCTGGGGGACTCGGTGACCACCGACCACATCTCCCCTGCCGGCAACATCAAGACCGACAGCCCGGCCGGCAAATACCTGCGCGAGCAAGGCGTCGAACCGCGGGACTTCAACTCCTACGGCTCGCGTCGCGGCAACCATGAAGTGATGATGCGCGGCACCTTCGCCAACATCCGCATCCGCAACGAAATGCTCGGCGGCGAGGAAGGCGGCAATACGATCTACATCCCTACCGGCGAGAAAATGCCGATCTACGACGCCGCCATGAAATACCAGGCCTCGGGCACCCCGCTGGTGGTGATCGCCGGCCAGGAATACGGCACCGGCTCAAGCCGTGACTGGGCGGCCAAGGGCACCAACCTGCTGGGGGTCAAGGCGGTGATCGCCGAGAGTTTCGAGCGGATTCACCGTTCCAACCTGGTGGGCATGGGCGTGCTGCCCCTGCAGTTCAAGCTGGACCAGAACCGCAAGGCACTCAAGCTGACCGGCAAGGAGAAGATCGACATCCTCGGGCTGACCAACGCCGAGATCGAGCCACGCATGAACCTGACGCTGGTGATCACCCGTGAGGATGGCAGCAGCGAGAAGGTCGAAGTGCTGTGCCGCATCGACACCCTCAATGAGGTCGAGTACTTCAAGGCCGGCGGGATCCTGCACTACGTGTTGCGGCAGTTGATTGCCTCGTAACTGACACGCGCTACCCAAAACACCGCCTTCCCTGGCGGTGTTTTCATTTTTACCGTCGGTGACGCTCGGTATACTGCCGCCCTCAGATTTTGACTGTCACAAGGATTCCCCATGCTTGCATTGCCATGGCTGTACCTGGCGCTTCTTTCCATCGGCTATGTACTTGCCTTGAGCTACGGGCAATTGGGGTTAATGGCGGCGCTTTCCGTCGCCATGCTGCTGTTGGCCGGGTTTGCCGTGCGGCAACAGCGAAACCCGTGGGTACGCTATCTGGGCCACGGGCTGTTTATCGTGCTGGCGCTGGGGCTGGCGATGCATTGGCTGCCGGGGTTCTACAACGGTCGCGGGATCGCGCCGCAGCGCTTTACGGACGACGCCGTGCCTTTCTCGATGTACCTGAACCAGGACAAGCCGCTGATTGGCTTCTGGCTGCTGCTGGCCTGCCCGTGGATTGTTGCGCGCCGGTCCCTGCGCCTGTCGATCTATGCCACCGCCCTGGCGTTGACACTGACGGCGATTGCCGCCCTGGGCGGCGCTGCGTTGCTGGGCGTCATCAGTTGGGCCCCGAAGTGGCCGGAGCAGGCCTGGCTGTGGGTGTTGAATAACCTGCTGCTGGTGACCCTGGTGGAGGAAGCGCTGTTCCGCGGTTATATCCAGGGCGGCCTGAGCCGACGGTTCAAGCAATTGCCCTATGGTGAAAACCTCGCCCTGCTGTTGGCCGCCCTGTTGTTCGGCCTGGTACACCTGGGCGCAGGCTGGCAGTGGACCCTGCTGGCGACCATCGCAGGCCTGGGCTACGGCCTGGCGTATCGCTTTGGCGGATTGGGCGCGGCGATCGTTACGCACTTCGGGCTGAACCTGCTGCATTTCGGGTTGTTTACCTATCCGATGCTGGCGGGCTGAGGCTGCGCCGATTGTTGCAAAAAATAAGTTAAATAAAACCCCGCGACGGTCGACAACCTGTCAAAGCCTTGCGGATTGAACAATCATGCGTAATAACCAACCCGTTACCCAGCGCGAACGTACCTTCCCCGCTCAGCAACGGTTGATCTCCACCACGGATGCCAAAGGCGTGATCACCTACTGCAACGACGCCTTCGTCGAGATCAGTGGGTTTTCCCATGACGAACTGCTGCGTGCCCCGCACAACCTGGTTCGTCATCCGGATGTGCCGGCGGCAGTGTTCGCACACATGTGGTCCACGCTCAAACAAGGCTTGCCATGGATGGGCATCGTCAAGAACCGCTGCAAGAGCGGTGATCACTATTGGGTCAACGCCTATGTGACACCGGTCTTCGACGGCAACCAGGTGATCGGCTACGAGTCGGTGCGGGTCAAGCCCACCGCCGAGCAGATCCGCCGTGCCGAAGCGCTTTACCAGCGCATCAACCAGGGCAAGCCGGCCATCCCGCGCCGCGACAAGTGGCTGCCGGTGTTGCAGGACTGGCTGCCGTTTATCCTGGTCAGCCAGTTGAGCTTCCTGATTGGCGTCTGGCTCAATTCCCACTGGGGCTTTGCCCTGGCAGCGGCGCTGTCGGTACCGCTGGGCCTGTTGGGCCTGAGCTGGCAACAACGCGGGCTCAAGCGCTTGCTGCGCCTGGCCGAACAGACCACCTCAGACCCGCTGATCGCGCAGATGTACACCGACAGCCGCGGCGCCCAGGCGCGCCTGGAAATGTCGATCCTCAGCCAGGAGGCGCGCCTGAAGACGTGCCTTACCCGTTTGCAGGACACGGCTGAACACCTCAACTCCCAGGCGGCGCAGTCCAATACCCTGGCGCATAACAGCTCCAGCGGTCTTGAACGCCAGCGCGTGGAAACCGAACAGGTGGCCACCGCGGTCAACCAGATGGCCGCGACGACTCAGGAAGTCGCCAGCCATGTGCAACGCACCGCCGATGCCACCCAGGAAGCCAATCGCCTGACCGGGCGTGGCCGTGATATCGCCGGCGAAACCCGCGAGGCGATTCAGCGCCTGTCGGTGGCCGTGGGCGAGACCGGCGTGACCGTGACCCAACTGGCCAAGGACAGTGACGAAATCGGTGGCGTGGTGGATGTGATCAAAGGCATCGCCGACCAGACCAACCTGCTGGCGCTGAACGCGGCCATCGAAGCGGCCCGTGCCGGGGAGATGGGTCGCGGCTTTGCGGTGGTGGCCGACGAAGTGCGGCAACTGGCCCAGCGCACCAGCGAGTCCACCGGGCAGATTCATGCGCTGATCGCCAAGCTGCAACAGACCGCCAGCGCGGCCGTACAAACCATGGACGCCGGGCATCGCCAGGCGGAAGAAGGTGTGGCACGGGTGATGGAAGCGGATCAGGCGCTGATCGGGATCAGCGAGGCGGTGGCGCACATCACTGATATGACGGCGCAAATTGCGGCGGCGACCGAGGAGCAGAGTTCGGTGGCGGAAGAGATCAGCCGTAATATCAGCACCATTGCGCTGTTGGCGGATCAGACGTCGGAACAGGCGTTGAACTCGGCGCAGTTGAGTGAAGAGCTGACGCATACCGCCAATACTCAGTATTCGCTGGTAGAACGCTTTAACCGGTAAACCGCTTTCGCGAGCAAGCCCGCTCCCACATTTGGAATGCATTTCAAATGTGGGAGCGGGCTTGCTCGCGAAAGGGCCCTATCAGGCGCCGAGAAACCCGGCCACCTTCACCGCCGCAGCCTCCAGATGCTGCTCATGACTAAACCCCGAAGCCTTCAACGGCTTCAAATCATGATCCCCCGCCACCAGCCACATCACCTCGATGCTCGGCGACAACACATACCCTTCCACCGCCGCCCGATTGCCCAGAGCATCCCGCTCGCCCTGCACGATCAACGTCGGCGTCTTCAGCCCGGCCAGGTGCTCGGTCCGTGGCTTCTCCGGCTTGCCCACCGCATAGAACGGATAACCCAGGCACACCAGCGCGTCCGTACCCAATTCATCCGCCAACAAACTGGCCATCCGCCCGCCCATGGACTTGCCGCCAACGGCCAGTTTCCCAGCGACATGACGTCGCACCTCGGCATACACCTCACGCCAGCATTCCAGCAGTTTCGGCGCCGGGTTCGGCGGACGTTTACCGCCATCCACACGACGCTGGGCCATGTACGGAAACTCGAAGCGCAATACGTTCACGCCATGCCCCGCAAGGCGTGCAGCCATGTCTTCCATAAAGCCCGAGTCCATTGGCGCGCCCGCGCCGTGGGCCAGGATCAGCGTCGCGGGCGTACGCGCGATAGACCCTGTCGCGGCCTTCCACAACCAGCCGCGCTCCCGCACACACTGCGCCCATTGATCCCCGTCAATACTGGCCTTGTGCTCTTTGCCCATGCTTGCCTCGCTTTTTAGTCTGCCTATAACTCCAGCCCAAGTGCCGCATTTGCTTGGGTTG
>Ga0247742_10001198_pt1 | contig 18663 bp, 7 predicted proteins | sample UWRJL208509C2_FD_180944 | JGI IMG/M metagenome (GOLD analysis project Ga0247742, IMG submission 180944) | Plant litter microbial communities from Arlington Agricultural Research Station in Wisconsin, United States - UWRJ-L208-509C-2 | ecosystem: Environmental > Terrestrial > Plant litter >... | reverse complement strand
AGGAAAAACCGAACGACGCCAAGATCATCTGCGGCAAGATCGTCGAAGCGGCGCGCGCGCGCGAAGCGGCCCGCAAGGCCCGCGACCTGACCCGCCGCAAGGGCGTCATGGATGGCCTGGGCCTGTCGGCCAAGCTGGCCGACTGCCAGGAAAAGGATCCGGCGCTGTGCGAACTGTACATCGTCGAGGGTGACTCCGCAGGCGGCTCCGCCAAGCAGGGCCGCGACCGCAAGTTCCAGGCGATCCTGCCGCTGCGCGGCAAGGTACTGAACGTGGAAAAGGCGCGCTTCGAAAAGATGCTGTCGTCGGAACAGATCACCACGCTGATCGCCACGCTGGGCACGTCGATCGGCCCGGACGAATTCAACGTCGAGAAGCTGCGCTACCACCGCATCATCATCATGACCGATGCGGACGTCGACGGCGCCCACATCCGCACGCTGCTGCTGACGCTGTTCTACCGCCAGATGCCGCAGCTGGTCGAGCGCGGCCACATCTACATCGCGCAACCGCCGCTGTACAAGGTCAAGGCCGGCCGCGACGAGCGCTACCTGAAGGATGACGCGGAAGAAGCGAGCTACATGATGAACGTCGCGCTGAACACCGCAGCGCTGACGCCGCGCGAAGGCGCCGACCCGATCGTCGGCGAACCGCTGGGCGAACTGGTGCGTCAGTTCAACCTGGCCAACGTCATCATGACGCGCCTGACGCGCGTGATCGACCGCGCCGCGCTGACGGCCATCATGACCGGCGTGACGCTGAACCTGGACACGCAAGAGCAGGCCGAAGCATCGGCGCGCGCGATGATGGCCGAGATCAACGACATCGCCGTCAAGATCACGGTGATTTCGGACGAGCTGTCCGAGAAGCACGCGCTGCGCATCGAGCGTATGCATCACGGTAACATCAAAGTCAGCGCGATCGACGCCGACTTCGTGCAGGGCGCGGACTACAACGTGCTGGCCAGCGCGGCGGCCACGTTCAAGGGCCTGATCGGCGAAGGCGCCTACGTGCGCCGCGGCGAAGGCGAACGCACCAAGGAATCGGCCGTGGTCGACTTCCATCAGGCGATGCAGTGGCTGCGTGATGAGGCGGAGCGTGTGGTGTCCAAGCAGCGCTACAAGGGTCTGGGTGAGATGAATCCCGATCAGCTGTGGGAGACAACGATGGACCCGACGGTGCGCCGTCTGCTGAAAGTGCAGATTGAGGATGCGATCGCTGCGGATCAGATCTTCACTACGTTGATGGGTGATGACGTGGAACCACGCCGGGCATTTATTGAGAACAATGCGCTGCGTGCAGGGAATATCGACGTTTAATACGTCCCAGCTGTTAGTAAATGAAAATGCCAGCCTAATCAGCTGGCATTTTTTTCATATTGCAGACTTGATATGAGATTAAAAAAAACTAGCTTTTTGAATGGCCCGTCGTTCGAGGGAGCGATCGCTAATATGGTGTTTTCCTAAGCGGCTTCCGCCTCGTTGGGTACAACATCGAGCATCGCCATTGCATTCTGCTGAATCAGGCTGCCGATGACTAGTCCCAGTGCCCGACCTAGAAGAGGGGGAACTGCGTTTCCCACCTGAGTGTATTGTGGGACCTCGTATTTGCGCTGCTTTCCGCCAGTAGTTACTTTCGAACGAAATATGAAGTTGTCGGGAAACGACTGGATGCGTGCCATCTCCCTGACAGTTAGCGTGCGCAGAGTTCTCTGATGCTCGTGGTAATGGCACGTGTCATCGGGAATGGACAACGCGGCGGGCGCCGGCTTACTTGCCACTAGAGCTCGCTGGGAGTGCTTGCCCGTTTGCAGGGCTTCCAGATATTCCTCCAAGCTTTTTTTCGTTGGGAGGCGACTAAATGGCCGATTTTCACTCACGTAAAAATCTTGCTCCCGTAACTCGTCCCATGCGGCTTGCCCGAGCGTCGTTGCTTTTCGGTTCAAAATTTTCAGCGCCTCTGACGCAGTTTCAGCACTAACCTTGCTGAGTACTTGATAAATTCTAAAACGCCGCTGGACGTCAAAACCGTGCGAGCGCAGGTCATGATTCTCAACGTGATGAGGACGTATGCTTGAGCCAAGGTATTCGTCGAGTCTGGCTACGTAGCGCGAGCGATATCGTCCTGGCTGCCAAAGGTCGTCAATTGCTTGCTTAACGGAGCACACTCCCACGTTGCTGAGACTCTCTAAAAAGGTTCCTTCGAATAACGCAGGGCTTTTCTCAGCGTCGAGTAGGGCGAGGTCATTAATGGTGACGGGCTCTCTTGCCCGCACCTTCCTGTAAAACTGCCGGGACGACGCCATCAACTCCACGTCTACGCCGGGCATGGAAGCCACAAGCCGGAGTAAAACATCCGCACGGATCGCCAGCATGAGGAATCTGGTTCGACTCTGGGCCACGCCGACGTGCTTTGCATTGACGTGCAAGCACAATGGGATGTATCCATGCTCCTCACGATGTTGGGTGTCGGTACCGATGTTGGCGATCCCGATTTGAGCAAACGCCATTGCTACCTCAAACCAGGCGTATACCTTTTTCTCATCGACCTCGAAAGGACGAAGAATCCCTGAGACGTTTTCGAGTATGGCGAACTTCGGTTGAATCAACTCAACGAACTTTGCGAATTCCCACGGCAATACATTGCGCGAGTTGGAATATTCACGCATTCCTGCGATGCTAAAACTTTGACAAGGGGGACCTCCTGAAACAAGGTCAACGCCTCCTTTGCCAAATCCTTTTCTTAGCATCTCCAGAGCAGTCTGATTAGCGTGATCATTGAGCCAGGCGTTAAGCTGAACGATGCTCCCTACAATCAAGGAGCCTTCTAGGCCGAGGCCATCGCTGGGTAGGTCGCAAACACCATCGACCTTCGGATATTCTTGTGGGTTTTCACGCAACCGAGCACCGAGATTATCCAGTCCAAAATTGCTACTCAGCCATTTCGTCTTCAATGGCCCTTTGACGGCCGCGTTGTCGTTCGCAAATTCATCGAGATTTTCATCGAGGAGATTGTACGCAAAAGTTTCGGCCGCCATTGGAGATAACTCGTTGGCGAGCAGCATATTCCCGTTTGCAGCCTTGAGACCTAGGGATAAGCCTCCGCATCCTGCGAATAGCTCTATGTAGTTCATTAATTCTCCACGGTCTCGACAGCCACGGAGCAAAGTTGCTCGTGGGTGATTGTTACCATTTTCCTTATTTAATTTGGTCAGATTTTCTAGCCACGCAGTTTGCCACCACATGGAGACTGTTCTCGGGCCGTCTTAATCGAGTATTTTTCACTGACTGCTATCGCATACAAAATGACGAAGTATGTCATAGCGAAGGCGTCTTGCAAAGTGAGCAGCCGACGATAGGGGGGCGCAAGCTCGGACTTGCCCCCCCTAGCTTTCTAAGCAAGAAATATACTCTTACTGCTTCGTTCCCGATTCAATGGCTTGCTGCAGCTCGTAAAACGGCAGGCCCCTGATTACCTCGCCCGGCACGTCAAAAGATTTGTACAGGCAGTGATGGTTATGCAGGCCTTTCACTCGCTCGGATATCTCGCCAAGGTCCGAGGAGAAACCGAGGGCACCTAGTTCGGCTGCAGTGACATTCGGCACCTTGTGAATGAACCACGTCAGAAGCGGCTCTCGATAGTCCGTGCCGCTGGTCTTGTAATGGCGAAGGTATTGCGAAGCCAAGATTACTCCGGAGCCAAACTCTCGGCCCTGTAGTAATAGCTTGCGCAGGACGTCGAATTCGTAACGCATGATGTTGTCAGCCTCGTCCACCAACAAGTATGAATCAATTACCCTTAGCTGCGGAGTAGTGCCGATGAATGGACGCTTGGGCGTTCTCAACATATTCTCGTAGAACATGTTGAGCATGACGGCGACAAGCATGTTCTTGGTTCGATCGTCTTGTCCCATTGCATCGAGCGAAATCACCACGACGCCATCGAGGAAGGCGTCGAACGACATGGTCTTAGTCTGGTCCCGCTCGAAAATTTCCATGTCGACGAGATCGTCGATGATGGCCATGGGGGTGTCGGTTTTACCCGCAAGCAACTCTCGATACTCAGCGTGGATGTCGTAGATTGTCGGTTGCCGCCCTTGCTCGGCACAGTTCTCGTAGGCAGTTCGTACTGCGCCTTTGAGCTTGTCACGCTGTACCGGGCCAATGCCCGAGTAAATTTTATCCAGCACGTCGCTGAAGAAGCGGAATCTATCCAGCCAAGGCGCCACGGACTCTCCCATCGACGTAGTGTCGAAAAGATTTAATGGGATACGCGTTGGTCGCACAACCCGCGCGCCGGTCGCGGCGACGAATTCCGGGTTGCTGTAATCACGCTTGTAGTCAAAGATAAGGAACCTGGGCTTAATTCCCCGGTTGGCATCCTTTGCCGCGCTTATCTGGTAGATCAGCGACTTCAGCAACTGGGTCTTGCCGGTACCGAGGTCACCCACCACGCCTATGTTCAGTTGGTTGAGACGAGTGTCTGAAATGTTCAGCGATAAATTCCTTGGTTCGAACCCATCGCTCGCGCGACCAACTTCTAACAGTATCCCAGTGCTGACTTGCGAGCCTAGCGATTCCGACGCTATCTGCGCATCGGTAGCGGCGGGAACTGGTGGGGCATCGCTAGGAGCGGGAATGGTAGCCGGAGTCGAGGGCGGCGAGCCAGATATATCAACATCGCTTCCTTGCGCCTGATCGTGCTTTTCGGTCAATTCTGCCGGACCACTGGATTGGGAAGGCGCCCCGGGGAATAGGCGCCAATCACCGACCTTGGCGCGCACCGATGCATAGAAGTTTTCTGCATCCCCAGCAACGATCCTTCCCGCGTCGCTTTGCGAGATATAGATACTCTCCGCAAAACCGTCGTTATCGTGGTCGTAGGCATCACTACGTTGCGAGCCGTCGATGACGATAAGCCGGCCAACCGGATCAATTGAAACCTGGGGTTCCGGAGCAAGAATAGCCGCGGCAATGCGCTGGTGATAAGTTGCCCAGCGCGCGCCCTGCGTAACGATCCGTTCGTGCTGGCTATACACGCGGAGTCCAAAACCGATTATTGACAGCAGTAGGTGCTGGTATGCGAGCTTCCAGAGCAGCGACTCAGCCGCGAGGACCTGTACTTCGGCGAGGAGCTTTGCAAGGGACTTCGCTTGGCTCAATGCATCCTTTGCCTCGGAGGGACCGAATACGGTGCCCGCACTCCTGCATTTTACCTCGACTGGCGTCATGTGGATTCTTACCTGGTCGTCGTTTGCCTTTATGCAAATTACAAGCAGGTCTGGGCGCGATAGCGACATATCTCTGCGTTCCTTGCCCAGGGACCGCGTAAGGTCAGCAAGATACCCGCGGAAAGGATCGACTGGAACAATGATGGAAAGTATTGATTCTTGATCGGTGCCGGCCATCACCGGCAGGAGGCTATCGACATTGCCAGATACCCGGAACTGGTCTTGAAGGAGGCGCACGGCAAGGAACAAGCCGAGGTCACCCGTGGCGCCGGTATCGTCACCGGAAAGCCCTCGGACGGTCGGGATTCCGCGACGGGCCACCTCGAGTAAAATTTCTTCAAGCTGGGGTTCTGCAAGCTTTTCCACCCCGGGTATTTCCTGTAAAACGCGGCGGAGGGCATCCCTGTCTGCATCCCTCACCTGAGAGAGCAAATAGTAGCCGCTCGTATCGCCGGCGCGATGCGAGTACGAAGGGAGGTCGTAGTCCCACAGGTAAGTACCCTTGATCCACCCGCCAAGGAAGCAAGCGGGGTCAATTGCCGAGGATGATACGGCCACGAAGCCCGCATTTTGCTGGTAAAGCATATTCGAGACCGCGTGCACGTTGGGGGCAAATTGCAATCCGACCAAGGAGTCCTGGACATCTTCCAGCGACACGATGCAGCTGGCAAGCTTGTCGCAAAACGTCTCGCCGGACGGGGGCATTAACATGCTCTGGCGTGATTCGCTCAGGAATGCGCCATGCAATTGCCGCCGTACACGGTGCCTGATTAAGCCCCCGATACCCAAAGGTGTACGTGTTTCGACCACCTTGGACTCCGCCTGTGTTGAGTCCAGTTGCGCGACGATTCCCAGGTCGGGGTAGACGCCGGGCGGCTGCTTGTTGTACCAGCGCACGCGATTCCCGGTATCTTCCGACAAATTTGAAATAGTTGCCTGATCGGGTTGCGAGTCTTCTGGTCTTGTATCGTAGACTTCAAGGAATCGTGGGCCCACACCCTCGGATTTCGACGTATTTTCGCCATCGCCGAAGTGGTTCGCGCACCAGGTTGCAAGGCCCTCATTGCACGCATCGGTGGCACCGCCAGCACTGGAAACCACCAGGCTGATAACCGACTTAGCGGAGAGTAGCTCGGAAATGTCTTCGAGGGAGCGTGCGACTTGCGCGGGGCTAAAGCCACTGGAAATCCCTCCAATGACCAGCCCGAAGTCATGGTCAAACGGGGCCTGCCTCGCCTTGCTCGCGATTTGGTCGAGTCGTGTTCCATTCCATAGCACCGACCAGTAATCCGAGTTGCATTCAACCGATAAGAAATTGACGCGTTCGATGCCGGTGGGGCCGCCCGGTGCTTGCAGCGACAACGCAAGCAGGTCAGGGACGCAATCCGGGTCAAGGATACTTGCTGCGGGGCAGGGATGCCTGTTGTGGCCATCGATGTCCGAGAACATGGCTTGTTGGGCAAGGCAATGCCATGCCAACCTCAGTGGATGCAGGGGTGAAAGTATGATGGCATCTGGCACGCGCCCGAGCGTATGCCCGCCCGCCTCCCGGGGGCAAACAGCGATAGTATCCACCCAGCAAGCCACGTCGCGATCCGCGCCGAGCCAGGCCATGTAGGAATCGAGGTACTGCTCCACCAGCGCCTTGAAATCATCATCCCGCGAAAGCCACTTCCCGAGCGGCGCTGATTCCATTAGACCAGCAAAGTCACTGGTCTCCCGTACTCTGGCGGCGATTGCGGCACGTGCCTGAATAAATTCTCGCGGGGCTTGGAATAAAGAAGTCGGCGGCCGTGGGTCGTGGAGGAACTGCGCCCCGGACAGGATCGGCCCAGCCTCGCCATCCCAGTCGGGCGACGTCCATTTCGAAGCGTAATCGTCTGAGAGGACTACCGGAATGAAAGACTTGCGAACGTTTTGTTCGTCGAGCAACCATGACTGTAAGCCCGATAGGCGCGCGTGCCGATCTAGCTGGATGATTGCCTTGGAGTCTAACTTGTCGAGATGGCGCCTGTTGAGCATAATGAGGCGCTCAAATTCACTCTTACAGCCTTCTTCCTTGGCTTCTTCGCAGGCGATATAGGCCCGGCAGGCCTGATGGCCCCGCTCGCCGTCGGCACGGTAGGTAATATCTAGTTGAAATTTGCCGTCGATCTCAACCTCGATCTGGTAGCCGCCTCCCTTTAGCGGTTGGATAGCAAGCTGCTGGGCAACGTCGTTGAGTTGCTCTGTCGCGTCGTCGGCCACACCCTCTGCCTTGATGATGGTCGTGCCGGGGGCGGTAAAAAGCAATAACTCGTAGCGACCGGATCCTGGGAGACTCAGTGATGTTTCCCAGTTAAGCCCCGTCATCGATCGGCGCGGCTTCCGTGGAGGCGAGAGCTTGCTCGCCAGACGGCTGGTTACCACGATGCCGGGCTGCCAGGTCGCAAGCGAGATTACTTTAGCGGACGCAGTTTTTTTCCCTTGTGCAGAGACCTTGTAGATGAAGGGAGAGCGGTGTTTCTCAGTCGATGGATCATCCTCGAAGGGCTCGCTTCCCTTAACTTGAATCACCTTTCCAGTCTTCCCAGTTGATCCGCCTGTGACCACTACCTCTACCGGGTTCCCAGCTGTTGCCGAGCTTGTTGTGATGGCGAACTCTGCGCCCCCGTTAACGATGGCGGGCATTCCGCCGACGCTTGGAATGATGGAGTTGGTACACGTAATTGCCAGGTCGCCGCTGACTTCTTCTGGCTCATCTGCGAGAAGCTCTGCCCATTTCTCGCTTGTCAGCAATGTCCACCAGGGCGGCGGAGGCTGGAGCTCCGAGCCTCCCAGCGGCAAGTAGTATGCCGCCGTGGCGCGTTCGAAGGCAGTTGGAATCTCGCAATTCAAACGCAGGTGCGCAAGGAGCGCTGCCAGCGCGGATCGAAGGTCCTCCCGATTGGTGTTCGCGGCAAGCCTATCGATACCTGACTTGAATCCATCGGCCATCTCTGCTGCTATTTCCTGCAAAACCCCAAGTTGAATCTTGGGCACCACCGTCCCATCGTTGGTCGGCGGGAGTCCGCATGCCAGCGCCAGGGCCGAGCCGGTGGACAGACCGTGCGAGTTCTCGCTAATCGAATAAAGCCGTGAGAGCAGGTTCCATGCCCCATTCCGTGAACCCTTCGCGACGTCGATTTCGTCGAGTGCCGCCGCAGCTGCACCGACCAATAGCAAAGCGTCCTCGATGCGGTCATCGCCGATCCTGATTTCAGCAAGCCCGCGGCGAGCGATTTGTTGGACGAATTCGTCTTGCCACCAGTCCTCGAAAGTTGCGTGCCCGGTGTTATTAGCCGGATTAATACCAAATTCTTCTGTAGTGGATGCCACGGATTTATTGCTGTACTGGCCTGGAGGCAGGAGCGCCACGAAGCTAGCGCTATTGGGGTCATTCCTGATGTGCAACAGGTGATTTTCGTCACATTTCCCTGATACACCGATAAGGGGATTTGCCCCGCCGACAGCGCCGCGTGGTAACTGGAGTAACACTGGCAATACAACGGCTGGACTTCCTGCGGGGCGCTCAGCATTGATGCCTCCGTCGGCAGAGAGTTCCTGGAATAGCTCTTCCAATATTGGCAGCGGCGGTCCGTTGAAAATAAAACGTGATTCCAGCCTTGCCTCCGCCGGGCCACTTATTGCCTCCTGAATCTTGGTGCGGACGACACTTGCTAGTGCTTTTACGAGTTTATTCATCGGTTTTAAGTATTCTGTGTTGCAGGAAATGGCGGGAGTAGCAGCATGCCGCTCTCCGCATCTGGGCTATCCAAGACTAACCCCAGCATGCGAAGCTGGTGTCCCAAGTCGTTGCGGCCAATATCGTGGCGATCCACGGTGATGCCGTATGCCGCAAGGTGTTGGCCTAGGCGGTGGATAGATCGGGGACCGGCCATCCCCGCCAGCGCGCAGTGGACAAACGAGAGTACCGCGACAGGGCCCAGTGAAACTATCCACGGGCTCGATGCGCTGGTTCCTGCCTTCTTTAGAATGTAGCCCTGGTCATAGCCCCGCAGCAGTTGAACTGCTGTTTGCCGCTTACCGAGCACGTGGCGAGCAAACTCAAGTAAGTTCGCACCAATCCCCTTGCCGCAGCTGAGTGCTCGGGCTTCGCGGTCTCGGAGTTCTGCAATCTTTGACGCAACCCCAAGTTTGCTCAACATCGGTGCGTTTTCTCTAACGTGTTGACAAAAATCGGCGATGCCGCGGCTAGATGAAATACTCCCCTCGTAGGGTATGCCTGCATCTTGCAGGCACCATAACAGCGCATTAATTCCCAGCCTCGACGCAAGGTAACTGGATGCTAAATCCTTCAACCCGTTCAAGGCTTTTCCCCCGTAGACCATGTACTGCGGGTTTTCTGGGAACACGAGGGCTCGGGCCGCTTGCTCACCCAGTGGCCCAGCGCCGCTGACGGCGTCGGAAAGGCACCTCCAAGTCCGAGCCTGAACGTCGCACAGCCAGGCGACGTGAGTGACGGTGGCCAGCCGCAGGATCGCCTCAAGCATGCTTGTCCATTGACGTCGGGTCATCGAGGCCTTTGCCTGAATAATGGCTCGAATGTCCCTCGTGAACTGGCGAGCCGGCATGAACAGCAAGTGCTCTTGGTCTTCCGTGGCCAAGCTCGTGATTTCCAAGTCGGGCACCGGCGCGAGCGCCCAGGGGGAGTCTATCCCCCATGCAAGTGCCTCCTGCTCTAGCCAGCGTGCAAAGGCGTCGTCTTGTTCATTAACTCCCAGGGCTTCAAATAGATCTTTCCAGAGTGTGAACGCGCTATCTTTATCTTTCGACCCCAGCCATACCATGCGGCGAATTAGGCTTCCGGGGGACCAAGGGTTGCTGCTTAAACGCGCAGATCCGGAGAACAGGGCAACCGAGGGCGCTAACGGCGTCACTTGTAAGAAACGCTTTGATGACTGGTTCGGGAGCTTCGGGCTTTCCAATACGCCGTGCAACACGGTGTTCCAAGTGTCGACCCCAAGTGTCGCAGATGCAGGCGGGGATTGTCGCCGGTCACGCAATTTCTTGACGCTCTGCTCCAGCTTTCTTCCCGCTTCTGGAACGGCGCCTTCCTTGACGTCCTGGAATCCGATTACACGGTACAAGGACGCCACGAGCACCTCCGAACTAGCGTATTCCGGTGCTGGCGTTATAGCGAGCGTCGACTTTGTGTACGTGTCGTGGGAATTTCTCCATGGCGCAGCTTCGAAGTTCTCCCAGCTCATGCATTTCCTTTCTTGCCAATTGCCTTAAACTTATTCCAGGAACTACCGATTTCTGTTCCGTCGATTCCTATTCGGATCCTGGCGTCGATCAACACGTCGGTGTCCCGGACGATCGGCCCGGAAAGCATGGCCCGCGTCGTGTCAATAAGGGCTATAACACCTGGAGGAAGTGATGCCGGAGACAGGCCGCGATCCAGCTCCTGAACTGCCTTGAAAAGGTCGTAGGTCAATGCGATGGATTGCTTTGACTTTCCATCGCCGACGGATAGGAAACATATTGGTGAGCGCGGGCGCCCTTCGGTTTGCAGCGCGAGCGGGCGGACCGAGCGCGGCTGAGCAATCAGGATCGCCTGCCTCTGTTTCGGGGGCAATGGCTGACCAAAGGTTGTCGTCAGCGAAACCTCGAATCCTTCGCCAGTATTGAGGAGATTCCTGACCTGTTTGGCCACATCAAAGAGGTGCTCCTCTCGTTCGTCGTGGTCGACAAGGCCTTGGAAGGCTTGTAGGGCCTGAGCGTCAGCGACGACCGCGGACATAGCGCCCATGCTGCGTCGAACGAGGCGGCATGCGAAATCCCGCACGAGGCGTTGCAGGCGGCCGGCAGCAGCGGCATTCTTCCTCCGTAGAGTAGATGATGACAACAGGGCATCTACCTTGCCCAGCCGGTGCAGTAGTTCCAGTTCGCTAGGTGATAGGGCGGGAGATTTCTTGATAAAGTCGAGGCCGCCGTCGATCGACCTGCTGAACCGGATATCGACGTCTGCCAATGTAATTTGTTTGCGGCCGTCGAGCGAAAAACCGGTGTCTGGACTTGCTAAGGAGGGATCGAGCAAGTCAGATAAGTTTTTCAAGAGCGACTCGATTGTTGCCGGCAAATGAGGACCGTTCCGTTGCTGGATAAAATGTTGCAGGCCAAGGAGGGTGCGAGTTTCGCTAGCAGCACTGTCCAACCCCAGATCCTTTATTGCCCTCTTCAGGGTGTCTACTGCTCCCTTGGCCCAGGAATGAAAAAGGGCATGCTGATATGACGACGTCGCGAGCTCAAAGATCGCCGTAAGGTGCTCCCTTTTCGGCTTGGGCATGAGTTGCCCGGCGACGTCGAGATCGAACTGGTTCTTGGCCCAATCGCAAGGGCTGGCATGTTGACCAATCTTCCCTTGACGGTGTCCTGCCAGTAGGTAAGAGAGTAGTGTGAACAAGTCGCGGAAACTCCAGCGCTTCCCGCTGGCTAGCTCGTACCACCGGAGGACCTGTAACAAATTAGCGCGGTTGTTGCCCTTGATTAGGCGCGCCTGACTTCCGCAAAACGGGCAGTTTTTCCCCGCTACGCAGGCGTTAGGTTGGGGCCAGTACTCGGGGTTGGTTGCGTGGTTTAATAAAGTGGTTGCTGGCGAGACCACGTCGTCAGAGGGCCTTGTGAGCAGGGACTCCGCATCCATCGGCCAAACCGCGATGGCGGGGAAGCCCGCGAGAGGCCAGCAAGTCGGCGCATTCGACGACAAGCTGACTGAGCGAGTAATCGCCTCGAGTAAAGCCCGCGCGCCCGCGAGGTTGTTGTCGAGCGCGTAGATTAGTGCATCGTCGAGGACGCCCCGGTTCACGCAGCAGAGGTAGTGTGCGGTGGGCGGCCCCTCCAAGGTCGAAAGCAATTCCTGAATGAGCAATTGGGGTGCAGATTGCCCTTCATGGCCTGCCGTGGCCGACGCATCTTGTACGATGGATAATTTTAGATCGCCTGACGGAGATGCGTAGCTCGCCAAATCCACGGCAATTAGCCGCGGTACGGCCTGGCCACTAGGCGGTCGAAAAGACCGCGAAAGCTCCTCCACTAGCCATCCGTCGCATGCCATCTTGTCATCAAGGCTACGAATGGTGTGCTCGATTGCCTCTGTCTTCCCGTTGCCAGGTCCGCCCACGAGTAGCAATATCCGTGGAGTACCCGACTCTCCCTTTGCTAGCTGCTTTACCCAATGCTCGAGCTTGCTTATAAGGCAAGTTCTTAGTAATTCCTTGCCCGGGCGCCCGCTGTTCGCATCAAAGAGGCGTTTGACACCGCCGGAGTGGTGGCCTGCCCAGGCTAGCAAGCCATCTGGAAAGGCAGTAGGCGATGGGGATGATTGGTCTATTATCACTTGATTCAGTTTCGACGAATTGACGTTAGAAAGGAATGCTGCATGGGAGTAGGAAGGAAAGTATGATTGCCGGTGTGTTCGCTAAGTAGCCAGATCGCTATAACAAATTTCAACACTAAATCCTGCCAGCAACATTACTGGCTCGGCCAAACGTTACTTCCAGTTGTACTTTTTAAATATTGTACTGTAGTACATTGGTGGGAATAGCCTTTCAGAAATTTTTCTTTTTCCATCATGCGGCGTAGTGCGAGAGTGAGGGCGAATATTAGAGCCGGACATAGGCGTAATTAACCGTGATGCCGGGGCGCTCGAAATTTCGATTTCTTTCTTCATATTTTGTGACAATTGGTGATATTTCCGAATCAAAAACAAGTTAAAATTACAATAACTTATGGAGAGCCAGATCAGCGTTGAAGATTTCGATCGTCCATTCGATGCCTTCCACGACGGTTCAAACAACTTACTCAGTTGTCTATGCCTACCGGAACCATCAAGACCGCCGTAGTGATCAAGGTTAGATAACGAGCATAGATGGAGTTAAACATCTTAGCCCCCCCTCCAGTGGGGTCACTTTGCATTGCCAGCGGGTTCTCACTTATTCGACTACTGCGTTAGCGCTGCCGATCAGCGAACAGCCACATTCTGTCTTGCACCCTTCGACCGCGACAGGGATACCATTGACAGTGAGCGCTTCGTGAGCGGTGATGATTTTATTTACGCCATGCGGCGCGCCTCCAGAGTAAAACTGAGGGCAGAAGACGTTGTCGTGGAGACGGGCGATTGCCTTGCCGTCTATGTCGTGGGTTGGCGAGCCGCTGATGACCTTCCCACCATGATCAGTCGAATCGCCTACGGTGATGATTTTTTTCGACATGATTTTTCTCCGCATTTCAATACGTAGGCGGACCATCCGGCTCCGGCTCGACAGCATCTTCCACGCCAGACCACTTTGGCAGTTTCGCAGGAGGGAGTGGAAGCACTTGGTCCAAGCGCTTCAGTCTCAAGTCAGGATTAATCACCAATGCATCATAAATTGCGTTATATCGGCTTTTTCTCTCAGGGTCATCTCGAATACCAAGCCGCTTCAACTCTGCTTTTTCGTCGCCTTTTACGCGAGGGCCATATCTATCTGTGAAAAGTAGTTCCAGAGATGCTGCACAGTCTTTGCTCCCAAATTTCACACCTTCTTGATGAAACTTGATCGCCTCCTCATAGCGTTTTTTCACCTCCGCGCCAATGCCTAAGTTGTAAGCAGCAGGACCATGACCTTGCCGGTATGCACACTGCACCATGGTTTCTTCGTCATCCAGTCGTCTAGCATCGAGATACGCGCTTGCCAACGTCATTTGAGCCTCGGGACTACCAAGCTCCGCTGCTCGTAAAAAATAAGCCCAGGCAAGATCTTTGTCTTGAACGGCTCCACCGTAGCCATGTTCGTAAGCTACACCGAGATCGAATAATCCCCAAGGCTGCCCCGCGCTGGCTGCCATTCGAGCGATCTCTACACCCTTTTCTGGCACGGCATCAAGTACATGGTTGGACGGGAGTACGCCTAGCCCATAAAGATAAAAATGGGCCAGTAATCCACGAGCTCCCCAATCTCCTAACTCGGCTGCTTTGCTGACATCAGCCAGTATGCGGGTAGTCTCTGCATGGGAAAGTTGCCAGCCAATCTTGCTTCGCCAAACCTTTCTCGCTTCAATGTATAGACGATAGGCTGCCGGGTCACGCGCCGACGGCATGTGCTCTTTCCAACGACCACATAAGGGAAGAGGATCCGTCAGGCTAAACTTCTTGAATCCATAAGGCAATGCATGCAAGGCTCTCTCCTGTAAATAGTCACGTATGAAAGGTGCTCCTGCCGTCAACATAGCAAATAGCAAGACGAGAAGAACCCAACTTCTTCGCAAGATTTTCATAGCTATATCACCGGAGTTCCGGGCTTTCTATCGACATAGAAAGGAAGTATTTGCCCGTCTAACTTATCCCCAGATGTCTTGCCCTTGAAATTCATTGATGACAGTCTTTTCCAATTTTTAAATGTCTCCGCCATATCACCAAACTGCTGCGGACCAGGATCTTGAGTGCACTGATTGAACAGGTCGGCGCGTAACTTATAAGCCACCTCAAAGGCATCGCTTATCACGTTGAGTTCGCTGTCCAATGCCATGCTTCGCAGGTTCAGGTTGGCTGAGCCGATTGTCAGTGCCGCGTCATCGACTACCGCCACCTTGGCGTGAATGTAGATTTCCTCATAATCCGCTGGGCTTAGCTGGCCTTCCCTATCCGCACAAGTCCAAAGCGAGCCCATGAAGATATTCAGACCATGAGCAGCTAACTCTTCGGCCGTGATTGGAGGCGGCGGGTTCCCCTTCTTCCGCGCATTCGCTACAGCCTCCTCATGCTCAACACGCATCGTGGTACTCATTCCAATTTTCGTGGCCACCTCGTAGGTTGGTTGATCCATGCCATCGCTTTCCGGTGTCGAAGTCAATATGAAGACGTACAGCGGCTTGAGATAACCGGCCGCTCGTAGGCGAGCAGAGCATTCAATCAAGTGGTCCGCCCACGGTTGGTATTGAATATATTGATTCTGGATGAAGATGTAATGAAGCATCTGCCTGGGGAGATTGGCGTAGCACTCTTTTATAGTCTTCTCGCCGTGCATTGGCTGAGTTCGAAGCAGCTGCAAGTTGTGCCGCTCACTAGGTAGATCGAAGGCGCTCAGCGGTAACGCTTTACGACGCGCGATGAAGCCGTCGTCTATTTCGTTGTGGAGCCGATCAGCAACTTTCTCAATTACCTTCGTTGCGATGCCGGGACCAGGCAGCCAGGTAAGCCAGCAAAGCTCTCTGAACAGCCCGCTTGGGCGCTTGGACTCATCCCACGCTTGGCAAAAATTGTGATTGAGATCGTAAAGGATCGGGCCTCGCACACGGCAGGAAACATCCTGATATGGCTTGGCGACATGGCTGTTTGCGTCAATGTACGATTGCGCCGTATTTTCCCTTCCGTACCGCTGAGACTCCGACATGCCTTGCTCCCATGCTTTCTTCTGCAACCTGACATGATCCATAGCGTAGAATCGCTCGCGACGTATGTCCCTAAACTTGTGATCTTTCGTATCCCAAAAATCGGTAACCGAGTTATGCCCCATGACGTAACCCCGGGCCAATTTCGGAAGCTCGTAGTCGATCAATACCATTTTCTGATGGTGTGTCGGATACCTCTTGGCAAGCCAAGCCATGATGGTGGATGGCACTGATTCTTCGGATAGACACTGATCGATAAATTTGGTCGGAACATTTCGCACATGGAAATGAATATTGGGGATTTCATCCGCGCATACTTGCTTGTACCACTCGTCGTTGTACGCTTGATGGTGCTCGCTATAGAAATCCTTGAATGCGCGATCAACAAGCGGAAACCTTATGCCGTAATAGCCAGGATTGTTATTCATCTGCGCATGAGCGGCAGCGTCGTCATGCCAGACCAGCAAACGCACTTTGACTGGGTTTTTCTTTCGCGTAGCAATCCTTTTCAGTAAGTCGCCATAGCGGGTTCCATCTTCTGCTGACGCTCCACGAACAAGCACCATGCCTGGATCGAATCCCCAGGTAATGATGTCCACACTGTCTCGAGCGCTCAGCAAATCCTTCGCGATTCGCCCAAAGACTTCTTCACCACAGATCAACGGCTCGATCGAGCAACGATAGCGGGGAAAGTAAACTGGTTTTGGAACTTGGACAAACCACAACTGCGAGAGACATTGGCCCGGCGCAGAATTTTTTCGATAGGATAAAGTCTGACGATAAAGGTCTGCGTTAGCGTTCATGCTTGCCATGGCACTGTCCTTTAGGGTTATGTGTTAGACGATTCGTCATCGTCACTTGCTGCGGGATTGGACAGCTGTCTGCTCTTCTCCAGAGAAGCATGCTCCTCCGTAAGCGAACCGCCCGCGTTGGAATAGCCGTGATAGCCAATGCCGGAACTGATCTCGTGTTGTTCCTCATGTGCATTCGGGGAGATGGCAAAGCGGTTGCCGTTAGGGAGCTCAAGTTGGTACTCGGATTGCTGCTCAAAATCATGCTGAAAGGTCATATTGCCGTTGTCATCGAACGTTCCTTCTTCCGCCAATGCATCGTTCTTGTAGAGCTTGTAAGGCAAGCCAGCATTGGCGCGGCCACCTGCTGCGGGATGGCTGTTCAAATGAAAAGTACCGGCGCCATTAAGAGTTTCTTGAGACGGCTGCGCATTGGCCATACTCATCGTCTTGGGACCGAAAAAGCTATGCTTCGATGCGTGCGAGACGAAATTCCCGCTAGTCCCTAACTCAACACCGCCTGCTGTGAATTTGGCATAGCTGCCTCCACCGTTGATAACGACTTCCTCTTTGGCGCTGATGTTGATGCTGTTGGCAGTTTGGGTAATTTTGAGTTTGGCCAGAATGTTGACGCTGTCCGACAGGGCTCGCACATCGATATCACCGCCACCTGCGACGAGGCGCATTCCCGCCTTATGCGCGAACATTCGCACTGCCTTTCCAACGCTGGCAAATAGACTGCCGCCACTTGCAATGGAAAGGTCCTGCCCGGTCGTAAGAGCTGTATGCTGATCACTGGCGATATGGGTACTGCGGGCGGTGGAGGTTTCGATTCCGCTTGGGCTCGCAAACACCAAGTGCGGTTTGCCCAGCTGCGGAAAATTCCCTTTTGCGCCACCCTGTATATCTTGATTCTGGGCTTTGACAATATCGGCTACCTGGGCTTGCTCTTCCGCCTCTTGAGCACCTCCACCTTGCGCAAGTTTTGCCAGCGTCGCATGCTGATTCTGGGCTGCATTCAGTCGTTGTAAGGTTTCGCCCATGTCTTTGACTGGCGACGCGCCTGGAGCACGCGTCTCCGTAGTAAGCAGCATGCCCTTGTTGGCACGGGCCACACCCCAAGCACCGCTTGCCAACTCCCAGCCTTCGCCACGAGCGCTGCCAGCGCCATGCGATCTCGCCTGGGTGATAAAACCCAAGTTGAGTTGCGAATCGCCGTGATCGCTAGCGAGCTGCGCGCTAATCTGCCCATTGGTGTCATCCAATTGCAGCCTGTTGGCACGATCTCCGTTGACTTCGCGGCTCTTGATGCCAGAGAGATAGCGATTGCCGGGAAGGTCTCCCTTATTGCTCAACGCAGGCGGCTGCGCTTGTTGGTTGTAGAGCTGGCCAACGATCACCGGCTTGTCTGGATCGCCGCCAAGGAAGTTGACCAACACCTCGGTGCCAATGCGCGGCAAGCCGACGGTGCCGCATTGCTCCAGGCTGCCGGGGCCGTTGCCGGCCCAGTTCGATGCGACGCGAACCCAGGCGGAATCGGTCTCGCTGTCCGATGCGCCGGCGTTGGCCGCCTCTTCGTGATCCACCGGGCGCGTGCCCGGGAAGCGGATCTTTACCCTGCCCATCTGGTCGCAGTGCACCTCCTCGCCTTCCGGCCCAACCACGATCGCGCTTTGCATCAGCGCTTGCGGCAGATCGGTGCGGGCGTCGTAGGCCGGGACGATGATCACGCCGCGCCGCACCGCCGTGAACTGGACATGCATGCGCAGCGGACCTGACGCCACCTTGTCGCCCACGTCCCTCTGCAACTGCAGCTCCTGCGCGCCCTGCATCCACCGGCTGCGCGCGAACAGCCGCTCCACGCGCGCGGCCAGCGCCTTGGGCAGGTTGTTCTGCGCCGTCACCTGCAGCGCCGTGACGACGAAGTCCCGCTCCTCGCCCGGATGCTCGTCCACTTCCGGATGTTCGGCCAGCGTGAAGTATTCGCCGGCGCACAGATCGCGCACGCTGCCCTCGCCGTGGAAGCATTTCGATTCGTAGTCGTGGCGCTGCATGCTCAACTTGCCGAGGCGGCACAGGTCTTCGTTGTCGTCGCCGGCGTGCGGCATCAGGATCTGATAGTCGTCCAGGCTGGCGGCCAGCTCGTTGCCGTGCACGCCTTGATCGACGCCGCTGCTGGCGTCGGCCATCATGAACTCCCTGCCCTGCGAGTTCCGGTAGTCCCAGCTG
>Ga0247742_10001196_pt1 | contig 18673 bp, 18 predicted proteins | sample UWRJL208509C2_FD_180944 | JGI IMG/M metagenome (GOLD analysis project Ga0247742, IMG submission 180944) | Plant litter microbial communities from Arlington Agricultural Research Station in Wisconsin, United States - UWRJ-L208-509C-2 | ecosystem: Environmental > Terrestrial > Plant litter >... | reverse complement strand
TAGGCCCAGAAGCCGGGCACGTCGAGGGTGACCGGCACGTACGCGTTGGGGGTGGCGGAATCGAAGTCGACCACCGTCTCGCCGAGGGTGAACTGGCCGCGGGTCTCGACATCCACTCTCGCGGTCTTGCCGGCGAAGAGATCAGGACGCGAGACGTAGGCGACCGCGCAGACATCGTGCACGGCCTGGCCGTCAGAGTCGCCCGCCCAGAAGGTGGCGAGCGGCAGGATGAACTCGTCCGCGAGCACCCCGTGCACCGCGAGTCGGTCGATCACCGGGCTGTTCACCTGCGCCTGCAGTGTCACGTCGAGGCCGATCATCGTGACGCGCCAGTCGGCGTCGAAGACGATGCGCGCGGCCTCCGGGTCGGCGTAGATGTTGAACTCGGCCGCGGGCGTGACGTTGCCGCGGGTGAACGATCCGCCCATGATCGTGAAGGAGGCGGCCCAGCGGGCGATCGCGGGCTCCTGCTTGAGCGCGAGGGCGATGTTGGTGAGCGGGCCGGTGGCGACCAGATGGATCGCGCCGGGCTGCGCGCGCAGGGTCTCGATGATGAGTTCGACGGCGTGCCGCTTATCGAGTGCCTTCGTCGCCGCGGGCAGGTTGGTGTTGCCGAGCCCGGTCTCGCCGTGCACCTCGACGGCGTCACGGGTGGGGCCGACGAGCGGCCCGTCGGCGCCCGCCGCGACAGGCACGTCGAAGCCGAGGTACTCGCGCAGCTCGAGGGCGTTCTTCGTGGTCAGCGACAGCCCGACGTTTCCGCCCACCGTGGTGACGGCGACCAGCTCGAGGTCCGGATCACCGTGTGCCAGCAGCAGCGCCAGCGCGTCGTCGAGACCGGGGTCACAGTCGAGCAGGATCTTTTTCGCCATGGGTCAACCGTGGCACAGCCCGGCACCGCGCGTTGCCGCTGTCCCGCCTTCCCCTTCGTCGTGCCCCACCCTCCCCCTTCGGAAACTCAGGACTCTGGTCGGGATCCTCGGCCGGCAAGCCCGCCATCGCGGGGCTATGCCAGGGCGGGATGACCACCTTCCTGAGTTTCCGACGGTGTCGCCCGCGCTACCGTGACGGGATGACCGAGCAGCACTCGACCGAAGACTGGCGCCCGATTATCGCCGCGCTGGCCAACCCGAACTCGCGCCGCACCCTCGCCGAAGTCGCCCTCGGCATCGACGTGCCTGGCAGTGCGCGGCGAGACCGCGACCTGGCCAGCCTGGAGCGCGCAGGCCTGCTCGCGCGGGTCGACGGGACGTGGACGGTCGCACAGGAGAACCTGACCGCGCTGCTCGCGACCGCCGCGAAGCCGCGCGTCGAGGGCCTGGACCGCTTCGTCGAGAACGGGCAGATCATGCGGTGGCCGGCCGCGGCATCCGCGCGGGATGAGGTGTTGCGGTGGGCTCTCGATCGGACGATCGAGAGCGAGGTCCTCGGCGAGCGCGAGCTCACGGAACGCCTGGCGGGCCTGACCGACGACCCCGCCCTGTTGCGGCGAGCGCTGGTCGATGCGGGGTTGCTCGCCCGGTCCCCCGACGGAAGCGACTACCGCCGCCCCTGAGCAATAACGGAAACCTGAGCAATAACGGAAACTCAGGACAGTGGTCTCCCCGTCCGCCGGAATCGGGCTAGACCTGGCCAGATCTCGACCACAGTCCTGAGTTTCCAATTAGGGCGGAGCGGCGATCAACGCTGGAGCGGCGACTGAGGCGGGAGCGGTCACGGGTGTTCGGTGTCGTAGCTGTCGCGGTTGGTCTCGATGGTCGGATTGTGCTCCACCGCCCAGTCCGCGAGCGCCACGGCGTGCGGAATGAGCGTCGCGGCCAGCTCGCTCAGCTCGTACTCGACACGCGGCGGTACCTCCGGGTGGGCCGTGCGGATGACCAGGCCGTCCCGCTCCAGCTTGCGCAGGGTGAGCGCGAGCATGCGCTGCGAGATCCCCGGAATGTGCTGCTGCAGCACGGTGAACCGCAGCCGCTGCGTGTGCAGCGTCGCGATGATCAGCAGTGCCCACTTGTCGGCGATGCGATCCAGCACCGACCGGATGGCGCGCCCGCCGTCTCCGCGGATCGTGCAGACGTTCTCGTACCCCGACATCGTTCCTCCACGCACACGGATGTAACTTTTGTAGCGCTCCCGCCGCTGCCCCACACTGTGGTTACTCACAGTAACTAAAGGAGCCCCATGATCGTCGCATACTGGATTCTCGCCGGCCTACTCGCACTGTTCTTCCTCTACTCCGGCGGAGTGAAGATCGTGCGCTCAGCAGACCAGCTTCGACCGATGATGGGCTGGGTGGACGCCGTTCCGCTCGCCCTCGTGCGCATCATCGGGGTGCTCGAGGTGCTCGCCGCGCTCGGCCTGGTCCTCCCGCCGCTGACGGGCATCGCCCCCGGTCTCGCGCTGGCGGCGGCGATCGGGCTTGCGGTGCTCCAACTCGCGGCGATCGGCGTGCACCTGCGGCGCGGCGAGGCAAAGCTGATCGGCCTCAACCTGGTGCTCGTGGCAATCATCGCGGTGACCATCTGGCTCGCCACCGTCTGGCTGTAGACCCACCCCTTCGGAAACTCAGGACGACGGTCGGAAACCCAGGACCGCGGTCACTCCCGGCCGCCCCGAACCGCGGCCGGCACGACCAGAGTCCTGAGTTTCCGATTCAGCGCGGGGAGGGCCCGGGGGTGCGGCGCGCCCGACGTAGAATCTTCTGTGCCTTCCGACCGCGTGCCCTCCGAGCCCTCCATCGACCCGACCGACCTCGAGACGACCCTGCGGGTGCTGGCCTCGATGGATCAGCTCGAAGAGGACGACGCCGACTTCATCCGCGTGCGCCAGGCCACGGCCCGCATGTTCAAGTCGGTGAAGAAGTCCCGCCGGCTGGAGAAGCGCGCCGAGATCGCCGACGCCGACAAGGCCGTCATCGCGGCGACAGCCACCGGGGCCGCCGACCGCATCGACGACGAGACCCGCGGCATCCCGCTCGCGATCACCGTCGCGGCTCCCACCGCCGGCACCCTGCTCAAGTCCCGCCCCTGCTACATCTGCAAGCAGCACTACACGCAGGTCGACGCCTTCTACCACCAGCTCTGCCCGGACTGCGCCCTGGAGAACCACGCCAAGCGCGACGCCCGCACCGACCTCACCGGCAAGACCGCCCTGCTCACCGGCGGCCGCGCCAAGATCGGCATGTACATCGCTCTGCGGCTGCTGCGGGATGGCGCGCACACGACCATCACGACCAGATTCCCCCGCGATGCCGTGCGCCGCTTCGCGAGCCTCCCCGATTCGTCGGAGTGGCTGCACCGCCTCCGCGTCGTCGGCATCGACCTGCGCGATCCCGCCCAGGTGATCGGCCTGACCGACGCGATGACCGAGGCCGGTCCGCTGGACATCCTGATCAACAACGCCGCGCAGACGGTGCGCCGCTCCCCTGGTGCCTACGCCCCGCTGGCGGATGCCGAGTCCGCTCCGCTGCCCGACGGCCCGCTGCCCGAGCTGCTCACCTTCGGCCATACCAACGACGCGCACCCGCAGGCGCTCGCCGCCTCGGTGGCCAGCCACCCCATCCTCTCCAGTGCTCTGGCACTCACCGCCGACGAGCTCACCGACCTCGCCCTCGCCGCCGGTTCGTCGAGTCTCGAGCGCCTCGCCGCGGGCACGGCGATCGATGCCGGCGGCCTGGTGCCCGACCAGCACGACCAGAACTCGTGGACCCAGTTCGTTCACGAGGTCGACCCGCTCGAGATGCTCGAGGTACAGCTCGCCAACGTGACCGCGCCGTTCCTGCTCGTCTCCCGGCTGCGCCCGGCGATGGCCGCCTCGAGCGCCCGCCGCAAGTACATCGTCAACGTGTCGGCGATGGAGGGGCAGTTCGGTCGGGGCTACAAGGGTCCGGGTCACCCGCACACCAACATGGCCAAGGCGAGCCTGAACATGCTCACCCGCACCAGCGCGAAGGAGATGCTGGAGACCGACGGCATCCTGATGACCAGCGTCGACACCGGCTGGATCACCGACGAGCGCCCGCACCCGACCAAGGTGCGGTTGGCCGAGGAGGGGTTCCATGCCCCGCTCGACCTCGTCGACGGCGCGGCCCGGGTCTACGATCCGATCGTGCGCGGGGAGGCCGGGGACGACGTCTCCGGCGTCTTCCTCAAGGACTACAAGCCCGCCGCCTGGTAGCAGCACCCGACACCGAGGAGATCCGATGACCGACACACCGCAGCATCCGATCGGGTCGGGCTTCGGCGCCCGCAGCACCGCCATGGAGGTGATCGCGGGCATCGACCTCAGCGGACAGCAGGCGATCGTCACCGGCGGCTACTCCGGCCTCGGCATCGAGGTTGTGAAGGCCCTGGACAGCGCGGGCGCCGCCGTGCTCGTTCCCGCCCGCCGCCCCGAGGTCGCCCGCGCGGCACTCGACGCCGCAGGGCTCACGGATGTCGAGGTCGACACCCTCGACCTGGCCGACCTCGAGAGCGTGCACGACTTCGCCGCGCGCTTCCTGGAATCCGGACGCGCTCTGAACCTGCTGATCAACAACGCCGCGATCATGGCCGCGCCGCTCACCCGCGTTGGCGAGGGCTGGGAGGCGCAGTTCGCCACCAACCACCTCGGCCACTACGTGCTGACCAACCTGCTCTGGCCTGCCCTCACGGCCGGCGCCCCCTCCCGAGTGATCGTGCTCTCGTCCAGCGGTCACAAGCTGTCGCCCGTGCGGTTCGACGACCTGAACTTCGAACGCGGCTACGACAAGTGGCAGGCGTACGGACAGGCGAAGTCCGCCGACAGCCTGTTCGCCGTCGAACTCGATGCCCTCGGACGCGACCAGGGCGTGCGCGCCTTCGCGGTGCATCCCGGCGGCATTCTCACCCCGCTGCAGCGTCACCTCCCGCTCGAGGAGCAGCGCGCGATGGGCTGGATCGATGAGAACGGTGTGCCCGACCCTCGCTTCAAGACCCCCGAGCAGGGCGCGGCGACGACGGTCTGGGCGGCGACTTCGCCTCAGCTGGACGGCATGGGTGGCGTCTATCTGGAAGACGTCGACATCGCGTCACCGACCGTGCCCGACTCCCCGACCGCGCGCATCGCCGGCGTCAACCCGCACGCGATCGACCGCGCTGACGCAGCCCGACTCTGGGCGGTCTCCGCACAGCTCACCGGGGTCGACGCGTTCGCCTGAGCCGCCGACCGAGCGACCGGTACGATGGAGGCATCCGACGCGAGAGGAGAGCGCAGCCGTGACCGACCGCACTCTCACCGAGCTCGAGCAGCACGAGCCCCGCTCCCCCGAACCGCATGCGGATGACGCGAGCGTCGACGTGCGCATCACCAACGCCGCTCTCGAGCTGCTGCGCAACGGCGGACCGCTCGCGGTGAGCATCGAGGCGGTGGCAGCCACCTCCGGGGTCGCGAAGACCACGATCTACCGTCGCCACCGCAACCGGGAGGCGCTGCTGCGAGCCGTGGTGGATGCCGCGTCCATCCGCATCGCGGTGCCCACCTCGCTCTCGGCCTACGACACCTTCCGCTGGTTCCTCGTGCACGCCCGGGAGATGATCGAGCACATCGTCGGACGCGGCGCGGTCGCCGCCATCATGCTCAACGAAGACCCGGAGTTCGCCGCGCTGCTGCACGAGCGCATCCGGGCCAACACCAAGCCGCTGCGCGACAACCTGCGCGAACGCAGCGCCGCCGGCGAGCTCCGTGCCGGCCTCGACATCGAGCTGGTGATGAGCCTGCTGCTCGGCACCTTCATCGCCGAGTCGATCCGCGGCAGCAGTTCGGCCGACGGCTGGGCCGACAGCGTGCTCGAGTTCCTCTGGCCGGCGCTGGCCCCGGAGCGGTGAGTCACCGGGTCGTGAGCGCTGCCCGGTGAGGCGCGCCGCCATCGTCTACAACCCGATCCGCGTCGACCTCGCGCGCCTGCGTCGCACGGTCGCCACAGGGGAGTCGAAGACCGGCTGGGGCGAGTCGCTCTGGTTCGCGACGTCGCTCGAACGGCCGACATCCGATGTCGTTGCCGATGCGATGCGGGCGGGCGTCGAGCTCGTGATCGCCGCCGGCGGCGACGGAACCGTGAGCGAGACGGCATCCGCTCTTCGACTGCGCGGCGTGCCGCTCGGCATTCTGCCCTGCGGTACGGCAAATCTGCTGGCGCGCAACCTGCGCCTTCCGCTGAACAATCTGGGCGCGGCGGTCCGCATCGCTTTTTCGGGCGCTGACAGGGCGATGGATGTCGGCGTGCTCGACTACCGGCTCGTCGACGGCACCGCGGGGGCGCGTCCGTTCTTCGTCATGGCCGGGTTCGGACTCGACGCCGACATGGTGTCCGGCACCGATCCCCTGGCCAAGAAGCGCTTCGGTTGGCTCGCCTACGTCAACCCCATCCTGCGCTCGGCGAACCGCCGCTCGCGCGCCGCGATCACCTACGCCCTCGACGGCGGGCTGCCGATCGCGTCCCGGCTGCACACGCTCGTGGTCGGCAACTGCGGCACGGTGACCGCGGGCCTCCGCCTGCTGCCGACCGCCGAGATCGATGACGGGCTGCTCGACGTGCTCGCGGTGCGATCGCTCTGGGGTCGTGATCGCGCGCGATTCCTCGGCTGGCTCACGCCGTACCAGGGGCCACGCAGGCCGGTGCCGCCGGAACCCCGCACCGAGCCGCACGGGGCGTTCCGCTACACGACGGCGCGAACCATCACGGTGGACCTTCACGATGCGGTCGCCATCCAGGCGGACGGCGACCTGATCGGCACCGCGGTCTGGGCGGAATTCGCCCTCGACCCCGGTGCCGTCACGGTTCGCGTCGCCGGTTAGGCCTGAACCTCTTCGATGACGTCGTCGTCGATGATGGTCGCCACGCGGCCGCCGACGAGACGCCCGCCGACGATCTTTCCCGGGTTGAAGGTGCCGTCGGGGTCGGCGCTCGCGAACAGCCCCGTCACCAGGTCGACGCCCTGGCTGGAGATGTCCTCCTCCAGCCACGGCGAGTGCTCGAGGCCGACGCCGTGGTGGTGCGAGATCGTGCCGCCGTTGTCGATGAACGACTGCTGGATTGCGCTCTTCACCACGTCGTACTCGGCGATCGGGTCGCCCTCGCCGAACTTGAACGCGAAGGTGAAGTACAGGCAGGCACCGGAGTGGTACGAGTGCGAGAGGTGGCTCATGATCCAGCCGACCTTGCCGAGTTTGTCGAACGCGCCCTGGGCTGCGGCATAGGCACCATCGTGCACGGCGGCGAGCTTCGACCACGGTGCCGCGGTCTCGGAGACATCCCCCGCTGCACCCATGTCGAGCAGGAAGTCACGCAGATACGGGGTGTCGAACTTCTTCTGGTCGTACAACACGCCCGGGCCCTTGCCCACGCCCATGCCGTTGTGCTTCTTGACGATCGCGTCGACCAGCGACTTCTGGCGCTTGGCGTGCGCCTCCCCACCCTCGAAACCGATGAACGAGAGGCAGATGTCGTCGAGCTTCCAGCCCTTGCGCTTCATCAGCGTGGGAAGCACGGTGCCGGAGAGGAACTTCGACATGCCCTTGCTCGCCTTGCTGGTCGCCAGAGAGAAGCCGGTCTCGCGGGCGTCGGAGACACGGGTGATCGACGGCGCGGCATCGCTCTCCGAGATCTCCTGCATTGCCTTCAGGCCCGTCGCCCAGTTCGGGAAGAAGTAGGCGTAGATGTCGCGCTTCTCCGGAATGCGGTGCACCTGCACCGTCACCTCCGTGATCACCCCGAGTCGCCCCTCGCTGCCGACGATCATCTCGCGAACGCTCGGACCGGTGGACGCACTCGGGATCGCACGGATGACCAGGGTTCCGCCCGGCCGCACGACCCGAAGGCCCCGCGCGATGTCGGCGATGTCGCCGTACTTGTCCGACTGCATGCCCGACGATCGCGTCGCGACCCAGCCGCCCAGGGTGGAGTGGGTGAAGCTGTCGGGGAAGTGGCCGAGGGTCCAGCCGCGCTCGGTGAGCTGGGCTTCGAGGTCGGGTCCGAGGGCTCCGGCCTGGATGCGGGCGAGCCCCGAGTCGGCATCGACGTCGATGACGCGGTTCAGTCGGCCGAGGTCGAGCGAGACCACGGTGCGGGTCTCGCCGACGATCGGCTCGAGGCTGCCGGCGATGTTGCTGCCGCCGCCGAACGGGATGATGACGGCTCCCGCAGCGACGGCTGCATCGACCACGGTCTGAACCTGGGCCTCATCGGCGGGGTAGACCACGACATCCGGTGTGCGCTCGATCTTGCCGCTGCGCACGCGCACCAGGTCGCGCAGGCTCTTGCCGAAGGTGTGAACGACCCGGTCCATGGCATCGCTGGTGACGTTGTCGTCACCGACGGCAGCCGTCAGCGCCGCGAAGAACTCCGGGCTCACGTTCGAGTCGGGCACGTCGAGCTTGTCGAAGGGCAGCGGCTCGGCCTTCGTCGCCGTCCAGAGGTCGACGTCGACCGCCTTGAGCACGAACGGGGCGAAGTCCGGCTTGTCTTCGTGATGGAATCCGACGCCCTCGACGCCCCATCCCCACCACTTCATGTGTGTGACGTCTGTTGCCTTGTCCTCTGTCATCGCGTTCCTTCCTCTGCGTGCACGGGCACTCCTGTGGGCTGAATCGTCGCGCGCAGTTGACTGATGGCCTGCGCCACGCGATTCGAATACTCTTCGGTGGTCTCGTCGGTTGCCTGCCGCATCGGCGCGCCGAAGGCCACGCAGACCGGGAGACGGCCCCGTACGGGCCAGTTGCGCCCGCGCGGCATGGCGGTGCTCGCGCCGATCAACGCGATCGGCAGGATCGGCACTCCGGCGGCGGTGGAGAGGGATGCGGCGCCCGGCTTGAAGCGGCCCATCTCGCCCGTCTTCGAGCGGCTTCCCTCGGGGAAGATGAGCAGCGGCACGCCCCGTTCGAGCAGCGCCTTGGACACCCCGACCCGGGTGCGGGACGCCCCGCGCTCGACCGGGAAGGCGTTGAAGAACAGGGCGGTGAGCCACTTTCGCCAGCGCACGTCGAAGAAGTAGTCCGCCGCGGCTCCGGCTGCCAGGTAGCGCGAAATCTTGGTCGGCAGCGCGCCGATGACGAGCGGGGCATCCAGGTGGCTCGAATGGTTGGCCACGGCGACGAACGGCGCTTCGAGATCAGCGATGTTCTCCAGACCGTGCACCGTCACGCGGGTGAGCCGCCAGACCACGGGCCGCAGGATTCCGCGCTGAGCGACCCAGCGCATCCCGGCCATCGTCGATGAGGTGAACCTGTCTGCCATCGTCAGTGCCCCTCGCCGGTCGTGCCCACAGTGTTGATCGACCCTGTGGAGTTCGGACCGGGAGGGGGAACCGGATGGGTCGCCGCCGCAGCCGAACTGTTGCGGCTGGACGAGATGGCCCCGGAGATGCGACGGATCGCCGATTTCGGCGCGTGCCGGGCAAACCACATGAGCACCTGGAACCGAACTGTCGGTATGGAGATGACCCTGCCGCGCTCGGCATCACGCAGTGCCGTCTCGACCAGGGGCTCCGCATCGATCCAGAGCGGGCCCGGAATCGACCCGGTGCGGATGCCCGCGCGCTCGTGGAACTCGGTGCGCACCCAGCCGGGGCAGAGCGCCGTCACCCGCACGCCGCTGCCGCGTAACTCGACCGCGAGACCCTCGGTGTACGAGGTGACCCAGGCCTTGATCGCCGAATACGACCCCATCGTGATGAAGCCGGCGGTGCTGGAGACGTTGAGAATGGTGCCGTGCCCGCGGGCGCGCATCGCCCGGCCAGCCGCACCGCCGAGCACGAGCACCGCGAGGCACATGACGTCGAACCCGCGCTCGTGCGCGGAGGTATCGGGGTCGAGGAGCTTGGTGTGCACGCCGAACCCGGCATTGTTGACGAGGTACTCGATCGGACGCTCGGCATCTTCGAGGCGGGCTGCGACGCGATCGACGTCGGGTCGCTTCGACAGGTCGGCGGAGAGGATCTCTACCTGTATGCCCGAAGCGGCATGCAACTGCTCCGCCATCGCCTCGAGACGCGCGGAGTCGCGGGCGACGAGCACGAGGTCGAAGCCGCGAGCGGCAAGAGAACGGGCGAACTGGGCGCCGATGCCCGATGTGCCGCCCGTGATGAGAGCCGTTGCCATGACGCTTACATTACGCTACGGGTCCCGTAGCGTTAGTTCTGTAGACTCATCGCAGCTCGCCTGCTCGATGATGAACCCGACGAGGGGTTCCGCACCGGCGGGGCTCGCTCTTATTGGAGGTTGGCGGAATGCCGGATAACGATGAGGCATCCGTGATCGACATGGGCCTCCCCGCAGCCGACTTCGACGTGCGGCAGTTCGCTCGCACGGCAGCCGGAAACCACCGCGACGAGCTCGACCTCGCGGCCTACGTCGACGCCCCGCTCAGCCGAGAGACGCTCCGCACTCTCGTCTACCTCCGGGACATCGAGCGCGCGACGATGAGCCACCTCCGTGGCCTACTCGTGACCGCGACGCACAAGGATGCGCGCGTCACCGCCTTCCTCACCACCTGGGCCTTCGAGAAGTTCTGGATCGCCGACGCGCTCGACGCCGTCATCGAGGCGAACGACGAGACCCTCGCACTTGCCCAGGCCCCGATCAGCACCCACGGCGAGCACACCATCCGCGAGTCGATCGTCGGCAACATCATCGGTGTGCCCATGACCGCCGTGCACATGACCGTCGGCACCGTCGACGAGTGGCTGATGCAGGCGGCATACGCGCGCATCGCCGAGCTCGAGCCCCATCCGGAGCTCGTGCGCACCATCGAGCGCCTGCTCGGCGTGAAGGAGCGCCAGCTGCTCTTCTTCGAGGCGCAGGCGCGGTACCGTCTGCTGTTCTCGCGCCGTTCCCGATCGATCACCCGCCGCCGACTCCGCAGCACGCCGTGGCCGATCGGGCGCCTCGCGCAGCCCAAGGCAGAGACAGCCTTCTTCTTCGAGCGACTCATCGCCTCCTCCCCCGCCACGATGACGGCGCTCGACGCCCGCATCGACACCCTGCCCGGCCAGTCCGGGCTCTCCCTGATCCGAAAGGCGTCGCGCGCATGAGTTCGACCGAGAACACCCCGGCCGACGACAGCGCGGCCGCCACCCCGCCCGCAGCGCGGACGGCACCGGCGCGGAAGCCCGCCGCCCGCAAGCCGGCAGCGGCGAAGCCGGCAGCAGCGAAGCCGGCAGCAGCGAAGCCCGCTGCTGCGAAGACTGCGGCGCGCACGTCCGCGGCGGCGAAGCCAGCAGCGGCGAAGCCAGCAGCGGCGAAGCCAGCGGCGGCGAAGCCAGCGGCGGCGAAGACCGTTCCAGCGAAGCCCGCCGCCCGCAAGCCCGCCACACGCAAGATCCCTGCGGCAGCGACGGCAGCGGCCGCGCCGGTCGACGGCATCGGCCTCACGAACGAGCACATCTTCCTCACCGGCGGCACCGGATTCGTCGGCCAGGCGATCCTCGAGCGCCTGCTCTCCGACTACCCCGACACCCGTATCTCGCTGCTGGTGCGCGGCAAGGGCAGCCAGACCGGCGAGGGGCGCCTGCAGAACCTGATGCGCAAGCCGGTGTTCAAGTCGTGGATCGAGCGTGTCGGCGACGACACCGCCCAGGCGGAGGTCGCCCGCCGCGTCTCGGTGATCGAGGGCAGCCTTGGCAACGTCGGAACGCTCCCCGACGACATCGATGTCGTCATCCACAGCGCCTCCACGGTCTCCTTCGACCCGCCGATCGACGAGGCTTTCGACACCAACGTCGGCGGCGCGAACGGCGTCTACGGCGCCCTGCTCGCCAGCGGCAGCGACCCGCACGTCGTCCACGTCTCTACCGCCTATGTGCAGGGCATCCGCAAGGGACTCGCGCCAGAGGCATCCCTCCAACACAGCGTCGACTGGTCGGCCGAGTACGAGGCGGCGAAGACCGCCCGCGCCCGGGTCGAGTTCGAGTCCCGCCAGCCGGAAGCGCTGCGCGGCTTTCTGACGGATGCCCGGGCCCGCCACGGCAAGACCGGCCCGCAGGCGGTCTCCCAGTTCGCCGAGCTCGCCCGCTCCGAGTGGGTGCGCGAGCGCCTGGTCGACTACGGCCGCACCCGCGCCGAGAGCCTCGGCTGGACCGACGTCTACACCCTCACCAAGGCCTTCGCCGAGCGCGTCGCCGAGGAGCGCTGGGCCCAGGCCGGTCACCGACTCTCCGTGGTGCGCCCCTCGATCATCGAGAGCGCTCTGCAGCATCCGTTCCCCGGCTGGATCGACGGCTTCAAGGTCGCCGACCCGCTGATCCTCGCCTACGGCCGTGGCCAGCTGCCCGACTTCCCGGGTCTGCCCGACAGCATCCTCGACGTGATCCCGGTCGACTACGTGGTCAACGCCATCATCGCCGTGGCGGCCACGAAAGCCGACCCCGCCGACCCGAAGTACTACCACGTGAGTTCCGGCAAGAGCAATCCGCTGCCGTTCCACCGCATGCACGAGAATGTCCGCGCGTACTTCACGGCCAATCCGCTGCCCGACGAGCACGGCGACATCCGGGTTCCGCTCTGGCGCTTCCCCGGCGGCCAGCGGGTAGAGAAGGCGCTGGTCAAGCGCGAGAGGCAGGCGGAACGGGCCGAGAAGTTCGTCTCGCAGCTGCCGACGACGCCGCGCACCCGCAAGTGGCTCGACGGCATCAAGCACGGTCAACACCAGCTCGAGGTGTTGCGCGGCTACACCAACCTGTACCGCGCCTACGTGCAGACGGAGATCATCTTCGACGACACCAACACCAAGGCCCTGCATCTCAGCCTGCCGGCCGACCTCCGCGACGACCGCGGCATCGACCTCGACAAGATCGACTGGGAGAACTACTTCCAGACGGTGCACTTCCCCGCGGTGACCACCCTCACCCGGGCTTTCGCCAACCGGCCGGCGGCCAAGCCACGGTCGACACCCCTGCTGCCGGCCCGATCGGATGTCGTCGCCGTCTTCGATCTCGAGGGCACCGTGCTCGAGTCCAATCTGGTCAAGCAGTACCTGCAGCTCTGGTCGGGCAGCGTTCCCCGCACCCGCGTCGCGCACGATCTGGGCAATCTCGCCTTCTCGCTGCCCAAGTATGTGAAGGCCGAGCGCCGCGACCGCGGCGACTTCATCCGCACCTTCATGCGCCGCTACGAGGGCTTCAAGGTGAGCGAGATCGAGCGCCAGGTTCGCGGGAGCTTCGGCCGGGCGATGATGCGCCGCGCCCTGCCCGACGCGCTGAAGCGGGTGGCGGAGCACCGCGCCGCCGGGCACCGCACCATCCTGGTCACCGGCAGCATCGACCTCACCGTGCAGCCCTTCCTCCCCTTCTTCGATGAGGTCGTCGCGGGCAGCATGCACGAACGCGACGGCGTGCTCACCGGCTACCTCGCAGACCCCCCGCTCGTCGACGAGGCGCGCGCGGCCTGGCTGCGCAACTACGCCGAGGTCAACGGGTACGACCTGAGCAAGTCGTACGGCTACGGCGACAGTCATGCCGACCTGGTCTGGCTGCAGCTGCTCGGCAACCCCACGGCGGTCAACCCCGACCTGCCGCTGTACCGTCACGCCCGGGAGAAGCGCTGGAATATCCTCGACTGGAAGCGCGGTCCCGCCACGCACCAGTCGGCTGCCCCGGTCGCCTCCGAACTACCGACGATCTCGAAAGGAGATGGATCGACCGCGGATGCCGCATCCGCACGATCCACCACGACACATGGCATTTGACATCGATCGGTACACCAGCACCTCTGTCGGAGTGAACTGGCAAGACCTCGACTTCGACGACTTCATCACCAACCCGCTGCCCGAGGGCACCCTCCGCAGCCTTCGCTACATGTGTGACATCGAGTACCACACCGTCTGTTACCTGCGCGACATGCTGGTCACGCCGTCGCACAAAGACCCCGATGTCTCTGCCTTCATGACCATGTGGAACCGCGAGGAGTTCTGGCACGGCGAGGCGCTCGCCGCCGTTCTGGGCGCCCACGGGATCACCGTCGATTTCGACGAGCTGAAGTCCACCCGCCTCAAGATCGGCTGGAAGGACCGCCTCGACCCGATCAAGCAGTCACTGCTCGGCAACATCGTCGGCACCGACTTCACCGCCGTGCACATGGTCTGGGGCGCCGCGAACGAGTGGTCCGCCATCGCCGCATACAACCGCCTCGCCGACCTGGAGCAGCACCCCGTGCTCGCGGAGCTGCTGCGCCGGATCGCCAAGCAGGAGGCCCGCCACGTCGCCTTCTACGCCTCGCAGGCCCGCGAGCGCCTCGCCCGCAGCAAGAAGGCCCGCGTCTTCGCCCGGTTCGCACTGTCCAAGTTCTGGGGCCCGGTCGGCTCCGGCGTCATGGACGAGCCCGAGGTCTACCACGTCATGAACCACCTCATGGGCGGCCCGGAGGGTCGCAAAGAGGTGCGCAAGATCGACGAGCACATCTCCCGCATGCCGGGCCTGCAGGGGCTCAAGATCGTCGAGAACTCGCTCGAGGCGCGAGGAATCGCCGCCTAAGCTCGTCGGCACCGACCGACCCACCATTCCGAGAGGACGATGATGTCCGACGCACCCCCCGCACCCCTTCCGCACGTCCACCAGCGCGTGGCCATCATCACCGGGGCCGCCCGCGGCATCGGCGCGGCGATCGCGATCCGTCTCGCCGCCGACGGCATGGCCGTCGCGGCGGTGGATCTCGACGCCGACGCGACCGAGGCAACGGTGAGCGCCATCCTCGCGGGCGGTGGTACCGCGATCGCCATCGGTGCGGATGTCTCCGACGCCGGTGATGTGCAGCGGGCCGTCGAGCGAACCGTCAGCACCCTCGGTGCGCCCACCGTCCTCGTCAACAACGCGGGCATCCTGCGCGACAATCTGCTGTTCAAACTCAGCGAGGACGACTGGGATGCGGTGATGTCCGTGCACCTGCGCGGGGCATTTCTCCTGAGCCGCGAAGTGCAGAAGCATCAGGTCGCTGCGCGGTGGGGCCGCATCGTGAACCTGTCGAGCACCTCCGCGCTCGGAAATCGCGGGCAGGCGAACTATTCGGCGGCGAAGGCCGGCATCCAGGGATTCACCAAGACCCTCGCGATCGAGCTGGGACCGTTCAACATCACGGTGAACGCGATCGCGCCGGGATTCATCGCCACCGACATGCTACGAGAGACCGCCGAGCGGCTCGGGGTCACCTTCGACGCATTTCTCGAGGGTGCCGCGCGGCAGATCCCGGTGGGCAGGGTCGGGCAGCCGGATGACGTCGCGGCCGCCGCATCCTTCTTCTGTTCCGAGCAGGCCGGGTTCGTCTCGGGCCAGGTGCTGTATGTCGCGGGCGGCCCCCAGGACTGAGGCCGCTCGTCGTTCCATGCGACTGGTATTCGAACATAGTTTCGAATAGCATTGCGGCATGTCACTACTGTTTCAGCCGTCGCTGCTCGACGAGCCCGATGCCGCGCCCCGGCTGACAGCGCTCGACGGGGCGGTGCAGCGCATCGAGCTGACCGACGGCGCCTGGGTAGAACTGCGCCCGGGCTGGCTTCTGGGCTCCGATGCGGTGTTCGAACGCCTCGTCGATGCCGTGCCGTGGCGGGCGGACCGGCGGGAGATGTACGACCGCGTCGTCGACGTTCCGCGCCTGGTGTCGTGGTTCGGTGCGGGCGATCGCCTTCCCGATCCGGTGCTCGCCGAGGCGATGCGCGATCTCAATGGGTACTACTCCGGGCGGCCGGGCATCACTCCCGAGCAGCGGTTCCAGACGGCCGGGCTGTGCTTCTACCGCACCGGTGACGACAGCGTCGCCTGGCACGGTGATCGGGTCGGGCGCACGATCGGTCGCGACACCATGGTCGGCATCCTCTCGGTCGGAGAGGCGCGGGTGCTGTCGCTGCGCCCGAAGGACGGCGGTGGCGAGGTGCGGCGATTCGCGTTGGGTCATGGCGATCTGATCGTGATGGGCGGCAGCTGTCAGCGCACCCACGAGCACGCGATCCTGAAGACGAAGCGGGCGGTCGGGCCACGCATCAGCGTGCAGTTTCGACCGGTGTGGCCGCGCTGAGCGCCGGCGGCAGGAGCTGAGCGGCGACAGCACAGTTCGGCACGGATACTCTGGTGGAATGTATGTCGACCTTCCGGAGCCCGAGCTCCGCAGCTACCGCTCCTCGCAGCTCGATCCGGCGGACTTCGACGAGTTCTGGTCGACCACTCTCGACGAGGCACGGAGCTTCGATCTGGATGTCCGGGTCGAGCAGGTCGACACCGGCCTGACCACCATCGACGTCTTCGATATCACCTTCGCCGGCTACAACGGCGAGCCGATCAAGGCCTGGCTGCGACTCCCCGCCGGCGCGAGTGCACCGCTGCCCGCGGTGGTGCAGTTCGTCGGATACTCGGGGGGCCGCGGTCGCCCGATCGACAATCTGCTCTGGGCGTCGGCGGGTTTCGCCCACTTCCAGATGGACAGTCGCGGCCAGGGCGGTGGCGGCAGCGTCGGTGACACCGCAGACCCGCACGGCTCCGGCTCGCAGACCGGCGGCTTCCTCACGCGCGGCATCGAAAGCCGCGAGACCTACTATTACCGCCGCCTGTTCACCGATGCGGTGCGGGCGGTCGAGGCGGTGCGCACCCTCGACGCGATCGATCCCTCCCGGGTGGCGGTGCTCGGGGGCAGTCAGGGCGGAGGCATCGCGCTCGCGGTCGCCGGTCTGGTACCCGACCTGTCCGCCGTCGTCGCCTACGTGCCGTTCCTCAGCGACTTCCCGCGCTCGATGGTCTCCTCGTCATCGGGTCCCTACGCCGAGCTGGTGAGGTACTTCGGTATTCACCGTGAGCGCCTCGGGCTGATCGACACCACCCTCCCCTACTTCGACGCGGTCAACTTCGCCAAACGGGCCGTCGCACCCGCCTGGTTCTCCGTGGCGCTCATGGATCGTGTGTGCCCGCCGTCGAGCGTGTTCGGCGCCTTCCACGCGTACACCGGCGAGAAGGACATCGCGATCTGGCCGTTCAACGACCACGAGGGCGGCGGCATCGACGATGACGCGCGCGCTCTCGAAGCGCTTCGGGGAGCGTTCGCGGTGCGGTCCCTCCCCGCGCGTCGCGGTGGCCGCCGCGCCCGCCGTAGCTGACCGTATGGCCTAGCGGTCGGCGACCAGCTCGACCTTGAAGCCGCCGGCGTTCTCGAGCCAACCCGCGTAGTGCGCTGCACCTCCGGCGTGCGGATACCGCTCGTGGTAGAGCGGTCTCCAGCCGTGCTCGGGGGCGTCAGCCATGACCCGGCATCCCGCCATCCAACCACGGCTCTCGTCACTGCACCGGCACACACCCCACCCCCCACATGTGCGAAATGCAGGCAATTCTTCGCGCCACGCCGTCACATCGCGCATCCGCACGGCGTGTCGGAAATGCAGCATGTATTTCGCACACCACCGGGCGCGCAAGGTTGAGCACGCGAAAGGTTGAGCACGCACGAGGTTGAGCGCGCAGCGCTGGTCGGCTACCAGCGCTCGTCGAGCTCCTGCACCTCGGCCTGCGCGCGGGTGCGGGCCAGCAGCCCGGGGATGTCGACCTCCCGCAGTTCACGGATGCGCTCCTCGCGACCGTCGTCGGCGGCGTCGTACCCGACGACGGGTGAGCCGATGCGTCCGAGGATCGCAGACCCGATGTCGCCCCACGCGCGCATCCGGGCGTCCTCTACGAGACTGGCCAGGTACTCCTCGTCCTCGCGCTGCTCGGCGAGTCGGTCGGCCACCTCCGCGTGGGCCGCAGACCGCAGGGCGAGGGCCATGTCATCCGCCCGCTTGTAGTCGTGACCGTGCAGGGCGGTGCCGCGTCGCTTGGAGACCTTGGTACGGATGGCGGCGGCACGCGTCGAGAGCTCGCGCTGCTCCGCCTCGATGCGCCGCAGCTCCGCTCGAGCCTCGGCGGTGGTCGCGGCGGCGTCGAACGACTCCCCCGCGCTGAGCGCCCGCAGGATGATCCAGTTGTCGAGGGCCACGACGATCGCCGATCGCGTGATGATCATCCCATCGTCGACCGAGCGGCGAAGCGCGTCGGGATCGAGTGCGGGCATCGGCGGAGCTTTCCGCGTGCGCTTGACCATGGTGCGAATCACTGACCTTCCCGCAGAAAAGGCTAGCCCCCGCCAGCGACTGGCGGGGGCTCGTGTGCATCTCGACGCGGGGTCAGCTGCGGTAGAAGTAGATCTCGCGCGAATCCCGCGGCGCGTCCCAGCCCTGGGCGAAGAGCCAGGTGCCGTTCTGCTTGATCAGTCCACCCCAGGAGAGCGAGCCGCCCTGGTGCATCGCCAGCTGCGTGAACGGCGCATCCGTCGAGTACAGCGCCTGAGCCGCGGCGAAGTTGCCCTCGGCGTCGCCGTAGAAGAAGTCGAGCACCAGGGTGTCACCGTCGTGCCCGGTGATCGCGCAGGCGACCTCGTGAAGGTGTCCGTCGATCGAACTGAGGTCGAGGTAGGGCTGAGGGGTGAAGGTCCAGGTGACCATGTCGGTCGAGCGGCCGACGTGAGCCACCCCATCGCACCCCTCGGACAGGTACATCAGGTACTCGCCGCCGATCTTGACGGCATCCCCGTGCTCGTCACGCGGGATGACCGCACCCTTCGCCCACAGGCGAGAGACGGAGTGGTCGAGGATCGGGCCGAGCTTGGTCCAGCTGACCATGTCGTCGGAGACGGCGAGATTGATGTCGCAACCGACGGTCTC
>Ga0247742_10001194_pt1 | contig 18695 bp, 24 predicted proteins | sample UWRJL208509C2_FD_180944 | JGI IMG/M metagenome (GOLD analysis project Ga0247742, IMG submission 180944) | Plant litter microbial communities from Arlington Agricultural Research Station in Wisconsin, United States - UWRJ-L208-509C-2 | ecosystem: Environmental > Terrestrial > Plant litter >... | reverse complement strand
CCAGCTCGAAGGTGCCGGCGTTGTGGTCGGGTCGCTCGTGGGCCGGGGCTCACTCGGGCCCGACGCTCTCCAGTCGATCTGGGTCGCGGTCTAGCGCCGTAGGGTTGCAGCATGGCCGAAATAGACGTTGACCTTCCCATCGAGCAGCGGATCGCCGCGGCGGTCGCCGACCTCGGCGAAGACGGTGTGGTCACGCGAGCCCTCGCCCTGATCGCCGGCCAGAACGCGGGCGAGGAGTTTCTGCTCATCGTCGGTGGGGAACACGCGCGCGGCATCCTCGAGGGGGCGCCGGTGCTCTACTGGCCTGAGCTCTGGGGAATGCGGGCCCTGCTTTACGTCTGGAACGACACCGCGGTGGCGGCAGTCACCGCTGGCCTGCAGAACCAGGCCTGGCGCGTGCGGGAGATGGCAACCAGGGTCGCGGCGGCTCGCGGGCTGGATGTCCTTCCCGTGCTCAGCGAACTGCTCACAGATGATGTGCCGCGCGTGCGCGCCGCCGCCGCTCGCGCCGTCGGGACGCTCGGCGGCGAGGCCGAACTGGTGAAGCCTTTGCTGAAGGATCCCGAGATCGACGTTCGCCGTGGCGCTCAGCAGGCCCTCGACGCGATCCGGGCGCGGCTTAGTTAGTCGCCGAGCTTCTGGTCGAACTTCTTCTCGTCGAGCACCAGTTCTTCGGCCTGAGCGTCGTTGAGCGCGGCAGCATTGCGCTTGCGCGCCTTCAGCATCGACTGGATGTAGTGGAAGACGGTCGGGATCACCGCGATGGCGACGGCTCCCAAGAGGATCACGTCGATGTACTCGGTGACGAAATCGGCCAGCGGCGGGATGTAGCCGAGCAGGTAGCCTCCGAAGGTGAGACCCGCGCCCCAGATGAACGCGCCAATGGCGTTGTACAGCGAGTACTTCTTGTAGTTCATGTGCCCCACACCCGCGGCCACGGGTGCGAAGGTGCGCACGATGGGAACGAACCGCGCCACGATCACCGCGAGGCCACCGAAGCGCTCGAAGAACCCGTTGGTGCGCTTGACGTTCTCGACGCTGAACAGCCCGCTCTCCTTGCGCTCGAAGATGCGCGGGCCGACCTTGTGGCCGATGAGATATCCGACCTCACCGCCGAGGAATGCGGCGAAGGCGATGGCGAGGCAGACCCAGTAGATCGGGATGTCGATGCCCGCGCCATCCGCCACCATCGTTCCGGTGAAGGTGAGGAGCCCGGTGATGATGAGAAGTGTGTCGCCCGGCAGGAGAAAGCCCACGAGCAGGCCGGTTTCGGCGAAGACGATGAAGCAGATGCCGAGCAGTGCGAACGCCCCGAACCCCTCGATCAGATTCGCGGGATCGAGCCAGGGAATCAGGGCGGCTGCTGTCAATGCGTACTCCAGTCGGCGGGAGCCCCTCAGCTGAAGACCAGCGCTCAGAGCGTTTGTGACAGGGTACTAGCTGAACCGGCGAGCAGCCGCGAGCATCCCGATGCCCAGGGTGAAAAACGGCAATGCCGCGAGGATCCCGAGGAAGGCGACCTCGGTGCCGCTCATGAACACCGTGAAACCCCAGAGGAAGAGAACGGCGGCGAGCACGAGCAGCGCTCGTCCGGTCACGCCCATCCAGCTCGTCATGCGGCAACTGTCCCACGATCGGGCACCGTTCGGTACCCCGCATTGGATGAACAGTGTGGTGCGGAAGGCGGGACTTGAACCCGCACGCTCGAAAGCACAGGAACCTAAATCCTGCGTGTCTGCCAATTTCACCACTCCCGCTGGCGGGACGATCCTACCCGGGGCCATCGCTGGAGGACCAAAGTCCCTTCAAGCTTGGTGAGGGTACCCTTACGGTCGATCGAAAGGGGTGTAATTTACTTAGGGGCTCGCGACAGCCCTGCCCCACCGAACAAGGAGTGCGACATCAGCGTTCACGAACTTCAGCCGACTCTTCTCTCCCTCGACTCGGCCCAGGCTGAGGCGATTCGCGCGGCGGCGCTGAGCGTTACCGCTGACGCGAACTCCGAGCCGGATGAATTCAACCGTCAGGCGCTCGCCGCATCGTTCGATGTGCCGGCGGATGTGCGGACGGCGATCCTGAACTTCTCCGACGTGGGCTCCGACACGGGCATCCTCGTCGTCCGCGGCTTGATCGTCGATGACGACCTGCTCGATACCCCTCTCGACAACACGGGCGGCTTCGGCGCGAAGACCGTGTTCGCCAAGCAGATGGCAGTGCTGGCCCAGCTGCTCGGCACGATGGTGGCATACGAAGCCGAGGGCAACGGCCACCTGATCCAGGACATGGTGCCGAATCCCAAGCTCGCCACCACGCAGCAGTCGCAGGGCTCCAAGGTCGAGCTCGAGGCGCACACCGAGCAGTGCTTCAGTGACTACAAGCCCGACTACGTGATTCTCGGCGCTCTGCGCGGAGATCCGGAGGCCCTCACGTACGCCTTCTCGGGCCGCAACATCATCAGCCACTTCACGCCGGAGGAGATCGCCAAGCTGCGCCAGCCGCTCTGGGCGACGATGATCGACGACTCCTTCCGCCCGTACATCCCGAACCCGGAAGCCGTGCGCGGGCCGTACCCGATCATCAGCGGGCCGGATGACGACCCGTATGTGCTCGTCGACCAGGATCTGATGCACGGCATCACCGCCGAAGCCCAGCAGCTGCTGAACAAGGTGGTCGAGGTCTACATCGCCAACCGCGACGCCCACAACCTGCAGGCCGGCGACCTGCTGATGCTGGACAACCTGCGGGCCATGCACGGCCGTTCGATGTACGCCCCGCGGTTCGACGGCAAGGATCGCTTCATCGCCCGCGGCTTCGTCGTGCGCGACCTGCGTCGCCTGTGGCCCCAGCTGCTCGGCGACCGCCGCACGGTGGCGGCTGTCTACAGCTGAGCGGACGTACGCTGGGGCAATGAGCCACGATGACGCCGCGCAGTTGCTCGGTGTCGACGCGGGAGCGAGTGCTGCCGACGTGGAGCGGGCCTTCCGGCTGAAGGCGAGATCGTCGCACCCTGACGCCGGGGGAGCGGATGACGCGTTCATCCGGTTGACGGCGGCGCGCGACATCCTGCTCGCGGTGTCGCACGCGGCCGCGGTTCCGCCGGTCACACCACGGATTCCGTCGCCGCGTCGGCCCAGCCGCCTGCTGCTCGGCACCTGGATCGGGCTGCTCGCGCTCGCCATCGCGTTGAGCGCGTCGGGGTCGATGCTGCCGTTCACCGTGGCGGACCCGGTCGTGCGCTACGGGCTGCTCGCACTCGGGATGATCGGATACGCGCTCACGGGCCGCCGCGGCTACCTCGTCTTAGGGCTCGCCGCCGTCGCCGCGACCGCGGTATCCGCGGTGCTGTTCACAACCCTCGGCGCCCTGCTCGGCCTGCTGTTTATGGTGGCGCCCCTCTATGGGCTGCTGCTGATCGGTCAGGCGCGCGCCCCCCGCCCCGTCGCCTGAGCCCCGGACGGCGCCCGAGCTGTGGACAACTGCCGACGGGGTGGGTCGGGAGCTCTGAGGATCGGAGGATGTCGAACGCGCTCGCCCACATCGCAGACCGAGTGCGGGAACGCGTGCGGCTCGATGGCGTCGATCTCGGCGCCGATCGCGACCTGGCAGCGCGCTACGTGCACGACGAGGTGCGCCGCTACAGCGAGCGCGCACTCGGGGGTTCGGTGCCGCTGCTCGCGGACGAGACCCAGGCCGCGCGTCAGATCGTCGCCACGCTGACGGGGTTCGGGCCGCTTCAGCCGTTCTTCGACGACCCGGAGGTCGAGGAGATCTGGATCAACGCGCCGGACGCGATCTTCATCGCGCGCAACGGCGTGCCCGAGCCGACGGGCATCGTGTTGACGGATGTCGAGGTCCGCGACCTGGTGGAGCGCATGCTGCAGTCATCCGGTCGCCGGGTGGATCTGAGCTCCCCGTTCGTCGACGCGTCGCTGCCGGACGGATCGCGCCTGCACGTCGTCATTCCCGACATCACCCGTCGGCATTGGGCCGTGAACGTACGCAAATTCAGCCAGCGCGTCCGTGACCTCCAGCGTCTCGTCGCGCTCGGCAGCATGACGCAGCAGGCCGCGGAATTCCTGCGGATGTGTGTGCTCTCCGGTCAGAACATCCTGGTCAGCGGGGCGACCCAGACGGGCAAGACGACCATGCTGAACGCGCTGCTCGCTGCCGCCCGGCCGGCGGAGCGGGTCATCACGGTCGAGGAGACCTTCGAACTCGCCGCCGGCACCCGCGACACCATCGCCATGCAGTGCCGCCAGCCGAGCCTCGAGGGCACAGGCGAGATCAGCCTGCGCCGGCTGATCAAGGAGGCCCTCCGAATGCGGCCCGACCGGATCGTGGTGGGTGAGGTGCGCGAGGCGGAGTCGCTGGACCTGCTCATCGCACTGAACAGCGGGCTGCCCGGCATGTCGAGCATCCACGCCAACAGCGCCCGCGACGCGCTCGTGAAGCTGTGCACCCTGCCCCTGCTGGCCGGCCGGAACATCGACTCCTCCTTCGTCGTTCCGACTGTCGCTGGTTGCATCGACGTCGTCGTGCATTGCGAGCTGGACCGAGGAGGTCGCCGCCGGGTCGCCGAGATCGTCGCCCCGAGCGGGCGGGTGACCGAAGGGGTGATCGAGGCCAGCCCGATCTTCCTGCTCGGCCCTGCGGGGCTGCAGCCCACCGGCGGCCATCCCGGCCGCACCACCAAGTTCGCGGCGGCGGGGTTCGACCCGGCGACGGTACTGCGACGGTGAGCGCCATCCTGGGTGCGACGCTCGGCGCCGGCGTACTGCTGGTCGCTTCTGTCTTCCTCTGGCCGAAAAGCCGGCATGGGACGTCTCGGCGCCGGGCATCCTCGAGTCGGCTCCGCGAGCGACTCGTGCAGGCCGGCCTCGGGCGGGTCAGCCCGGCAACCGTGGCCGTCGTGTCGGCCCTGCTCGGCGTCGCCGTCGGGGCGATCGTGTTCGCACTGGTGCCGGTGGCGGTCATCGCTGTCGCCGCGGGAACGGTGGCCGCGATCGCGCCTTCGCTCGTCGTCGGCCGCCAGGCTCGGCTGAACCGCCGCGCGTTGCGGGTGGTGTGGCCAGACGTGGTGGATCATCTGGTGTCGGCCGTCCGCTCGGGCCTGGCCTTGCCAGACAGCGTGATGACGCTCGCCACGAGTGGTCCGCAGGTCACCCGCACGGCATTCGCCTCGTTCGCGGCCGAGTATCGCGCGACCGGCAATTTCGGCATCGGCCTCGACACGCTGAAGGCGCAACTGGCCGATCCGGTTGCCGACCGCATTCTGGAGACCCTCCGCATGTCTCGCGAAGTCGGTGGGAGCGAGCTGACCACGGTGCTGCGCAACCTGAGCGCGTACCTGCGGCAGGAGAGCGCGATCCGATCCGAGGTGGAGGCTCGCCAATCGTGGGTCATGAACGCGGCGCGGCTGGGGGTGGCAGCACCCTGGATCGTGCTGCTGCTGCTCGCCACCCGCCCGGAGGCTGCGGCGGCCTACAACTCGGCGGCGGGAGCGGTGCTCATCGTCGTGGGGCTGGCGGTCTCGGTCGTGGCGTACCGGCTGATGGTCGGGCTCGGTCGCCTTCCGGAAGACCGGCGGTGGTTCGCGTGAGTCCCACGGTCGCATGGGGCGTCGTTCTAGGGGTCACCCTGGGCTTCGGCCTCTGGTCGGCGGTGAGCGTCTATCCGCGCCTGAGCCGCCCCCGACTGGCCCGTCGCGTCGCGCCCTATCTCGTGGATGTCTCACCCGCCGCCCGGGAGAGCCTGAGCCCCGCGGCTCCCGGCCCGCTGCCCGTGCTCACTGTGATGCTGGAACCGGTCGCCAGCCGCGCCCGAGCGGTGCTCGGTGCCGTGCTCGGCGGCACCGAGCTCACTGCGCGACGCCTGCGGCAGAGCGGGTCATCCCTCTCGGTCGAGCGGTTCAGGTCGGAGCAGCTGATCTGGGGGTTGATCGGGGCCGTGGTGGGAGTGTTGGCCGCGGTGGTGATCGGCAGGGCGAACGCCATTCCGCTGCCGGTGCAGTTCGCGATCGTTGTTCTGCTCGCGGCGCTCGGGGTGGTCGCCCGGGACTATGTACTGCAGCGCGCCGCGCGGAGGCGCCTGGCTCGCCTGGCCGCAGAGCTGCCGGTGGTGCTCGAGTTTCTCACCCTCTCGCTGTCAGCCGGCGAGGGGATTCTCGACGCGATGCGCCGCATCGCCCGGGTCAGCTCGGGTGAACTCGCGTCGGAGCTCGCGTCGGTTGTCGCCGTGGTCAACACCGGCCTGCCCTTCGCAGACACGCTCACGGCGGCCGCCCGCGACCTCGACCTGCCGCCGTTCACTCGGCTCGTCGACCAAGTGGTCGGCGCGCTGGATCGCGGCACGCCGCTGGCCGAGGTGCTGCGCGCGCAGGCTCAGGATGCCCGGGACGACGCCAAGCGCGACCTCCTCGAACTCGCCGGGAAGAAGGAAGTGGCGATGCTGGTGCCGCTGGTGTTCCTGATCCTGCCGGTCACGGTCGCTTTCGCGATCTTCCCGGGGATCATCGTGCTTCAGCTCGGGCTCTGACGCATCGTGCCCACTTGTTAAACTCCGAACCATGGCCCGCGCACCGTACTCAGGCAACGGTTACTGGAAGAGCCAGATCGTCATTTGCGGGCTTGCCGCGCTCCTGGGGATCGTCGGCGGGCCGATCGCGGTCGTCCTGGATACGGAGGAGCCGGGCCGGGGAGTCATCTACTTCTTCATAGGCGTCCTGTTCCTGCCGTTCTTCATCTCACTGCTCCGCAAATACCTGAAGTCGAGCAAGAAGCAGCGTGCGGCATACGCGTGGGTCATCATGCAGCAGAACTCAGAACTGCAGGCCGACGGCCTGAGCCCCCGCCACGACGCCTGGGCCATGCACATGGCCGAGCGGGCACGCACGGGCACGATCGCCGCGAGCGAGGTTGCCGACCTTCAGCGCCTGCGCCCGGACGTGCCCTACCCCGGCGACACTCCCGACCCGAGAAACAGCCCCGCCGCACGCTCGTAGGCATACGCGAAGCCACAGCTTCCGCCTGTTCAGGTCACGGCTGCGCCAGCTCGGATTGTGAGCGGCGTCAGTCGTCGAACGCGTGCCAGCAGATCGAGCTTCGTGCCGCTTGGTCGCTCAGCACGAGGGTTTTTAGTTCGGCAGGGATCAGCGCCCGTTGCCAGTCACGTTCGCCTAGACGGGCTGCCTCGGCGTTCGCGGCGTCAGCCACTGCCTCGACGGCCCTGATCGCATAGGCGGCTGCGCCAAGGTCATGCGCAGCGACATGAGCAACGTCCGTCGCCTGGCCAGCGGAGAGTGCGGCGAACTTCGCCGGCTCGGGTAGCCCCCGAGCGGCGGAATTGGCGAGGAACGCGGCCTCGTGTGCCGCCTTCATCGGAACCTCGCCGGCAATCCACGCGCGGGCAACGCCGAGTGCCTCGTGCGGCCGGCGGTCATCGGGGCGCTCGGCGTCGAACAGCGGCAAGACGTGCTCCGCACACGCGATCGCCCAGTTGGCGAGCATCCGGTGGTGCTCGTCGCTCAGGGTGCCGCCGCGACGAATCGTGATCAGTCGACGGTCACGCTCCTTCGGCAGAATCGGCATCTGCCAATTCTGGCGCGGATGTGCCGCTGCCGCTCGACCTGATCATGGTCAGGGCTTCGAGCCCTCAGCAATCCAGCTCCGGAACAGCGCGACGCGGTCGGCGGGCCAAGCTGCGTCGCAGGGCATGGTGCCTGCGGCCACGTGCGAGAGGATCGCGTCCTGGTTGTCCTTGACGTCGTCGTAGTTCCAGAGGTCGAAGGCCTTCTTCATGCTGCCCCGGTCGAAGGGTCGGAAGAGCGGCTTGATATCGGCCTCGAATCCGACGGTGGTTCCCGTCTCGGCACTCGGCTCCGTGCTGGTCATCTGGTCTCCTGACGCTCGTCGCTGCCAGCTAAGCAGCGCAGGAGGGCGCCCGGCAGGCCCTCCCGATACCACCCTGTGGACAACGGGAACCCACCCGATCGGCGCTCCCGCACCATGGGGCGATGAAGCGATTAATCGACAGGGTGGGGGATGACCGCGGCGACGTCCCCGGTTGGGTGCTGATCACGTTGATGACGGCGGGTTTGGTCATCATCATCTGGGGCCTCGCCGGCCCGGCGTTGAGCGCGGTGTTCGAGCAGGCCATCGAGCGAGTCACCGGGTTCTAGTGCTTGCGAGGCTTCGGGATGACGAGGGCTCCGCGGCGGCCGAGTTCGTGATGGTTGCGGCCCTGCTCACCGTGCTCACCCTCAGCGTCATCCAGTTGGGCCTTGCCTTGTTCATCCGCAACACCGTCATCGACGCCGCAGCCGAGGGTGCCCGGTTCGGGGCCCTCGCCGACAATTCGCTCGGCGACGGGGTGGCGCGCACGACCGACCTGGTGACGGCGGCGCTCGGCCCCGGCTACGCCAAGGACGTGACTGCGGCAAACGGCGATTACCTCGGGCATCCGGCGGTCATCGTCACCGTCAGGGCGCCGCTGCCCCTGATCGGGCTGATCGGCATCGACGACGGCCTGGAGGTGTCGGGTCATGCCGCCCTCGAAACGCTGGACTGACGACAGCGGGTCGGCATCGCTGGAGTTCGTGACGGTCGGGATGATTCTGCTCCTGCCCCTCGTCTATCTGGTGCTCGCGGTATCGTCGATCCAGGCCGGCGCGTTCGCCGCCGAGGGCGCCGCTCGCCAGGCGGCCCGCGTGTTCGTGCAGGCCCGCGACGTCGCATCTGCCCGGGCGGCGGCTCAGCGGGCCGTCGAGTTCGCGATGGCCGACCATGGCGTCGACCCGCAGGCTGTTGCCGTCGGGATCGAGTGCTCGGAGCCGGCATGTCTCTCGCGCCGAGCGTTCGTCAGCGTCACGATCCAGCTCTCCGTGCCGCTGCCCCTCGTTCCTCCGGTGATCGTCGGCGACTTCCCGCTCGCGGTGCCGCTGCAGGCCTCGGCGACCCAGCAGGTGTCGCGATTCTGGGGCCAGGGATGAGCGGCGGGCGGAGCGACGAGGGTTCGACCCTTCCGCTGACGATTTTCTACGGGGCGCTGTCGCTCATTCTCGTGCTGCTCGTGGTCGCCGCCAGCTCTCTCTATCTGGAACGCAAGAGGTTGTTCACCCTCGCCGATGGCGCGGCGCTGGTCGGGGCTGAATCCTTCGCGCTCGCCGAGGTCACGTCGACGGCGAGTGGCCCGCGGCCAAAACTCGTCACCGCGAACGTCGAGTCTGCCGTCACGGCATACCTTGCGGAGGCGCCCACGCAGGGTTTCACCGCCCTCGCCGTCGAACGGGCCGAGACATCTGACGGTCGAAGCGCAACCGTGTCGCTGTCGGCGTACTGGCGACCCCCGGTGGTGACATTGCTGGTGCCCGAGGGCTTCCGAATCGAGGTGACCGCCGTCGCCCGCTCGGTGTTCAGCTGATGGTCAGTCCTTACTGTTGCCCACGAAGAGCGACGCGGTGCCGAGCCCGATCATCAGCACGCCACCGGTGGCTCCGAGACCGGCCAGCCGTCGGGGCGAGCGGCCGAACCAGTCGCGGGCGGCTCCGGCCACGAGCGACCAGACGCTGTCGGTGAGCAGCGCAACCGCCACGAAGATCGCGCCGAGCAGGCTCATCTGCAGGGGGATGCGGCCGGAGTTGTGATCGACGAACTGGGGAAGCACCGCGATGAAGAACACGATCGACTTCGGGTTGCTCACTCCGACGATGAACGCCTGCAGCAGCACCCGCCAGGCGGACTCGCGCGGGCCGGAGCCGACGGAGGCCGCGCCCGGGTCGTTGCGGTGCCGGATCGCCTGTACGCCGAGGTAGATCAGATACGCCGCGCCCACGATCTTGACGACGGTGAAGACGACGACAGACTGCGCGATCAGGATGCCCACGCCGAAGGCCACCGCGAGAACAGTCACCAGGGCCCCCGCCGCGTTGCCCAGCACGCTGAGCAGCCCGCCGCGCCGCCCGAGCGAGAGCGACCGGCCGATCACGAACAGCACGCTCGGCCCGGGCAACAGGGCGAACGGCACGGCCACCGCGAGAAAGGCGAGCAGGTTGGCCGTGGGGATCATGCCGTAACGCTAGTGCAGGCGGGGGGCGTACTTCGGCACGTATCGGCCGAGGATCCCGGCGCCCAGCAGCCCCAGTACGCCCATCGCGGCTGCGGCGACCGAGAGCGACGCGACGGCGGTGAGCCCGGCGATCAGCAGGGGCGCCCCGGCCCCGCCGATATTGCCGGTGAATCGCCACGCTCCGAGGAACGGCGCTGGGTTGCCCTTGTCGGCGAGGTCGGCACCGAGCGTCATCAGGATGCCGCTGCCGACACCGTTCGCGAGCGACAGGAACATCGCCACGCCGATGAACCAGCTCACGTTGTCGGGAAGGTCGTGGGTCAGCGCGAGCACCAGGTGGCCGAGCCCCAGGCCGATCATCGACGGCAGCGCGCTCCACAGCCGACCGAAGCGGTCCATGATCTGCCCGCTCGTGTAGAAAAGGGCGAAATCGACACCGCCCGCGATGCCGATGATGATGGCGGTGTTCGGATCACTCACGCCGATGCTCACCGCCCACAGCGGCAGGATCACCTGCCGGCTCGACCGCAGCGCCCCGATGAGCGCGGCGCCCACACCGAGCCGCGAGAGTACCTCGCGGCGGTTGTAGATGGTGCGGAACAGGCCGGCCGACTCCTTCTCGACGAGGGCCTCGCCCTCGCGCATCTCTCGCCCGGCGAGCCGGACAGTGGAGAGGGTGCCGAAGCTCGTGGTCGGGTCGGGGAGCGCGATCAGGATGACGGCTGCCGCGAGGCACATCACCACGTGGATCCAGAATGCAGAACTGGCCGACCCGGTCAGGTGGATGACGCCGGCGGTGATGAACGGCCCGATGAAGAACCCGAGCCGGAAGATACCGCCGAGCGTGGACAGCGCTCGTGCCCGGTACTCGATTGGCACGAAGCTCGTCATGAAAGCGTGCCGCGCCAGCCCGAAGACCGCGGTCGCCAGGCCCACGAGCAGCACCCCGAACGCCAGCGCGACGGGGTTCGGTGCGATCACGCAGATCACCAGCCCGACGATCGAGAGGCCGGACGCCCCGATCATCGCCGGGCGCTCGCCGACCCGCGCGACCAGCCAGCCGCTCGGGATGTTGCCGAACAGCTCGCCGACCGTGAGCACGGCGGCGACGAACCCGGCGATCGCCAGGCTCGCCCCGAGGTTGTCTGCAGCGATCGGGATGATCGGGATGATCGCCCCCTCGCCCGTGGAGAAGAGCAAGGTGGGCAGCAGGGCCGGGAGTGCGATCGAGCGCCAGCGGAAGGGCGGATCGGCGGTCGACATCACCATCGATGCTACGCCCGCGGCGGACCACCGGGGCGTCCAGCCCCCGCACGGTAGTCTTGAGCGCGACATGGACGAGCTCGATTTTTCGGAAGACATCGCCGCCCTTCGCTCCACCTTCGCGGACATCCGGTCGGTCGTCGGAGTCGAATCGCTCGAGGCGCAGATCGCCGACCTCAGCGAGCAGGCTGGCGTTCCCGACCTGTGGGACGACACTGAGAAGGCGCAGCGGGTCACCAGCGCCCTCAGCCACCGGCAGGCTGAACTCGCCAAGATCACCAGCATCGCGAGCCGGCTCGACGACCTCGAGATCATGGTGCAGCTGGCCAATGAGGAGCAGGATGCCTCGGCCGCCGCCGACGCGCGGGCCGAGCTCACGAGCATCCAGAAGCTCCTCGGCGAACTCGAGGTGCAGACCCTGCTGAACGGGGAGTGGGATGCGCACCCGGCGGTCATCACGATCCGGGCGGGCGCGGGTGGCGTCGACGCCGCGGACTTCGCGGAGATGCTGCAGCGCATGTACCTGCGCTGGGCCGAACAGCACAAGTACCCGGCCACCGTCATGGACACCAGCTACGCGGAGGAGGCGGGCATCAAGTCCACCACCTTCGAGATCGACGCTCCCTACGCGTTCGGCACGCTCAGCGTCGAAGCCGGCACCCACCGGCTGGTGCGCATGAGCCCCTTCAACTCCGCGGGCAAGCGGCAGACCAGCTTCGCGGCCGTCGAAGTGATCCCGCTCATCGAGGAGGCGGGCGCGATCGAGGTGCCGGAGAGCGACATCCGGGTCGACGTGTTCCGGTCCAGCGGGCCCGGCGGCCAGTCGGTGAACACCACCGACTCGGCGGTTCGGCTCACCCACCTCCCGACGGGGCTCGTGGTGTCGATGCAGAACGAGAAGAGCCAGATCCAGAACCGCGCGGCCGCGATGCGCGTGCTGCAGTCGCGCCTGCTGATCCTGCAACGGGAGCAGGAGGCGGCGGCCAAGAAGGAGCTGGCCGGGGTGATCACGGCGAGCTGGGGCGACCAGATGCGCTCGTACGTGCTGGCGCCGTACCAGATGGTCAAAGACCTGCGCACGGATTACGAGGTCAACAACCCGTCCAACGTCTTCGACGGCGACCTCGACGGCTTCATCAACGCCGGCATCAAGTGGCGTAAGCGCGACCAGTCGGAATAGGTGCCGACCGCGCTAGCTGGGAATAGCGAAGCGGAGAGTGTCGCGGAGCGGCATCCCTCATCAGCATCCTTAGGCTGACCACCGATGATCCGCTTCGACTCTGTATCCAAGGCCTATCCCGGCACTACTCGACCCGCCCTGAACTCGGTGAGTCTCGAGGTGCTGAAGGGTGAGTTCGTCTTCCTCGTGGGCGCGTCCGGTTCTGGCAAGTCCAGCTTCCTGAGGCTCATCCTGCGGGAGGAGACGCCCACCAAGGGGGAGGTGCACGTGCTCGGCCAGCACTTGAACTCGCTGTCCAGCCGCAAGGTGCCCTACTTCCGCCGCAACCTCGGTGTGGTCTTCCAGGACTTCCGCCTCCTGCCGAACAAGACCGTGTTCGACAACGTGGCATTCACCCTGCAGGTGATCGGCAAGAGCCGCGGGTTCATCCAGGAGGCGGTTCCGGATGCCCTGAAGATGGTTGGCCTTGCCGGCAAGTCCAACCGCTTCCCCCACGAACTCTCCGGTGGTGAGCAGCAGCGCGTCGCCATCGCGCGTGCCGTCGTGAACAAGCCGGCCATCCTGCTCGCCGACGAGCCGACCGGTAACCTCGACCCCGCCACCTCGGCGGGCATCATGACTCTGCTCGAGCGCATCAACCTCGGCGGCACGACCGTGCTCATGGCGACCCACGATGTGGGCATCGTCGACCAGATGAAGCGCCGGGTGATCGAGCTGATCAGCGGCCAGATCGTGCGTGACGAGAGCCGCGGCGGCTACCAGACCTCCGCCGTGCCCGTGCAGAGCTTCGGCACGTACAGCGGCGAGGTGGCGAGGTGAGGCTCGGCCTGATCCTGGGGGAGGCCGGCAACGGCCTTCGCCGTAACGTCTCGATGGTCATCTCGGTGATCCTCGTCACCTTCATCTCGCTGACCTTCGTCGGGGCCGCGATCCTGCTGCAGATGCAGATCGGCCAGATGAAGGACTACTGGTACGACCGCTCGCAGGTCGCGGTCTACATGTGCACGGCCGTCGACAACACCGGCAACTGCACGCTCGCGGAAGCAACGCCCGACGAGATCGCCCAGGTGCAGGCGGAGTTGGAGTCTGACACCTTGGCGCCGTACATCGATCGCTGGGAGTACGAGACCCACGAGCAGGCCTACGAGAACTTCCAGTCGCAGCTCTCCGACAGCCCCATCGCGAGTTTCATGACTCCCGACATCCTGAATGAGAGCTTCCGGATCAACCTCGTCGACCCGACCGACGCCGACATTCTGATCGAAAGCCTGTCGGGGCTGGCGGGAGTGCAGGAGGTCGCCGACCAGCGCGGGTATCTCGACCAGATCTTCTCGATCCTGAATGCTGCCTCGTACACGGCGATCGGGGTGGCTGCTCTCATGCTGGTCGCCGCGGTGCTGCTGATCGCCACCACCATCCGCCTGAGTGCGTTCTCCCGACGGCGGGAGCTCGGCATCATGCGCCTCGTGGGGGCGTCGAACCGATTCATCCAGACCCCGTTCATCCTCGAGGGCGTGTTTGCGGCGCTCATCGGCTCGGCTCTCGCGGGCGGAGCAATCGTCGCGATCGTGCAGCTGTTCGTGCGGGGTTATCTCGCCAACTCGCTCGGCCCGACAATCGGACTCGTGGGGCTCGACGAGGCTCTGACGGTCGTGCCGATCCTGATCGCGGTGGGCGCGGCGCTTGCCGCCACCTCTGCGGGCATCGCCATCAGTCGGTACCTGAAGGTCTGAGCCGAGCCTGGTCGTCCACAAGGCTAGACTGGTGGGCTTTGACAGTCCACACGAGGAGTTTCACCATGCCCAGGGATCGCGGCCAGAAGGTTGTCGCCAGCAACCGCAAGGCCCGCCACGACTACACCATCGAGGACACGTACGAGGCAGGTCTTGTCTTGACGGGTACCGAGGTCAAGTCGCTGCGCGCGGGCCGCGCCAGCCTCGTCGACGGGTACGGCTTCATCGAGGGCGGCGAGGCGTGGCTCGATGCCGTGCACATCCCCGAGTTCAACGCGGGCTCCTGGAACAATCACCCGGTGCGGCGCAAGCGCAAGATGCTGCTGCACAAGGAGCAGATCCTCAAGATCCACAACAAGGTCAAAGAGGGTGGCTACACGCTCGTGCCCCTGTCGATCTACTTCCTCGACGGTAACGCCAAGGTCGAGCTCGCCGTCGCCAAGGGCAAGCGCGAGTACGACAAGCGCCAGACCCTGCGCGAGCGGCAGGACAAGCGTGAGGCCGACCGCGCCATTTCGGCCCGGCGTAACTTGGGCGAATAGCAGCCGTCAGCGGGCGATGAACCGCGCGTCGACCGCGGCGGCGACCTCGATCTGCTCCGGCTTGAGCGCGAGTTGCTGTCCCGAATCGAACGACTTCAGCATTGCCGCGCGCGACATCGATGGTGAGCTCCCGCCCGCCGGATCTCCCAGCATTCCCGGGTCTGCCAGCGCGACGGCCGTGACGGAGCCGAGGCCGATGGACTGGGCGTAGACGCTCGCCTTGGCGACCGCGTCTTTGACCGCACGCGAGCGCACCTCGACCGTCGCGCCCGTGCGAGTCGCGTCGGTGAGCTCCCAGGCGATCGAGGCAACGGTGACACCGTCGATGGCCACCGCCGACTCCACCCAGCGGGCGAGCACCTCGAAGTCGCTGAACCTCGCCGAGAAGTCGACGGCGGCATGAAAGACCAAGGGCAGCTGGGCGCCGTCGGCGTTCCACGGCCGCTCCGACCACACGCGCACGGAGTCGGAGCTCCAGCGGGTGATCGGGCCGGCGTTCCGGTCGAAGTCGCGCTCGATGAGCCCGCGGAGCGCGTCGGCGGAGGCCACGGCGCCGGCGAACACCGCATCGCGTTCCGGCCCGTCGAACTGCACGGTGACGCTCGCTGTGCCGCGCTCCGCGGGGTACCACGCCGAGAACTCGCCCTGAACGGTGATGATGGGGTCGGTCATGCCAATGATTCCAGCACGTCGAGGCTGGGCACGAAGTACGACGAGCCCGTAACCGCCTTGGAGAAGTCCAGCATGCGATCGTACGATCCCGCCGGCGCCCCGATGAACATCCGCTGGAGCATCCGCTCGATCACCGTGACGTCGCCCGCGTAGCCGATGAAATAGGTACCGAACTCTCCGGCTCCCGGTCGCCCGAACGGCATGTTGTCGCGCAGGATGTCGTGCTCCACCCCCTGGTCATCGATGATCGTGGTCAGGTCCTTGTGCGAATGCGTGGTGTTGTCCAGTTCGACGTTGTCGGCCTTGGTGCGGCCGATGATCTGCTCCTGCGTCGTGGTGTTCAGGGCGTTCCATGCCGTCAGGTCGTGCAGATACTTCTGCACGACGACGTAGCTGCCGCCGTTGAAGTCGGGATCGGTGGAGATCTGCGAGGCCTGCACCATGCCGCGCCCGGTGGGATTCTCGGTGCCGTCGACGAAACCCAGCAGGTCGCGCGCCTCGAAATAGCGGAACCCCTGCACCTCGTCGACGACCGTGACCGAGCCACCGAGCGCGTTCAGCAACAGACGCTCCAGCTCGAAGCACAGGTCGGCGCGATTGGCCCGGATGTGGAAGAGCAGATCGCCCGGCGTCGAGGGCGCGGTGTGCACGGCGCCCTGCACGGGCGCGAACGGATGCAGTTGCGCGGGCCTGCCGGGCTGTCCGAACCGGTCCCACGCCGCGCTGCCGATGCCGACGACGCACGACAACCTACCGTCGAGGTCGCGGAAGCCGACGGCGCGAACCAGGGATCCGATGTCGGAGATCACCTCCCGCGCATGCGAAGCATCCTGCTCCGAACCGCCGATCGTCACGACGAGGAAGACGGCAGACGACGAGAGGGGAGCGTCGACGCTCTGGGGTTCAATCGGGACGCGATCACCCTGGGTCGAAGTCATGAGGACACGATAACCGGGCCCCGCATCCTCAGCCACGGTGGCAGGGAGGAACTTCGAGGAGTACACTGGGAGGCTGCCTCGACAGGGGCATTTGACAACTCAACAGCGCGATAGTGACCTTGCTCTTCACGGAGTTGCCTGGGGATGATCGGTTTCGACATTGCCTGCAAAACCGCGAGAAGCGGGTCGAGGACGCACGGTTATCTCGTAAACGATCCGTGCAAAAAACAACTGCCGATTCTAAGCGCAGTGACCTTGCTCTTGCTGCCTAGCAGCAACTAGCAACTAAGGGTCCGTCAGCCCGGGGATGCTCTCTACCCGGTTCCTGGCGTTATCTAGAGAGATTGCTGCGTGCCTGAGTCTCAGGGGCACGCGGGACTTGCACTGAGGCTGGGCTTGTTGACCTGGATGCTCGTGGCAAAGGTCAGAGCCGAGTAGAACGCTTGCACGAGCTACACCCGTAGAAGGCGTGGAATTACAGCAGTGGACGGGGGTTCAATTCCCCCCATCTCCACCACGAAGGTCGCTATCGCGCTGTTAGTTGCTCGCATCTCCTGCGCGCTGCTTTCCGTTGGGAACGCCTCGGATCCTCCCAAACGCTTGCCCGCCCGAAAAATGAAGCGTATACAGGTAGTGCCGTGTCTGGGCTTCTGCGGAGCCTTCTGCCTTCTTAAGGGGAGCACACGATGCCCTATGCCATCAGCGTTGATGTCGGATCGAAGACGATCTCGGCGGCAATACTGCGAACTCGCGACAACGAGGCGGCCGATCCCGATGACGCGCGCCCGGTTTCGCTGGCCCTGACATCGGATGGCCGACCCGTTCCCGCGGCGGTCTACATCGACGATTCGGGCGCGGCGATATTCGGCTCGGCGGCGGTCGAGCATGGGATGAGCCATCCCGACCGCCTCGTGCGCGACTTCGTGCACCGGGTGGGCGACGATGTCCCGGTGGTCGTCGGGGGCCTCCGGGCGAAGCCGGAGGACCTTTTCGCCCTCGCGGTGCGCTGGGTAGTCGACACGGGCGAGCGTCGTGAGGGCGGCCACCCGGCGGCGGTATCGGTTAGTCACCCGGCCGACTGGGGCGGGTACCGCATCGGTCTGCTGCGCGATGCGCTCGCCGGGGTCGGGCTGGCAGCAGCGCACCTGATCAGCGAACTGGACGCGCTGGCGGCGCAGATCGCCGCCGAGGGCCGGTTCGAGACCGGCGAGGTGGCGGCGGTGGTCGACGTCGGCGGCCGCCTGGCGCTCTCCGCGCTGCGGATGTCGGAGTCCGGGTCATTCGAGGTACTGGCGACGAGATCCGCGAGCCGAGCCGCCGGCGCGTCGCTCGAGGATGCGATCGTCGGTCACGTCGTCGCTGAACTTGACGCCCTGCACAACCTCGACCAGCTCGACTTCGCGATGTTCTCGGGCTTCGTCGCGCTGCGCAACGCCTGCGTTGCAGCCAACGAGGCCTTGTCCACGAGTGCCGAGGCCTCCGTTCGAGTCGCCGTACCCGGCATCGATACCGAGGTCCGCCTGACCCGGGGCGAGATCGAGGCGCTGATCGATTCCGGCCTCCGGCAGGACCTCAGCGCCCTCACGAGCATGCTTGCCGCGCACGGCGTCGATGAGCCCTCGACCGTGACGCTGACGGGTGGAGCATCTCGCACCCCGCTGGTGGCCGAACTGGCGTCCGACGAATTCGAGGCGGCAATCGTGACAGACACGGATCCGTCGAGCTCCATCGCTCGCGGAGCCGCCCTCATCGCGGCATCCCACTTCACCAACGCGGACTCGATCGTCAGCGAGCCCGACATGTTGCCGCTGTCCCAGTTGGAGACCACACCGCGACAGCCAGCATCCCGATCGTCGATGGTTGCGGCTCTCGCCGGCATGGCTCAGAAGGTGACGGGGAGCGCCCGGGCCCGGCTGGTCCTGGCGCTGTCGCCATTGCTCGTGCTCGCCGTCGTGCTCGCCAGTATGACGAGCGCGCGCCAGCCATCCGAAGCGCGGCAATGGGCGCCGACGCCGGAAGGGCGCAGCGCGACTGATTCCACCCTCAGCACCGAACCGGATCCGATGACGGAATTGCTGACGCAGTCGCCGCCCGATACTGTCCCACCCCAGGCTGACGGTGATGACGACTCCGCCCAGAGGTCCACCACGTCCAGGGCCCCGACACCCAAGACGACGACCTCGAAGAAGAAGACCCCCGCATCCTCCGCCCAAAGCCCGCCAACGGCGATCCCCGGTCCCGAGCCGAACGTGGCTCCAGCCGCCGCCGCCGACCCCGCCCCCACTGCACAGCCCGACCCGCAACC
>Ga0247742_10001190_pt1 | contig 18730 bp, 25 predicted proteins | sample UWRJL208509C2_FD_180944 | JGI IMG/M metagenome (GOLD analysis project Ga0247742, IMG submission 180944) | Plant litter microbial communities from Arlington Agricultural Research Station in Wisconsin, United States - UWRJ-L208-509C-2 | ecosystem: Environmental > Terrestrial > Plant litter >... | reverse complement strand
GCAACAAAATTCTTTCAGATTTGGAATCAGCTCAAAAATCCCTTCCAGAATCAGGTACAACCATGTTGCCCACTTGACATCACTTATATGGCCCCCCCCCACTCAGCTACCAAGTATGCTAGAAGAAAAAGACAAATTGGTCGATGAGGTTGCTATACTTGCCTTTTCCACCTTCCCGAACGGCGAACAGATTGCAGAATTTTTGCGGTCCAAGTTCTCTCCGAGAATAAAGGTTAACAATGTATCTGTTATTGACTACAAACGCTGTGTGCCGCTATTCTATGGTATACCTAAAATTCATAAAGAACCTGTGAAAATGCGGCCTATTATTCCATGCCACAGCGCAGTACAAAATCCCGCTGCGAAATTTGTCTCTAAAAAACTTAAACCGATTATCAATTCGGCGCCAACCATCATACATGGTACTAAAGACTTGGCGATAAAATTAAGTAAACTCCGACTCACACCTGGTCGCCGCTTCTTTATTGTAACAGGCGACGTCGTGGCGTTTTATCCGAATATCCCTATCGAGCATTGCTTAGATATCGTGTCCTCATTGTACACGGAACATTATACGGCTGGCGTATCGCCAAACGACGAAGAAGCATATAAACAAGCACTAGAAGAAGAACTGGTGTTTATTAAATGCCTTCAAGTTGGAAATCGGAGTTTGATTACACGGTACGGAAACCGGTACTTCTTGCAAAAGAAAGGCTTAGCTATGGGTGTCGCCGACTCTCCCGATCTTGCCAACCTTTACGGCTGGTATTTCGAACGAGAAGCCGGAATCCTTTCCGACCCTACCATCCCTTATTACGGACGGTATATCGACGACTGTTTTGCTATCGTTTACGCTAATTCAGAAGCAGAAGCGATTAACGCTGTTAGCAGCCAGATTAAATTCGACGGTTGTGTAATCGAATGGGACGCGGGCTTTAGTGCACCGTTTTTGGACATGTTATTGTATGTGGATATTACTACAGGCAAATTAGAACACATGCCCTACCGCAAATCGCGTTCCCACCAAGAACGAGTTCCTTGGATCAGTCACCACCCCATTGATGTCAAAAGAGGCACTTTTGTAGGGGAGATGTCACGGTTAGCCACGCTTAGTAGCAAATTAGAACACTACAAAGACGCAATGGCAAGTCTCGCAGGCTTGTACGTGCAAAGAGGTTACCCGCAAGATTTGGTCTATAAATGGCTTAGAGACAATATTTCGAAGCGATGGGAAAATCGGTTAAATGCTGAAAAACCCGAGCGCAGCGACGTTTTGGTACTCAAGTCTGAATTTAATACGGCCTGGAACTACTTCTCGGCAAGAGAATTGGGAGACACCGTCTTAGGATTCTGGCGCGAATCAATGGAACGCGCCGATGCTGATCGTTTTGACGCTCAGTATCCAATTTATCCCCCCGAATCGAATGATTTAGTTGCTAACGTGAGGCCGGAGCTAACAACTCCGGTTTTGGCCACGGATGGTAATCGTTATCCGGTTCCGGACATAAGGAAATTAGATATCCTAAACCGACGAATGATTGTGTCAAGAAAGAGGACACGAAATTTATTCGACCTTACCAGTCTTTGGAAAAAGACGGTGCTCCGTAAATACGAAAACGACGCATCTGACACGCAGAACCCTAACGACAACTTAGGCGCGCTGGCTTCATCGAAAGATGATTCAGATAACGACTCGATCTGGGAGGACGAAGTCGATCTGGACCCGCGTCACGATCCATCTTCTTTGGAATTTGTGGCAGGTTCTGCTGGTTTTGTTTTCGATGGAATGGCATTGTAAGATTTTTACATCCAATTACGACAGTGTTGCGGCTTTCTACGGACTGCTGCCATAATACTGGGGCTTTAACCTGGTTAGAGGGAATGTTTCGGAGGGTTCGGGGTCTTTGACGCCCGGCAAGCCCGAAACCACTCTAATTCTTGTGGAAATCGCTTAGCTCCGGACTCACCCGGCTGCGGCGTTTTAACACCACACGCTTTTTGAGTTGTTCGCCTGCACCTAGGTGGATATTCTTCAAATTGGCATTGGTATACCCATTTAGTGGCCCCGCGTTAGCTTGGCCGCACTGTCACGCACTTGTGCTATTACAGATAATACTCTGGAACGTTGTAGGGGAGCTTCGGCGCCCATGTGAAACCCTCATAAAGACAGAGTTGTTGCTTCCGAACCAACGGTTGCGACAGAGTAGATCCCTGCGCAAAATGGAAGCGCCATAACTTCACTAACACCGGCCAACGGCGGCCCAACGGTCTTCGGATCTAGTAAGCTTAGCCTAGTAACTGGTTCGCACCCGACAAGCGCGCCACGCTCGAAGGTTAGAAGGTGAAGAAGTAGGCTTCGGCCGAATAGGCAGCACGCTAGAGACCAGACGCGCATCATGGCGGACGTCGTGGGATAGTTCTGTGCTCAAAATTCTGTAGGCCTTTGGGTCGCATATCGATTTGGCCTAAGTGCCTTAGGTGGGAGATTCGTCGCCCCTGCAAAACCACCATTCGGTCCCTGCGTTATCACTTGTGCTCTTGAAGCGTTCGACTTCGGTTGTTCGTGGATTGGTTGGAAGTTTCTTTCAACAAAATGCCGTTCCATCACGATTCTCTTGTAAAAATTCGCGTTAGATTTTTTACTTCTGGACTTCGTATAGTTAACAGTTCCCCGCCGACCGTAGAGGTCAAATAGGGTATAAATAAGCTGATAAAAGTCTGTTAACAGATATAACTAATCAGGGTTTGCAAGAGTACTTGCCCTCGTATTGCATTTGATACACAAACCCTAACGTAAGTCGTCTAATTAATAATTAGAAGAACAATAACTAATTTATCAATCTAATCGACGGTTAGCCTAACAATCCTAACCCTAACCGCTAACCCTAACAGGTAACCCTAACTTCCTAAATATGTGTCCAGTCACGTGACCTCCGGGCCGCGCTCGCCGCATATTTCCACAAGGAATAGGTCAGGTGACCAGTCGCGCGCGCATGGCTCGTGACTTATGATCACGTGCTTGTTAGAACATCACGTTCTCCGGTCCGAGACGGCTTAAGCGCATCACGGGCCGGTTTGATCCGGTTTATTATTAGATTGGTCTAGACTCTGCTATTTTCGGATGGCGTGAGAGCTTTCCCACTGGAAATTGCATTTCTCCGATCAGCCTGTCAGCTGTGGGAGTCTAGTCAATTGTTTCGGCCTACCCGGCGACAGCGTGTGCTTAAGTGCTGCGCTTTCATTTCCGGTGTTCCGCCGTTCTATTTGTTTTATTGTTCTATTAGTAGAAGGGTCTCCCGCGCTGTCATCGGCCTTCCGAAGCGCGTCGGACTTTTACTAACATCCATTATGCGATATCGGACCTGATGAGCTCTATAAAGAGCGAAAGGATCCCCTACCAACCCCTCTTTTTTCTTGGTAGGACCTTGTCCATCGCTCTCCCGCCCATCACAGCATTTGTATCCGCAACCGACCTTCGGCCGGTTGCTCCCCCCCAAAATTACATACCCACAACAGAGTCAAAGAAATACTCCCTCTCTCTAGGCATACTCCTAGGAACAATAAAACTATAAATCACAAAATCTAGTCAATAATAACATCACATAATAATAAGAAATAATCACCCTCAAAGATTGAATAGGAGGATGGCAAATCAAGACAATATGAGTAGAACTTGCAGAAAATTTTCAGAGTTCTCCCTACTACTTATACCTATCACAAAGTCAGGATCACATCATATTACTAAGGCAGCTTAGCAAGCTACTTTACAAATCAGCCTAGTAATCTCTAATCAATGAATAATACTCATCAGATTATCAGTAAGCAAAAGCACAGAGTAAATGACAGAAACATGATTAAATCAGTTAAAATCCAAGCAACCATCATAATCACAGGAAATTTTATGATGAAATCAGTCAACATCTAAGCAACCATCACAATCACATGATTAAATTTATAAGACAGATAAATAATCACTGTCAGAAAAACTTACTAAGAAAGATCTGAATGACAAATCATATTACGATAATCTCCTACTAATCAGAAGAAAATGACTAATTTAAATTAGTAAATCTTATCATGAAAGGAAGCTATATAAACCATCAGCAGGAGTGGTCAAAGGGCCATACCACAATTCCCAAATATCTTCTCCATAACAAAACCACCAACTCTACTCTCTCATCTGGGACTGAAGAAGCACAGAAGTGCAGAAATAGGAAAGGAGCACCTATTTCCCAGTTTAACTAACTGGTTTGGTGAGTCTCCCTATATTCAGCTTTATTTGTGCTTTATTATTCTATTTGTGTTATGGCTACATCTTCCCCCTTTCATTGAAGCATTTGCTTAACTTCCCAACTCTGTTGAGGAACTTTACTACTCTAACCCTAACCCTTTTGATATTGACAAGCATTAATTTTAGAGGCTCTTTCATTCTAGACAAAAATTAAAATTAAAAATTTTAACAAAATTTTCAACATATACACAAGTATGGGTCCCTGATCGGTTCCTTTACGAGCGCGCAGGCGTACTGAACTCAGATCGCCACCCGAAACATACACAAGTAGCCTCCCCAATGTCGCTTCAAGGTATTTTCTCATCTTCGTAGTTGCCGACACCATTAGTCACATGGTTCTGGAGACAGATTTAGAAGAGAGAGCTAAACACGGACAAGTGGGTTTGGGTGAAAAAGCAACTTTTCAGGCGAGAAATATATTCCGAGATCTCTGGTCTGAGCTGAGACGCCACTCCCAATATTTAGGAGTCATACGACGCGTGCGGTAAAGCCAGACCTGGTAGAGCCAAACACCCATAACCCTTTAGGAGTATGACAGCAAAAAGATAGTAGTGAAATCACTCAGCAGTGGTATGTGAGATTTGAAGAGTTGCATATATCTGTATCAGCAGTACACGAGCTGGGATCCAGTGCGAACGGCAATGGCAGTACGAGAGTATGAAACTCCTGCGTACACCCAGAACGGCAGTGCACAAGCTAGGCTCCAGTGCGAACGGCGATGGCAGCACGAGAGTGTGAACTCCTACGTGCATCCGTATCGGCAGTGCACGAGCTAGGCTCCAGTGCGAACGGCAATGGCAGTACGAGAGTATGAAGCTCCTGCATACACCCATATCGGCAGTGCACGAGCTAGGCTCCAGTGCAAACGGCGACGGCAGCACAAGAGTGTGAACTCCTGTATGCATCCGTATCGGCCGTGCGTGAGCTAGGCTCGAGTGCAAAACGGCGACGGCAGTACGAGAGAATGAAACTCCTGCGTACACCCGTATGAGCTATACACGAGCGTGAGCTCCAGTGTAATCGGCGACGGCAGCATGAGAGTATGGACTCCTGCGTGCATCCGTATCGGCAGAGCTAGGTCCTGTTGGGGTCAGTATGCTCTTGCGGGTTAGTAGGTTAGTAAATCAGTATGTCAGTTGTTCTTGTGGAGTTTTGAAAACGGTGACGCATCCGGTCCCGGATCCCCATAATCCCAGTCGCCGAATCGAGAAGGCTATGGCAATACGAGAGGATTGACTCCAGCGTAATCGGCATGACGTTACGCGAGCGTAGACTCCAACGTTTTATCCGTGTTAGCAGCTACATTCGTGGGTACGAAAAACGTGCGTGATTGAGGGACTGCTTGTGCATGCATTTTGCGTCGACAATGCGAGAGCATGGGCTCCAGCATAGTTTGATAGTGGCCATAGCGGTAGTGCGCGAGCATGAGCTCCAGCGCAGTTGGAAGCGGCAGTGGCGGTCTCCGAGCAAAACAGTTTGGGCGCAAATGTTGGTAGTTTCCAGTGCACAGCCCCATATTTGGGGGGGTGAAAATCGTCGGAGGTCATCTGGGAGTCGATTCTATCCTGGCAGGGAAAATAAAAATGTCAGTGGCTCTAAAACTGAGATTGAGAAAGGGAAACGCATCCGAGACTGCCACCGGATACCCCAAATCCCAGTCACCGAACTCCAATCTCATCCTCGTTGCCCGTATCATCACCACACGTCATCCAATATTACTCCTGGTGCCACAAAAGAAAACTTGAGGGCCTGGCCGAAGGGAAAACGGCTGAGAGGAGGGAATTGGCGGAACGATTGTCGTGGAGGAAAAGGAAAGAGGATTGGTCACCATTTGTGACAAGTCGGTTCTGTTACACAAAGACTTCGTTCTTTCCTCCTTCCCTCGGACTACGTCCTCCTCCATCATCAGAGCACCAACATCGCGTGTTCGTGACGCCTCCGCTCTGCCACTTACCGCCGGCTTTACGGGTGGTTTATGTACATTAGCCGAACGGTGGCTTAATGCCGGTTTAACGGGCGGTTCATACTGGTCGCAGTGAGGCCGGATCACCGTGCGTCGAGTCGGGAGACGCCGTTCGATAATTTGGATGGCATCTGCTGAAAGATGATATGTTCGAAGCTATTGACTCTGCTCGCCGCTTCGAAAGGCCACTGCAAGCTACGCGGCAACTTCTCAAGCCACAATTTCGCCACCTGGCGTGTGTACAAGGCCTCCGCCAACCCTCAGGCCCATTCATGACTGTCGCAAAAGCGACGGTCGGCGAGTTCACAAAAACGAACGCATTCTGTGCAACTGTCGAGCGTTTTTTGCGTGGATGTTGTCGACTGGCGCAACCTGTTGCCAAGGTCAATATGCGGGAGATGATCTAGGCTGGTGAAATCGACCTCGGAACCCGAAGGCTACACTGGCGAATATTGCCACTCTGTCGTTTTATCGACGTCGACAGGCGGAGGATCGAGGGGCGGCAGGCTGGTCCATCGCGAGTAGATTCGCAAAGTAACCATCAGCGTGAATGCACTCCGCGCGTAGACATCTGTTTATGCCAACGCGGTTGCAGTTCAGGCCGCAACTCAATCTTTAGTAAATGGATGCGCAATCGTACAAGGTCGAGGCCAAGATGCAGAAGAGCAAGACTAGGACGATACCTCAGTCGGCGGCACATCGTGGAGGTGTCGGTGGTACCGCTGACACCTTCGTCGCCCCAGATGTGGCTCAATGTGGGCATGGCGCCCGTTGCTATCTATGGCACATGTTCTTCGACGCGTCGAAAGGTGTGCCTCCATTGCTTTTGCAAGAAACTCTTCTCATATGTTCCTTAGGTACCTTCGGCCAAAACATACTATGAACCGCGCCTATTCATCCCGGTCTGCCCACAGGTACCTCTCTATGGCATTATGTCATCTGACTCGTCCGACCCCCTTTACTGAATCTGTGTCATTCTGGCATCTAACTGCGGTGCCCTCATGGAGCTTGGAATCATGACAATTATCACCTCCGGAATGATCATGCAGCTGCTCGCTGGTGAGAATCTAATTGACGTTGACTTCAACCTCAAGGCCGTGCTCTGTTCAGTGGTGCCCAGAAACGTGAGTAGACTTTCCTTTCCTTCCTCTCCTCTCGCATTCTCGCCGTAACCACTTGTGGTGCTATGTGCCCAGTCGATACCCATTTCCAGTGCTGTTGCCTACACGCGTCATGACCCTGTTCGTTTTTAACTGACGTCTTTCTTCGCAGCCTTCGCCCTCATTATCTCGCTCGGGCAAGCAACTGTCTACACCCTCACTGGGTTGTATGGTCAATCCAAGGAGCTTGGTGTCGGTGTCTGCCTGCTTCTCATCGTCCAACTTAGTCTCGCCGCCCTTATCGCCATTCTCATCGATGAACGCCTCCAAAAAGGATACGGCCTCGGTTCAGGCATCAATCTGTTCATCGCCAACAACATTTGCGAGTCCATAGTGTAGAAATTCTTCACGCCCACCGCCGTCAACATTGGACGTGGCTCAGAATTCCAGGGCGCCGCTAGCTCTCTCTTCCACTTGCTTTTCACCTGGCACGACAAGGGCCGCGCTCTTTGTGGGGCTTCTGGCGTGAGCGTCTCCCCAACGTCATGAACCTGATCTCTGCGGTCGTTATCTTCGCCGTCGTCATCTACCTGCAGGGCTTCCGAATAGAGTACCTACCCTATCAAGCTTTTCGACACCTCAAATATGCCCGTCATGCTGCAGTCGTCTCTGACCTCAAATGTCTTCATCGTCTCACAACTGTTGGCAACTCGTTTCCCTAGAAATCTCTTTCTCATGATTCTTGGTGTAGCCGCTGATCTCTCAGGTGCTATCGGAAGTGGAACAGGTATCCTTAAGGCTGCCATTATCATCTACGGATATAAGTCCTACTGCTGTTCTTCTGTCGAATATTTACTCATTCATACTTTCAGACTGGGAAATCGACATGCGCTAGTCGGGTGGCCCTGAGTGAACTTATGAAGATATTAGCATACGACATCCAACGCGGTCGACATGGGTATCCGGAAGTGACTCCGATGTTTTAGTGGTCAAACAGGGTGCGACCACTGGCAGGGGACGGTGTTTAGGGTTTTTCGCAATGCTGTCTCGCGTCGTCGCCTCCATCGGAAGGGATCACTACTGGCACGCGATTATATAACAGGACAAAGGATCCATTGAATAATTCATCAAGTATTTGAGGTAATCATCCGGTAGCGAAGATTCTTGTAAAATGAAAGACTTGCGGTGACAAAAATGTCCGAAGGGCCAGACGAAGGTCAAACCATGTTTACACTGTTAGTGATATTGATAACTTGAACGCGAATGTCCAAACTCACCTTTCTTGCCTTCGTGGTTTCGAGCGACCAGCCCTGTCCACACGTTGCTTCTACTATTCCGCTGGACTCCAGCGCAGCCTCTGCATGCGAATGCCCAATACACTTTTCTGTTTTTGCGTTGACTCGTCTCTAATACTCCTCTACCTCCCACATCTTGTTCGGCAAATCTGAAGCATTGACACTGCTAGCCAATCATACAACAACCAGCACATGTATAGAAATATTATCCGTCAGGTTAAAAATACAGCCCGTGTCGTTATATATCTAGGTGAGTAACTTTGAGCTTGCAGTCAAGATACAAATATTGACCCGACAATGCAACATCAAATACAATCGTCGACAACAACATTATTCATTGATGCCTGATAGGTGTCGAGGTTATCATCAAAAAATTTCAGCGCTCGGGATTGGTGAACGGACATCAACGGCGTCACAGCCGTAAAAATGGCAAACGAGAGGCTACCTTTCGAACGACAATGGTGATCAGTCCTGAGCACCACAATGCAGTGAAATTGGAACATCATTGTCGCTAGCGCCTAGCCACGTTAATACCCACACAGTATTCAACGCAGAATCTTATGTATGGACTTCTTCGATCTAAGTATTTGAGCCATATTTGAGACTCCAATGCTATAACATGTATTATTGTGTTCTGCTGTCTAGGTTCTCTGGCCATTCTAATGACCTCAAATCGGAGAACTTCAATTGGAATCAAGACTCACCGAGAAACATGTATTGTAGATCTTTGTGACCCGTGAAACATCCGAGAACTATCCAGAGCCGACTGGTCTGCCATTGAAATGAAATTTAATCCTGCGGGTCCTCGACCACTCTCCAAGCCCTAAGCAGACATTTACTGGTAGAAGGCTATAAATACGTCGCATCTGAGTTTCATTACATGGATCGAGGTGAAGTCATAGTCGAAATCTCTACGATGGCACCATAATGAGTACAAAGCTCGTATCTTGACCACCACGCTCCCTCCAGTGCTTCGTACCTACTTCGTACCTCTCCTTATCTCTGTGCTACATTTATCGAGGACATAAAATCTGCTCTTTCAACAGAATAGAACCATATCCATCGAAGAGAAAAACATCTGACCTTCCTAGTCCACATGCGAGACGCATGGAGGCGAAGCGTTATTTTTAGGTTGCATCTTGGCTCACTTGGCGATCGAAAACTCGCCCAAAATAGTAGCTCATGTGCTGGAGAAAACATGTGTAACAGTTTTCTCACCAGCCTCAGTATGCATGAATCATGAGCAGCTGGAATATACAACCCATCCTGCCCCAAGTCTGAGGCATCGGGGCGGACATCGAGTTGCTGCCAATTCGTGTAGGCAAACAAGGGTAAATTGATGGCCCCACCAAATCCAAATTTGACGTGTCTTGACACCGTCCAATGCTCACCTTAAGCAACAGCGACGCATGGACACCGTGCTATACAACAGTACACTACCTAAAACCGCCAGGCTGCAAGTCTATCTTTGTCTTATCTCCTGAATCTCCACCCTTGACGATCAACTAAGACAATTGCAACCTCGAGAAACTCGTGGCTCCAGGTCCATCGTCCAAGTCGTCATATGGCGTGGTCTGTAATCCGACTTCAACATCTTGTGCACAAGTTTGAACCAACATACGCGTCGTGTCTGGTCTAGGATTTTCTGTTTTAGGAGTTATTTCTCGTGGTTGGATACTGGTGAGGTCCTTATTCTGCACTAAACGATGATCTGAGAAGCACCCAGTATTCATAATCAGCAATAGGGACATCTCAGATCAGGGCTTCTTGCCTTCTATCACAGTGACACCTTGAGTGCGCCCTTCCAGCTTCGACCATTCATGACAGTTCAACATGCGACAATCATGAAAGATCCCTGCTACGAGCGCATGGGCGTTCAAGCTTTGCTCTCCGGACAACATCAATGGAACGTTGTCCGCGCTCCTGCCAGGATTCCAGGGGACTATCAGCGGATGGTCGGTCTCTGAACTACTTCCATGTGCTATGTTTTCGGCGCATATTGCCTCGCCCACTGTATCCCAGGTATAAATGCAACGATCAATTGACTGAATTCTTCAGTTCTTCCAGTAAACCCTCGAAGCTAACTACATCATATACTTACTATGCACTTCCTCGCAACCACTGTCACCGCCGCCATCCTCGCAGCCTCTGCCTTGGCTGCCGTGGCTCCCATCCACGCTGTCGAGAAGTATCATGGCGAGACCACAGGTCGGTTCATCGTTCAGCTGAAGAAGGGTGTCTCGAAAGACAGCGTTGTCCAGCAAGTCGGTGCTGGTAGCAATGTAACTCACAACTGGCAGAATTTGAACGGTTTCGCTGGTGTGTATATCTCTGATCCATCCTTCAACGCGAAACTGACCTAGCCTTAGGTGAATTCACAGCTGAGACCCTCACTGCCCTCCGCGCCAACCCGAACATCGAATCCATACACGAGGACGGTATCATGCACACAATGACCACCCAGTATGCTTCTATCACCAGCTAACGTACCGAACACCCAACTAATTTTCTATCAGGACGAACGCACCTTGGGGTATCGCCCGCCTTAGCGCCTCCGGGAAGCTCACCGGTTCAGACAGGTACTTCGATCTCAAATGATCCGGCGTCGTGCTTTCGTTGATTGCATTAATCCAGTGCTCTCACTTTCAGCTACACCTACGATGCGTCTGCTGGATCGGGTGTCGACATCTATATCGTTGACACTGGCATCTACACTGCTCACGCAAGTTTCTTGTGGTTTCTGTCCAAGTATATGCATAATTAAACCTCATTCTGTTTTTCCATCTAGTCGACCTTCGGTGGACGCGCCAAGTGGGGAGCTACGTTCGGTGGTTATGCCAACGCCGATGGCAATGGTCACGGAACTCACTGCTCGTGAGTGGTCGGAGATACACTGTCTGTTGCACAGGAGTCTCACTTTTTTCAGTGGTACCGCTGCTGGCTCCCAATACGGTGTAGCCAAAAACGCCAACCTCATCGCGGTTAAGGTTTTGAGCGATGCTGGGTAAGATCCCGTCCATGCCATTGAGTTCTATTCTCACCACTCGATCACCCCTATAGATCCGGCTCTGTCGCCGACATGTGTGTTTTCATCTTTGCTTCCATGATCACGAAACTCATTTCTCCTACTCTAGTGTCTCTGGCCTCAACTGGGTTATCACTAACCAGAGGTCCACTGGCCGTCCCTCCGTTGTCTCATTATCTCTTGGTGGAAGTGCCAGCACTGCTTTAGACAATGCCATTACCTCCGTAAGCTACTTTCTCTGTGTCCATTGCAAGCCACTTCAACTTCCTATAGATTACCAACGCCGGTATCCACGCCGCCGTTGCTGCGGGCAACTCCAACACCGACGCTGGCAGCACATCCCCTGCTCGTGCACCATCCGCCAACACCGTTGGAGCCACAACCATCGCCGACGCTCGTGCTTCGTTCTCCAACTACGGCTCCGTTGTCGACATCTGGGCTCCTGGCCAAAACGTCATCTCTTCCTGGATCGGCAGCACCACTGTAAGCCCTTTTGTCCCATTCGACACCCGATGATACTCATCTGCATTCAAGGCCACCAATAGCATCTCGGGAACTTCCATGGCCACCCCGCACATTGCTGGTCTCATTGCCTACTTGATTGCTCTCCAGGGCAATGTTTCCCCCGCTGCCATGACCGCCAAGCTCCAGAGCCTCAGCCAGAAGGGTGTCATTAGCGGTATTCGTAAGTATTCCTCCTTTGTCATCATGGTTTTGACCTGACCCATGTAAACCACCAGCCTCTGGAACTATCAATGACTTCGCCCACAATGCCTAAGTGCAACTAGCTTGGTACCAGGGCTACCGTACAACATAAAATGGGTGTTATGTATTCCATATCTGTAAAGAATGAAATTCCTTTCGTCGTCCCACTCGTTCATGCTAGTCGGTGGCGCTTTGGTCCTCGTAGAAATCAGATTGGCATGCACGGTCCATTAAGTAGATGTAAGGATGGTTCAAAATCGGGGGCGGTTCATTTCTCTGAGGCTTATTGAGAAGATCAAAGATAACTTGTTGATGCAATTGCTCAAGTGAAGGATCGACTTCTACTGGCCTCATAGACTTGTGAGTCGCAGGAAATATCAGTCATCTCATATATCGGCTTCCAATCCAGGTTTATTTCAAGTCTATGTTGAACAATACCCTCGACCTACATCATGCCTCCGCTATCTCCTCTGGTCCAGGCGCCATCGATTGTTGGCCACCGTCTTTCTCTCGCCGAACAGCCTGGACAACATCGTCGACGCGGAGTAGCATGCGAGCAGCCTAAAGAAACACGTTAAGCTGGAGTCAACGAACCGACGAAACAGAACATACTTCAATGGCCGTTTTAAGGGTTTGGATCTAGAAATGTCAGCCAAGGTCGACATGCAGGTGACGAAGACATACCTTGACGCTGGCAGATTCATATAATCCGTACGTTTTCATGTCTACTATCTTGCCAGTATCACCATTAACCCCCCAAGAACTCTCTCCATTCGCGTGTTTGGCCTAAGTAGAATCAAATTTTGAGAACAAAGCCAAAATTTAAAACAGTCGACGCACTCTGAGTTCAGTCAATACTCTGATCGCGTTTCCTCCACTATTTTGGACCAATGTCCGTGGAATGACTTCCATCGCGTCTGCAACGGCACGATACGGCCAACCCTCAACTCCAATGACGCTCCTTGCCTTTGCATGGAGTCCGACCGATATCGCCATTTCAGTGGCACCACCTCCAGGGGCGAGTGTTGGGTTGAAAACGACGTTACGAGCCACCGACATCGCGTCGGCAAGGTTTCTGTCGATTTCATTCAAGATATCCTTCGAAGGTCCACGGAGGAGAATGGTGCAAGCCTTGGGTGAAGTACATTCTGTGAGGAAAGTGAAATATCTAACGTTTTGATTAATCGCAAGGCCATGTAAAACCACAAAACACATACTCATCGCCAATCTTCTCAATGTAAAACAACCCGCACTCGGTGCCAACGTCTGAGTCCCTCAGATCCTCTATCCTGTTGACGATGGTTGCGCCAACCGCAAGAGCAACCCGGTTGTTGTCAGACTTGCGAACGCGACGGATGGCCGATACATTGTTCTGGACGAAGACATGCTGGGCAAGATCTGGTGAATCGTTAGTCGTGAGATCTGCGCGCGAAAACAACTGAACATACCTGAGATACCCTTCTCAGTGATGATGATATCGGGTTTGAATTCGAGAATCTTGTAACAAAGTTCTTTCACCTGCTCTTCCTCGATCTCCTGAGCGCGTGCCCAATCAGCCTCCTTTGAAAACTCCATGTTCGTCTGCGACTCGCCCTTCTTGTATTCCAACGGACAATCAAGAAGAATGATACGCGGTTTTTGAATCCTTCTTCGCATTTTGGGATGGGTGATGTCCTTATTCAGCATAACACCTCGTAGAACTGTGCTCTGTTCAATCTCCCCACCGGGAACTTTCTCCACCCTCGCGTATCGTTTGATGTCGACCGTCTTCAATCCGTTAATGTCTTGAGCAACAGTTCGGACCGCCTGAAGAGCGAGGTTGCACATAAGATCTGACCAGCGGACGACGAACTTGGTACCGATGGAAGTTTTTATTAAGGAGAGCATCTGTTTGTCGTCATTCACGTCGATCGGTATTGATATCCGTTTAACGATTTCGAGCGCTTCCTTCAGAGCTTTGTTGTAAGCGGATATGATGACCACAGGATGTATGTCGCGTTCCAATTGGGATAGCGATTGCGCCAAAATTTCTCCAGCTGTTTATGCAAAGGATCAGATGAGGTGCGCACGAAGGTACTAAACTGCTTGCCAAGGATTATCACACTCGTTGTACCATCGCCACATTCCTCGTCTTGCGTCCGGCTTAGCTCGATCATGTTCTTCGCCGCTGGATGAGCAACGTCAATCTCACGGAGTATGGCATTTCCGTCATTTGTAAGCCTGAAGAGCAGTTAGAAAATTGAGTCATGTCCAATCTGTGAGAAACCTTGCGACATACAAAATTCCGCCCATCGGGTCCAAAATCATCTTCAGCATGGCTTTGGGCCCCAAGCAGGTCCTAATCACATCCGCGACAGTCTAACCTAGTAAATACGAGAGAATAAACCAGAAACAGTAGATGGTGCTTACTTTGGCTGCGGTAATGTTGGAGATCTGCGCTTTTCGACCTGATTGCCTCTCAGGCGCAGTGTCTGGGGAGTGGGTGAGATCAGGTCACGTAAGGAATCGAACTCTCTCACTCATCACGAAAACAGGTGTTTGAGACATATTGAGCGAGTAGGGACGTAGAGGTATGCAAGCAAGCGATCTTCAAATTTGCACCAATCGCGGTCGCGGTCGACGCGTCCAAGCCTATTACGTAATGAATCCAGTTTCTCACACTCCAGGTCGACAGAGGAATTCAACGGTTGACCAGAGTTACCTCTGAATCGCTCAGGAGACGATGGAACTATCCATTCTTCGACATTCTTTCATAGCTTCCGCTATCAACCAATGCACCACAACGATATCGATACAAAACAACGCAGAACTTTCGAAAGAAATGTTCTGGTCCAGTGACCTAAGTATGTGTTGCCTTCGGTGGAATTGCATCGAGTTTCACTGGTCGTCAACAGACCGGATCCGTGACGCATGCCGGCTCCGGCCTTAAACTTCTCTGATATGTTAAATAAGCGCTCCACTGGCTTTCGGTACCCTCCTTCGGGTTTAGTTTTACTGGCAAGAACGCTTCTGATTGATGGTGTACTCTTTATGCGATGAGGACGGAATTCCATTGGTCTCCACATCCTCCAGGGTCTATTTCATGCCTCTATATTGGACTGGCGCTTTATCCTGGCTTTCTTCCTAACCTAAAGTCTTGCAATTGATGAAGCTAGTCTCAATGTTCCTGAGCAATCGCCGAACTTCTGTCGCACGAGATTATTCCAAATAGACATGGGCTTCCTGATACAATACTTCTCTCTGAATGAAATGGCGGTATGTAAACTTAGTGCCGACATTTAATCACTCCACCGTGTCTGCGTGGGTTGGAATTGTATCACATTTAACCCCACAAGACCTTAACCCAGCCACAAAACCCCGCATTGCGCATGCAATATCCAAATGGTTTTCTAAAATCGCCCTTAACCACCACGCACCCAATGGGACCTTTCGATGTCTTTCCGCTTTAATAAGCTTTGTCCATTCGCTTTGCCCCTTTCGTTTGCAAGTCGGATCCAGCCGCTCGACAGATTCGGCGAAGCTCGTTGCGTTGGAATCCAATTGACATCCGCTGGTCCGTCGAGATCGATCTGTCACGCTTATGAAATTTCCCCAGAGTACAAGAACCCGGCGAGGAGTAAGTGTTCAATTTCCTTTTGCTTCCCGTCGGACTCGGTCCTCGTTTGCCATAACCTTTTTTTGTCCTGAAAATGGCAACAGTTGACATTCCCAAGTCGTTTGGGGCTCTACTACTTGGAGGATTGTATGCTTCATTGTGTGTTTCAATGTGTTCATGGTGAACCTAGCTTACGTTGAACGTCTTCAGACTCTCAGGTTTTGTGGTTGTCCAGGTGGTATTATATTTCAAAATGTACCCATCTGATCACACACATACGAAAGCATTGGTAAGTGAACCATTACTCGCAGATATTTGAGCATTCTGATCAGGCTAATCCTACGTGGAGTAGGTGTTCATTGTCTGGTATGACTGCTGCTCAACCTTCGATGGTTGCTATCTCACCCTTGCGTCAGGATACTCGATACTGTTCATACAGCTTTCATTTGGTCAGCGCTCTGGAGCTATCTCATTGGAGACTACGGTTTAGAGAGTCGTATCAACCTTATCCACTGGTAATGTTACGTTCGTTAAACCATATTCCAAACTGACAAAGTGCGCTCTAGGGATCTCGCAGTAGGTAGTTCTAAACCCTGCTTCTGGTGCCAGGCTCACTCTTGATATAGGCCACCATCATTTTCACTGCCGTCTTAACATTCTTTGTACATATGTGTGTTCCAGCGACATTGCCCATCTCTATGTTGATACTAATCTAACTTCAGCTTCTTTGCGTATCGTATCCACATCCGTGAGTGATCCATCCGCACTTTTTCCTTCAATTGCTCATTCAAGCGACACCGACCTTACTCCGCGTATTCACTGCTGGACTTGCTCATAAAGTCAGCAAACGTAACTATTGGCTTACCGCGCCCATTGTAAGACGACTAAAATCACAGCAGTGCTATGCCTCTGTGTTCTCATCATACTTTGCTTACATAGGCAGCTCTCGCCTTACTCCGCCTTGGTGAGCGCCATGAATTCAAGGATCGGTTAAGTATTCGACTGACTTGATCATCGGTCTAGTATCTGCATCTGGTAATCCTTATTCATGCCACTGGTAGGAGAAAGAAATCCTGACTTTGCGTACCGTTTTTCTAGTCACGATGGGAGAGATGTGAGGGCGTCTTTCACGAATGCTAACAAATTTATGAAGCCTGACAGTGAGTTTGGGATTTGGCAGGCTTCACCTCAAAACATTCTCTTTATTCAAGGACCAATTCCGAGTTCGCCGCCTTTTCCGATCTTAAACCAGGCAAAACCACTAACAAGTGCATGCAGTGGGTGTTCACGACAGGCCTGGCATTATCCACTGCCGTCGACGTTCTGATAACCGGGTCTTTGTTCCTTCTCCTGAACTCCAGCAAATCTGGAGCCACTGAAAAGTATGATGACGTCCCTCTGTCCTTTCAAGGTCTCATTAATCATTGGCGACTTGACGCAGCTTGAGCGCTGTCATCGACTCACTGATGTGGTATACATTTGAGACGGGTTCTTTGACATGGTATGCTATCTTTTGAAGTTTCGTAGTCATCAATGATCTGTAGCCTTCTAGTGCCGGCACCGTCATCGCCATGCTTTGCGTGAGTTTCAACTTAGTTATGTCCCTTCGCTACAACTCATCAGATTTTAACTTATCTAGTGGCTAACCATGTCTGATAACCTCATCTTCATGGGTCTCCACTTTGTGATTGGAAAGCGTGAGTCAATGATGTAGTTAACATTTGCTTCGCACACAATCAGCTGAGCGACACATACTCTTATCTAGTTTATGCAAATTCTCTGCTAGTAACGTAAGTGCCCACCGAATGGGTTCGACGTGTCCGCGGATTGAATTGATCTTATCTACAGACTCAATACGAGGGCCAAAATACGACGACGCACGCAGGGGGACCCTGCAGAAGGCATTCACGTGCTGGATACACGTCGACCGCCCACAAGCAGGAATTATGATCATTTCACGGTACACATAGCCTTACATGAATCGAAATTTGAGGTGACGAAACTATCATCCCCAGATACCTGACGATGAAAGGGATTTCAAGCAATCCAAGGTAATTAAATTATGCCCTTCTTACACAACTAAGCGATTCTAATTTTTTGCACACAGCTGGCCGTGAATGTAGAGAGAAGTATTACATACGAGACATAAATCTCCGAACATGACTGCCGATTTTCATCGACAAGAACCTGAGAGCGCTACACCCTACCTGATGCTGAAATTCAGATCGATCACAAGAGGATGCTCACGCCTTTAGAACATGATTACGCTATCCTGAGAGGTAATTATTTAATTAGGTATACATGGATTGCGATGTACGAGGATTGAAGCTAGCTCTACGCGAACAAGTAAATGCAAGGAGGGTGGAAACACAACACTAGGCTGAGATATGCATTAAATCTTTTTCTTCTTCGTTGATCTCTTGCCGGATGCCGTTTCGACGGGAGTAGGTGGCCTCGATTCCAATTTTTCCATCTTTTGCACCTCCTCAATGCCTCGTTTCTGAGGGCAAATGAATCAGCAGCTTGTATTAGATGGATAGAACAACGGGCTGCACACCTTTCCTTTGGTGGGTTTCAGCTTCGCTTCCTCGGACTGTCTTGCCTCTTCCTCTTTTTCGATCATGCCTAAGAGAGTGTTACATCGACGCTGCAGTTCCTGTGGTGAACGGCTCTTGAGGAACCAATCGAAGCGGAAAACTGGAAATTCAGTGATGTCCTTCTTGATCCGTTCGTAGACGTCGTCGGCCTGCATCCCA
>Ga0247742_10001188_pt1 | contig 18736 bp, 12 predicted proteins | sample UWRJL208509C2_FD_180944 | JGI IMG/M metagenome (GOLD analysis project Ga0247742, IMG submission 180944) | Plant litter microbial communities from Arlington Agricultural Research Station in Wisconsin, United States - UWRJ-L208-509C-2 | ecosystem: Environmental > Terrestrial > Plant litter >... | reverse complement strand
CTGAAAGTTACCCCATCAAACTTTTGGGTTATTATTCACCGGGCTAAACTTAATTTAAGGGAATGCCTTCAAAAAAGATGGATTTAAAAGCAACCAGATATGGATGAACTAACAAAAATAGCCTACAATTGCCGTAAGGCAACTCTTTTGATAGAGAAAAAGCAAATAGAAGGGTTATCGGTACGCGAAAAACTGGAGTTGAAAATTCATTTGGCGGGATGCTCAGTTTGCCGGGTTTTTGAACGGCAGAGTGTAGTTATTAACCGCATGGTGCGCGAGCTTTTTCACAATTCAAAAGCTACCGTAATAAAGCTCGACGAAAAATATAAAAAACAATTACAGGAACGTATTGAAAAAGAACTGAATAAACATTGAGAAAAAACTACTAAGCTTAGCACAATAGCTCATATACCCGTACGGAGTTATTTCAGATGATTTGGAACTTCATAAAATGACATTGCTTATTTAGTGCGGTTATTTTCGTTTACCGAATTGTTCATTAATTATTGATATAAGTTTTATAAAGATTGCCACAAGCTGGCTTTTTTATTCTAATAATTGCAAAATGAACAATACGAACTGATACAAAATTCAATGAATAAATAGAATTTTGTATCAATTTATGAACGTAAATAACGCATAGGTTTCAATTAATTTAAAAACCTGAAATATTCAACGATGAGGGTATCATGCAGACATTTTTTTTGGTAAGGTGGTTTAGGGATATTCCGATTGCAAGAAAGTTGTATTTCACTATTGGAATAATGGCTTTTTTGATCATTGTGGAGCTGTTTACCCTGAATTTTGCCATTAAAACCTTGTCAGCGGTTCGCTCTTATGTTGGCGGCGAAGGGCTTTGGTCAAAAGCTCAGAAAGATGCGCTTGATCATTTGCGTATATATGCTTACTCGCATGATGAAAAAGATTACCATGAATTTCAGGAATTTTTAAAGGTACCCCTTGGCGATGGTATGGCCAGAACCGCCCTTGAAAAACCTTTACCCGATTATGAAATGGCCCGCAAAGGTTTTCTGGCAGGTAGAAACCATCCGGATGATATTGACGGCATGATTAATTTAATGCTCCGTTTTAACCAGATAAAGTATTTAAAGCAAACCATCTATTACTGGAAAAAGGCCGAGAGCATTATGATAAAGCTGATACCCGTGAGCGAGCAATTGCATAAAAATATCATTTCGGGTAAAATAACACCGGTGCAAACCCAGCAGTTTTTAAATTATGTAAATGGTATTAATGCGGAGTTTACACCAATGGAAGATAGTTTTTCATACAGCCTGGGCGAGGGTTCACGCTGGTTTGAAAACCTGGTACTTAAAATATTAATCGGTCTTGCTTTTACGGTTGAACTAACAGGGATTTTAATTGCCATATCCATTAGTAAGGGTATGCAAAAAGGCATAAAGGAAATAATGGCCGGTGCTAAAAAGGTATCGGACGAGCAGTTTAATACCCGCGTAAAAGTATACTCACGTGATGAAATTGGGGTTTTGGCCACAGCCTTTAACCAGATGACAGGTAAGCTGGAGCATACCATTTCGGAGCTCAAGGATACCCAGATCAAGGAACGGAAGCAAAATGACAGGGCCGATGCATCTGAAAAAATCAAACAGGTGTTTGTAGCTAACATGAGCCATGAAATTTTAACGCCCATGAATGCTATTGTTGGTTTTGCCGGCCTGCTCAAAGAATCGGACATTAACGACGAGCAGAAAGAATATCTCGGGGCCATCATCAAATCGGGTGAGTTTTTGAAGAGCCTGCTGAACAATATCCTGGAACTTTCAAAAATGGAAACCGGCAAGGTAAAGTTGGAGCGGGAGCCTGTCAGTATAGATAACATCGTACGCGATTCCATATCCATGTTAAAGCCTGAGGCGCATAGAAAAGCGTTGGCTATTAGTTATAAAATTGATGAGGGTGTTCCGAAGATGGTGCTGGGCGATGAGCTGCGATTGAGCCATATTTTATTAAACCTGATTTCAAATGCGGTTAAGTATACGCCAACAGGTTCTGTTTTTGTAGAAGTATATGTTATTGATAATACCGAAGATATTATCTGGCTGGGTTTTAGCATTCAGGATACAGGTATCGGTATTCCGGCCGAAAAGCAGGGTAAAATATTTGTAAGCCTCGACCAGTTAAAGCATAACCATGAGCTTGGAGGCATAGGCCTGGGGCTTAATATGGCCAAACACCTGGTTGATTTGCATGGAGGCGATATATTTATAAAAGCAAGTACATCACAAGGGTCTGATTTTAGATTTTTACTGCCATTTTATAAGCAGCCATCTGTGGTGGAAGAAGGTGAGTGTCCTGTAGCTTGTCTTGAAAGCTGCGATAGCGACAAAACCAAACATGCCCGGATACTGGTTGCCGAAGACAATCATTTAAACCAGCTGCTTATTGTTAAAGTGCTGGAAAAGTCCGGCTACTGCGTGCATGTTGCCGATAATGGCAAAATTGCGCTTGATATGCTCGAAAAAAACAATTACGACCTTGTTTTAATGGACCTTGATATGCCAGAATTAAACGGATACGAGGCTACCGCAGCAATCAGAGGCTGGCATAACGAAAAAAGCAACATCCCAATTATTGCGGTAACCGCTCATGCTACTACCGAGGTAATGAAAAAATGCATGGACTATGGTATGAACGATTTTATTGCCAAACCATTTAACGCCCTGGGATTACATCAAAAGATAAACGCCTTTTTGGTGAATGTTTGAGTGTGTGGAGGCACTAATTTGGCTAACCGTAAATTAAAGCTACCTTCACCAAATACCACCGCTGCTCAAACCCTTTGCTAAACTAAAACTAATTGCAAATAATATTTGATGAACTCATTGATAGCTTTATAGATAATAATGTAGGCATAGCCAATCATTTTTTAAGCCAGGCACTCGCTGCCGATCTGAAAGCCAACCTTATTGCCCTGTACCAAAAAAACATGTTGCTTGCCGCAGGTACCGGTAACGATACACTTGTTTCGCATAATCATTTAGTAAGGGGTGATAGTATTTACTGGCTCGACCGTAAACATAACGACCCGCACGAAAACGACTTTTTTAACTTGATGGATAGCTTTGTAAGCCACCTCAACAGCACTTGTTATACAGGTATTACCGGTTACGAATTTCATTATACGCTGTATGATCAGGGTAGTTTTTACAAAAAGCACCTTGATCAGTTCAGGAATAATGATGCCCGTAAATATTCTATGATCATTTATTTAAACCCGGGCTGGCTGGCTGCCGATGGCGGTGAGCTATGTATCCATCATCATAACGGCCTGCAAAATATATCGCCCGAAAACAGAAAAAGCGTTTTTTTTAAAAGCGGCGAACTGGAGCATGAGGTGCTGTGTACCCATAAACCCAGAATGAGTATAACCGGTTGGTTAAAGGTTAACCCGGTTTAGTGGTTTTTAAGGTGGTAATCAGGTTTTAAAAAAAGGCCGTAACATTAACAACATTTAACTGTCTAAAATAAAAATTATACCGTATTTTTCGGCTGGAAGACCTTTGCCTTTAAATTTTACGATTATTTACCTTTTATGACGCTTATCAAATCCTGCAAAAAATATTACCTGACCGTACCCCAAAAACTGAAGCTGTTTTCTACAGCTACTTTATTAACAGCTATTTTGGCCTCTTGTGGCAATAGCCAGAAACAGGGAGGCGGTGCTCCAGGGCAGGAGGCTGTGGATTATAAAGTAGTTACCCTGCAGCCGCGCCAGGCCACTTTAAATGTTGATTACCCGGCCAGTATACAGGGGCAGCAAAATATTGAGATAAGGCCCAAGGTTGATGGCTTTGTTGAAAAAATATTTGTTGATGAAGGTGCCATTGTAAAAAAAGGACAATTACTTTTTAAAATAAACGCCCCGCAATATGAGCAGGAGGTGCGCACTGCCGAAGCTGGCATCAAAACCGCCGAGGCCGACCTAAGCATGGCCAAAATGCAGGTAAACAAAGTAAAACCACTGGTTGAAAAAGATATCATCAGCCATTACGAGCTGGAGGCTGCCGAGTATACCCAGCAGTCAAAGGCGGCGGCACTGGCACAGGCCAGGGCAAGTTTGGTAAATGCTAAAGTTAATTTGGGGTATACTACTATTACCAGTCCGGTAAATGGGGTTATAGGTTCGTTGCCCTATAAACTGGGTAGTTTGGTAACCAGTACCACAACAGATCCCTTAACAACGGTTTACAACACAGCTAATGTTTACGTTTATTTTGCCCTGAACGAAAAGCAGCTGCTTGATTTTAGTAAAGATAGCACAGGCACAACCTCCCTCAAATCAAAAATAAGCAAGCTACCCAACGTATCACTTATATTGCCTGACGGTAGTATGTATGAGCATCCCGGGCACGTTGAAACGGTGAACGGGCTTATCAATACGGCAACAGGTTCTGCCAATGTCAGGGCCGATTTTCCCAATCCGCGTGGCATGATCCGCAGCGGCAGCAGCGCTTCGGTAAGGATCCCCAATACCATCAAATCGGGCCTGCTGGTTCCGCAAAGCTCCACTTATGAATTGCAGGATAAGCGTTTTGTTTACCTGGTTGATAAACAGAACAAAATAAAGAACGTAGCCATCCAGGTAATGGATAATACGGCCGGTCAGTTTTATGTGGTAACGGAAGGCTTGCATGCCGGTGATAAAATAGTATTGGAAAGCGCCAATAATTTAAGGGATGGCACACCTATTAAACCTATAAGTGTTAGTGATGGCTCTGTATATGGCAGCCTTAAATAGTTAGCTGTTTTAATTTTCAATCCTGCAAAAGCAATATTATGCTTAAAAAATTTATAGAACGCCCGGTACTCTCAACAGTTATTTCGGTTTTGCTGCTGATACTGGGTATACTGGGGCTTATTAACCTACCCATATCACAATATCCTGATATAGCGCCACCAACGGTGAATGTGCAGGCCTTTTACAACGGTGCCAACGCCGATGTAGTGCTCAAGAGCGTAATTATCCCGATGGAGGAGCAGATAAACGGGGTGGAGAACATGACCTATATGACCTCATCTGCCAGTAATGATGGTTCGGCATCAATCACCGTTTATTTTAAGGTGGGTACTAACCCCGATCTGGCCGCGGTAAACGTACAGAACAGGGTATCGCGGGCAACCAGTTTACTGCCGCTGGTAGTTACCCAATCGGGTGTTACTGTGGCCAAAAGTCAAAGCAGTAACTTGATTATCTTTTCGTTATACAGTGAAAATAAAACCTATGATGAAACCTTTCTGCAAAATTATGCCAAAATAAACCTGGTGCCGCAGATACAGCGCGTTACCGGTGTGGGCGATGCGCAGGTTTTTGGCTCAAGGGATTATTCTATGCGTATTTGGCTAAAGCCCGATGTTATGTCGCGTTATGGCCTGGTGCCAGATGACATTACCGAGGTGCTGAATGAGCAAAACATAGAGGCCGCTCCGGGTAAATTTGGCGAAAATAGTAATCAATCTTTTCAATATGTGATCAGGTACAAGGGCAGGCTGCAAACGGCAGCCGAGTTTGGCAATATGATCATCAAATCGGTAGGGAATGGACAGTTGCTGCGTTTAAATGATGTGGCCCGGGTGGAGTTAGGCTCGCTCGATTATTCGTTCCATATTATTACCAATGGTTTGCCCTCGGTGGGGGTGGCTATTAGCCAAACAGCTGGTTCAAATGCCAGGAATGTTATTAATGAATCAAAAAAGATCCTCGATGCCGCGTCATTAACCTTCCCCAAAGGGATGAAGATAGCCTACCTGGTTGATGCCAACGAGCTCCTGGATGCCTCTATCGAAAAGGTGATCAGTACACTCATCGAAGCTTTTATCCTGGTGTTTATCGTGGTGTTTGTTTTCCTGCAGGATTTCCGGTCAACCCTGATCCCGGCCATCGCCGTTCCGGTAGCTATTGTGGGTACTTTCTTTTTCCTCAATCTGTTTGGTTTCACCATCAACCTGCTCACGCTGTTCGCGCTGGTGCTGGCCATAGGTATCGTGGTTGATGATGCCATCGTGGTGGTCGAGGCCGTGCACGCCAAGTTGGATATGGGCTACAAATCGCCCCGAAAGGCTTCTATCGATGCGATGAGCGAAATATCAGGAGCTATTGTTTCCATTACGCTGGTTATGTCGGCAGTGTTTTTGCCCGTAACGTTTATATCGGGTTCAACCGGGGTGTTCTATAAACAGTTTGGTATTACGCTGGCGGTAGCCATTTTGCTTTCGGCAGTGAACGCCTTAACGCTTAGTCCGGCATTATGCGCCCTGTTTTTAAAACCACATGAAAAGGGGACGCCCAAGCATGGCTTCATCAACCGTTTTTATGTGATCTTTAATACGTCGTTTGAGGCGGTAAGTGGCAAGTATAAAAAGTCGGTAAACTTTTTGGCTCATAAAAAGTGGATAGCGATTATCGCGGTGCTGGTGTTTGCCGCTACGCTGGTTTACCTGGTAAAAACAACCCCATCGAGCTTTGTTCCTAATGAAGATCAGGGGGTGGTGTTCGCGGCTATCAGTTTGCCGCCAGCATCGTCAATGGAACGTACAGATGCCTTCGCCAGTAAGATAGATAGTATTGGCCATACCTTTCCGGCAGTAGAAAGTACGCTTAAACTGGTAGGCTTTAACTTTATAGCGGGCTCGGGCAGTGCTTATGCCATGGTGATCATGAAGCTGAAAACCTGGGAGCACCGTAAAGATAAGAACGACAGCCAGGAGAGCATCATCGGTCAGCTTTACGGCAAAACCAGCGGTTTAAGGGAAGCTACGGTGTTCTTTTTTTCGCCGCCAACGCTGCAGGGATTTGGTAACAGCGATGGTTTTGAGTTTCAATTGCAGGATAAAGGCGGCCATACTGTGAATGAGCTATTCAAGGTGAGCAACGATTTTATAGCCGCATTAGGCAAACGCCCCGAAATTCAAAATCTGAACTCGTCATTCAATCCAAACTTTCCGCAGTTTCAGGTTGATATTAACGTGGCCAAATGTAAGGAGGCAGGCGTAACCGTAAACTCGGTGCTGAATACCCTGCAAGGATATTATGGCGGTTTATATGCATCGAACTTTAACCAGTTTGGTAAACAATACCGCGTAATGGTACAGGCCGATTATGCATACCGTGCCAACGAAACAGGGCTAAGCAAAATATTTGTGCGCAACAGTGCCGGTACCATGGCTCCTATATCTTCATTCATTTCGTTGAAAAGGGTGTTTGGTCCCGAGTCTATATCCCGCTTTAACTTATTTACGGCCATCTCTGTTTCGGGGCAACCTAATCCCGGTTACAGTACCGGCGACGCCATTAACGCTATTCAGCAAACGGCTTTGAAAAGCCTGCCTGCGGGTTATGGTTATGAGTTTTCTGGTATTACCCGCGAGGAGTTGAGCACAGGCACGCAATCGGCTTACATATTTATGCTTTGTTTAGTGTTTGTATACTTTTTATTAAGCGCGCAGTATGAAAGCTATATATTGCCTTTCGCGGTGCTGTTTTCACTGCCGGTAGGTTTGGCAGGGACATACCTGTTTGCCAAGATTTTCGGTATCGACAGTAATATCTACCTCCAGATCTCGCTCATCATGCTCATCGGTTTGCTGGCTAAAAACGCCATCCTGATCGTTGAGTTCGCGCTGGAAAGGCGGCGCGCGGGCATGGATCTGATACCGGCCGCCATTGCCGGGGCCGAAGCTCGTTTACGCCCCATCCTCATGACCTCCTTTGCCTTTATATTTGGTATTATGCCGCTCATGGTTTCGAGCGGGGCAGGTGCTAATGGCAACCGCTCAATAGGTACGGGAGCTGTAGGGGGGATGTTTGTAGGTACGGTGTTCGGGGTGTTTGTGATCCCGATATTGTTTATCATTTTTCAGTCATTACAGGAAAAGGTAAGTGGCAAGCGAAAACGATATGAAGACGATGATGAGGATAACGGGGTTGAACTAAAAGGGGCTCATTAATTCCATCAACAAAAAAGATTCCGTCATGAACAGAAATTGTTTTAAATATATAGTACTCTTTACTTCGCTTTCGGGCGTGGTGTTATCCTGTCGTATAACCAAGCCCTATAAACAGCCTGATGTAAACACGCAGGGCCTTTATCGCGGTCAGCAATCAACAGATACCGCCACGCTGGCGTCAATGCCCTGGCAAACCCTTTTTGTCGATACCGCTTTAAGATCGCTGATACAGGAGGGCCTGAACAATAACCTCGACCTGAAAACCGCCGTTCAAAAAATACTGGAAGCTCAGGCAACTTTACAGCAAAGTAAGGCTGCGTTTATACCCAGTTTAAGTGGCAATGCTACTGTGCAACGCAACAAGCAATCGCAAGCCGGACTTAACTTTCCGCCGGGAATCAATATCAATACTTTAACTACCACTTACCAGGCTGGTTTAAGCACCTCGTGGGAAGCTGATATTTGGGGTAAGCTGAGTAGTACCAAGCGTGCCGCACTTGCCGGTTTTTTGCAAAGCGATGCCGCTAAAAGAGCAGTGCAAACCCAGCTGATAGCTGATATTGCCAACAATTATTTTAACCTGTTGGCACTGGATAAGCAGCTCGAAATTACGGAGCAAACCCTCAAAAACAGGATAAAGGATGTGGAGGCAATCAAGGAGCTTAAAGAAGGTGCCGTGGTAAATGGTGCTGCCGTGGTACAAAGCGAGGCTAACCGCTATGCCGCCGAAGTGTCTATCCCTGATATTAAACGCAGTATCCGTGAAACAGAAAACGCGCTGGATATATTACTTTCCCGGCCACCAGGCCCTGTTAACCGAAGCTCTTTAGCCAATCAGAACATGGTGAACGAGCTGCAAACCGGCATCCCAACGCAGTTGCTTACCAACCGGCCTGATGTGCAGCAAAGTGAATATGCTTTCCGGGTAGCGTTTGAAAATACCAACCTGGCACGTACGTACTTTTATCCATCATTTACCATAACAGCTTCGGGTGGTTTATCCAGCTTAACACTGAAAGATTTCTTTAATAAATCTATATTTTATAATGCCGCTGCGGGTTTAACCCAGCCAATTTTTAACCAGGGCATCAACAAGGCCCGTTTACGCACTGCCCAGGCGCAGCAGCAGGAAGCGCTGAATAGTTTTCAAAAAACATTGCTCGCAGCAGGGCAGGAGGTTTCAAACGCGCTTTATGCACATCAAACCGCCATTGAAAAACGCGATTCACGAGGCAAACAGATCATAGCCCTGCAAAAAGCTGTTGATTATACGCAGGAACTATTAAGATACAGTTCTGCCACCAACTATACCGATGTACTTACTTCAGAGCAAAATCTGCTGGCTGCCCAGCTAAGCGGCGTAAGCGACAGGTTACAGGAATTGCAGGCCATCGTAAACCTATACCGTGCCTTAGGCGGCGGATGGAGGTAATCTGAACCACGATTAAACAGATTATAGGATTACAACGATTTGGAACCCTATAATTACTTTAAGATAAACTTCTTCACGCGTCATTGCGAGGTACGAAGCAATCTCTACACAGACAGGTCAAACATGCAAAGTTCGCTCTGTACAGCATAGAGATTGCTTCGTACCTCGCAATGACGCGCTCAAAATCTTCAAAAATTTACTTTATAATTTTTTTTAAAAAGTAATTGTAACAAATTAAATAAATAGCCTTTTTTAAAAATTATAATGCTGATATTAACGCTGTTAAATCAATAAACCTTTAATCTGAGCCAATGAAACGTAACTACTACATTGTAGCACTCATCATGCTGGTGTTTTTTGTAATCTCCTTTTTAACCAATGTGATCGGTCCGCTTATACCGGATATTATCAAGGTGTTTAAGCTCAGTTATACGTTGGCAGGGGTATTACCGCTGGCGTTCTTTATAGCTTATGGTGTTATGTCGGTTCCGTCGGCCATGATGCTCGAAACATTTAAGGAAAAAAAGATCATGGTAGCGGCGTTTATTGTGGCCTTTTTAGGTTCACTTCTGCTGGCTATGGTGCCTAACTATATGAGTGCAATCGTGTCGTTGTTTTTAATAGGTTGTGGCATGGCTATGTTGCAGGTAGTGATCAACCCGTTGCTCAGGACATCAGGGGGCGAAGAAAATTATGCCTTTACCGCAGTATTGGCTCAGTTAATATTCGGGCTGGCATCATTTCTTAGTCCGCTGGTTTACTCTTATATGGTAAAGGCCTTAAAAGAAGATCAGGGAGATAGCGGGGTAATGAGTTTGCTGCACTCGCTGGTACCTGCCAACTTACCCTGGATCTCGCTTTACTGGCTCTTCGCGGTAATTTGCCTGGCCATGGTAGTAATACTGGCACTCACCAAATTTCCAAAAGTTGAGCTGAAAGACGATGAACGGTCGGGCTCCATACAAACCTACTTGTCGCTTTTTAAACAGCCTATTGTGGTGATGTTTTTGATTGCCATGTTTTGCTATGTAGGTACTGAGCAGGGTATAGCTAATTGGATATCTCAGTTTTTGAGCACTTATCATGGTCTTGATCCGCAAACTATAGGGGCAAATACGGTAGCTTATTTCTGGGGTTTGATGACGGCAGGGGGAGTTGTTGGCTTATTGTTACTTAAAGTTATAGATAGCCGTAAGGTGCTTATTGTATTTACTTTACTGGCATTGGTTTGCTTAACGGCCGCTTTTTTTGGCTCGGCCAATGTAGCTTTAATAGCGTTTCCGCTGGTGGGCTTTTTTGCCTCGGTCATGTATCCTATTATATTTTCGTTAGCGCTTAATTCTGTTGATAAAGAGCATGGGTCTTTAGCTGGCCTTATGGTTACAGCCATCATTGGCGGGGCCATTATACCGCCGGTTATTGGTTTGCTGGGCGATGCCTTTGGGCTTAGGGCCGGGATGTTCTTTTTATACATCACCCTCGGCTATATATTTAGTGTGGGTTTCTGGGCCAGGCCGCTTATTACGAACAAACTGATCGATATTAAAAAGAAAGCCATCAATGAATAATACCAAAGTTATAGGGCTCGACCTCGGGGCTACCAATATTAGGGGAGCCATGGTAAATGATAATAAACTGTCAAACATCGAATCGCGAAAAATAAACAGCGATGGTACGGTTGAGGATGTAATGAACGATATATACCAGGTTACCGATGCTTTGCTACAGGCGGATAATGCTGTGGCCATAGGCATTGGCGTACCCAGCGTGGTTGATGTGGCCGAAGGCATTGTTTACGAGGTGCAAAACATCCCCTCGTGGAAGGAGGTGCACTTGAAAAAACTAATGCAAGAGCGCTATAACCTGCCTGTTTATGTGAACAACGATGCAAATTGCTTTGCCGTGGGCGAGTATTACTTTGGTAAGGGCAATAATGCCGATAGCATGATAGGTTTAACTTTGGGTACAGGCCTGGGTGCAGGGGTAATGATCAATAAGCACCTGTATCCTGGTTTTAACTGTGGCGCGGGCGAATTTGGCATGTTCCCATACCTCGATAATATATTGGAATACTATTGCAGCGGATCGTTTTTTAATAACGTGTATGGGCTTGATGGTGTGCGAGTATTTGAGGATGCCAAAAGGGGCGATGAGCAAGCTTTGAAACTATATAGCGAGTTGGGCGGCCATATAGGTTATGCCATCAAACAGGTAATGTATGCTTACGACCCGCAATTGATTGTTCTGGGTGGTTCAGTAAGGCATGCCTATGAATTTTTTGAGCAAACCATGTGGCAGCAGATCAAAACCTTTGCCTATACCAAAACCGTGGAACGTTTGCGGGTAGAGGTATCTGAACTGGAAAACAGCGGCATTATTGGTGCCGCGGCTTTATATTATGATAGCGAACAATAAAAACAGATCATGAAAAAATTAATATTTACCCTGATGCTGCCTTTATGTTGTCTCCTGGCATTTGGCCAGGCCAGGCAGGAAAACTTTCAACTGATTTTGAAGGATGATTGGAAAATGCAGTCGGCTGTAACGGATGCATCCCCGGCCGATCAAATTTCCCGTGAAAATTTTGACACCCATAGCTGGTATAAAGTAAGTGTACCTACCACTTTTGTTGCCGGTTTACTGGCCAACAAAGTATATGATTTTGATCCTTTCATGGGCCGCAACCTGCTAAAACTGAAAGATGATAAACTGGATAAACCCTGGTGGTTTAGGCGGGAGTTCACCTTGCCATCATCAGAGGCTGGTAAAAACGTAGTGCTGCGCTTGCATGGCATCAACTATAAAGCGAATGTTTGGCTTAACGGGGTGAAAATAGCCGACAGTACTAAAATAAAGGGCCCATTCCGCATTATTCAGTTAGATGTAACCCAGCGTGTTAACCATACTGGCAACAATGTACTGGCGATAGAAATTACCCACCCATTTACACCCAACAAAGCCAAAGGCGACCTGGCCATTGATTATGCCGACTGGATACCTTACCCGCCCGATTATAACGCTGGTATCGTAAACAATGTGGAAATAAAAACATACGATAGGGTTGGTGTGCAGTACCCGCTGGTTACTACCCGCTTTGATCTGCCATCGTTAAGTGTTGCTCACTTAACTGTGGATGCTCAGGTAACCAACTACACCAATACCGCTCAGGACGCGGTAATTAAAGGGCATATTAATGCCGATATTGCTTTTGAGCAGAAGGTTCACCTGCAACCCCGTGAATCAGTAAATGTGACTTTCAGCCCTGAAACTTTCAAACAGCTCAACATCACCAACCCACGTGTTTGGTGGCCCTGGCAATATGGCAAGCCCGAGCTGAATAAGATCGAGCTTTCGGCGGTGGTGGGTGGTAAGGTGAGCAATGTATTGTCAGAAAATTTTGGCATCCGCCAGATGGATTCCAAACTATTGGATAATGAATCAAGGGAGTTTATGGTGAACGGCAAGCCTATCCTGTTAAGGGGCGCGGCATGGTCGCCCGATATTTTTCAGCGCCGCTCGCCCGAAAGGCAGGAGCAGGAGGTAAGGCTGGTGCGCGATATGAACATGAACATCATCCGATCAGAAGGTAAAATGGAGGACGATAATTTTTATGACCTGTGCGATAAATACGGCATGCTGGTCATGACCGGCTGGATGTGCTGTGGCGTATGGCAGCACCCCGAACACTGGGATGCCGAAGAGCGAAAAGTTGCCATGGCATCAGACAGCAGCGTGATGTACTGGCTGCGAAATAAGGCCAGTTTGCTGGTTTGGCTCAACGGCAGCGATATGCCGCCTACCGATACCACTGTTGAGCGCGATTACCTGAATATTGAAAAAGCCCTCAAATGGCCCAATCCGGTTATTGCTACCGCGGATGGACGCAAATCAAAAGTGTCCGGTTATAGCGGTGTTAAAATGCTGGGCCCATATGAGTGGGTGCCACCAATTTATTGGGAAACAGACAGCACGCATAAGTATGGTGGTGCCTGGAGCGTAGCTACAGAAATTTCGCCAGGTCCGTCTATCCCTACCTATGAAAGCCTGATCAAGTTTATCCCGAAAGATTCCCTATCAACCACATCGGCAGCCTGGTTGTATCATTGTGGTACTGGTTCGTTCGGGTCTACAAAAGTATTTGATAAAGCTTTAACAGAACGTTATGGGCAGTCTACAGGCATTAAAAATTACGTGGCTAAGGCCCAGGCGCAGGACTATGAGGCCCACCGCGCCATGATGGAATCATATGGATTAAAAAAATACCAAACCGCAACCGGCGTAGTGCAATGGATGTTAAGTAATCCCTGGCCTGGTTTAATATGGCATACATACGATTACTATCTGTACCCGGCGGGCACTTACTTCGGTATGAAAAAATCAATGGAGCCCCTGCACGTAATGTATTCGTACAAAACAAACGAGGTAGATATTGTAAACTCCTACTTGAAAGAATTTACCGGGCTGGAAGTTAAAGCTACTGTTTATGATATCGACGGTACAGTAAAATATGATAAAACAGCCCCTGCGTCTATCGGTGCGGATGCTTCTAAAGCCGTATTCGCCCTGCCGGTCATCGCAGAAATATCCCCAACTTACTTTGTGCGTTTACAGCTGACGGATAAGGCCGGAAAAGTAGAAAGCATTAACTGGTACTGGCTGTCAAAAACAGCAGAGGTGCTGAACTGGAAAAAATCAAACTGGTATACCACACCTGAATCTGTTTATGCAGATTATACCGCCCTGCAGGGCATTCCAAAAACAACGATCAAGCTAAGCCATACCGAAAAAGCCCGTACTGATAGTACCACACATACGGTAACTATTACTAATACAGGTAAAACGGTAGCCTTTTTTGTTCACCTAAGGGCGCTAAAAGGTAAAACGGGTGATGATATACTGCCGGTAATATTCAGTGATAATTATGTATCGCTGGCTCCCGGCGAAACAAGGGTACTTACCTGTACCTACAAAAATAAGGATGCACAGGCCTCTCCATATTTCCTAACCTCGGCCTGGAACCTGGATGCCGCAAAAAGCAAAGGCGATCAAGAGGCTGGTTTTGAAGAGGGGTTACCGGTGGAATGATTTATTAAATATCAAAAACGTGCAAAGCCCCTGTTTGATTAAAACAGGGGCTTTGCGCATATCAGACTTACGAAGTTTTTAAAACTTCGTAAATCTTTTCTTTATACAAAGATAACGTCATTGCGAGGAACGAAGCAATCTCTATGCTGTACAGGGCTGATATGCATGATTTAACCTGCCTGTGTAGAGATTGCTTCGTTCCTCGCAATGACGCGTTTTTTTTAAAAGCACAGGCTGCTTTCTATCCCCTCGTTGCGAAGCAGAGAGGGGTGCCGCGCGGAGCGCAGGCGGGGTGAGTCGCCTATACGTTATGCAAACACACCGCGCCAGTCAAATTAAAATCCGCTATCGTCCAAAGCAAAGGTACTTTTACGGTTTTGCCATTTGCCTTTGGTAAAATCGGGAAACTCGAGGGTTTTACCTTCTTTAACCGATTGGGTCGATAACGGCGCTATCACGCTCATGGTCACCGAATCATATACGTCAATAGGTGTTTGTTTCTTTTGCTTTACTGCTTCAATAAAGCCGTTAAACACAAACCAATCCATGCCACCGTGGCCTGCGCCTGCAGCGGCGGCATCGTGCTTTTTCCATAGCGGGTGATCGTATTTCTCAAACCATTCTTTAGCCGGGTCCCAAACATCATCCTGCTTGGCCTGGTGTTCAATATATACCGATTGGTTAACATCCATCCAGATGCCTTTGGTACCCTGAACGCGGAAACCTAACGAGTAAGGGCGGGGCAAATGCGTATCATGTGACAGCACTACGGTTTCGCCATTTGCGCAGTTGATCATGGTGGTGGTTACGTCGCCGTTTTTATAATTGATTTTGGCATTCGGGTTACCCGGTGCCAGTTCCTCCACATAAGCCGAAAGTCCGCGGGCTTTTGAGCTGAAAGATACGAGGCTGGTAAAACGGTTGCCATAGTTAATATCAATATAATGCATAACCGGCCCTGCGCCGTGGGTAGGGTACAGGTCGCCGTCACGGTCAATATTAAACTGGGTGCGCCATTGGGCCTCGCTCAATGCTTTAGGGCCGTACTCAACACCTTTACCACCGTATTTGCCTTTACCATCGTTAAAAAGCACATTGCGCAGGTTGTGCTGATAGCCACCTTCCAGGTGTACCAGTTCGCCGAACAGGCCTTGCCTAACCATATTCAATGCGGCCATTACATCACGGCGATAACACACGTTTTCAAGGGTCATATAGGGGATGCCTGTTTTTTCAGATGTTTTAACAATATCCCAGTGCTCATCAACAGTTAAACCTGCTATAACCTCGCAGCCCACATATTTGCCGGCCTTCATGGCATCAATACTTTGTTGATAATGGAATTGCCACGGTGTAGCGATGATAACGGCATCAATATCATTTCTTTCCAGTAGTTTTTTGTATGCATCTATGCCACCTGTATACTCTTTGGCAGCAGGGCGGCCTTTTTTGGCTAAGTATTCGCGGCAAATGCTCAGTGAATGTTCTTGAGTATCGCATATGGCTATGATCTCTACATCATCGCGCAGTACACCCTCCGAAATATGGCTCATGCCGCGTGCGCCTACGCCTATATAACCAAGCCTAACCTTGCCGGTTTCGTTTGCAAATAAACTTCCCGACGGTAATATGGTGAACCCGGCGGCGGCTATAGCGCTACTTTTTACAAATGTTCTTCTGTCCATTGATGATATGTATTTGAGGTTAATTATTGATATGATTGACGGATTGAAGATATTGAACCTATTTGTAAAAAAGGTTGTTTTACATGCTGTTATTACAGCGCAAACGTTTGATGATGCGATGATGTTACATATTCACGCCAAACTCAAAAACGGTACTGCTTTTAAAAGTGTTACCGGGTCTTAACAGCGTACTCGGAAAATGTGGTTGATTAGGTGCATCGGGATAATGCTGTGTTTCCAGGCATATCCCGCTGCGAAAGGGGTAGTTGCTGCCTGCTTTTCCGCGGATGGTATCATCCAGAAAGTTTCCGGTATAAATGTGTATGGCTGGTTCGGAAGTAAAAACGTTCAGCACCCGTTTGCTGGTAGGTTCAAACAACCTTGCCGCGAGTTTTAACTGGCTTGAATGCCGCTTTTTAATAACCCATGAATGATCGTAACCCCGGCTCAAATTTAGTTGGTCATTATCTACGGCAATGCGTTCGCCAACCGGGCGAAATTTTGTAAAATCAAACGGTGTACTTACCACCGGAGTAATTACACCCGTAGGTACCTGTATATCATTTACAGGGAGGTAATTTTTTAGTGGGAGCAGCAGCTTATGGTGAAGGATAGAGCCGTTGTTGTGGCCTGCCAGGTTAAAGTACGCGTGCTGGGTTAAATTAATAAGGGTTGCCTTATCGGTAGTAGCCTCGAAATTAACCAGTAGTTGGTTTTGATTGTTTAGCGTATAGGTTACTTTGGTCAGCAGGTTGCCCGGAAATCCCTCTTCACCGTCAATACTTAAATATTCTAATGTAACCCCAACGCCGTGTTCATGAGTAAAGGATCGTGACTTCCATGTTTTTTTGTTAAAACCAACTTTACCGCCGTGATGATGAAAGCCGCCGTCTTTAACCGTAAGCTGGTGGGTTTCGCCGTTTATAATTACCTTACCTCCGGCTATCCTGTTTGCAAAGCGACCAACTACGGTACCTATGTAAAAGTCGTCGTTCAGGTAACCTTGTAAATCATCATAGCCAAGTACAACATCGGCCAGCTGACCCTTACTGTCAGGTACAAAAACAGATTGAATGGCGGCACCAAAATTGGTGATATGAACTTTTAACCCGTTGTCATTACTTAACTCATAAAGAAATATATGTTCTCCGTTAAGCTCACCCCAATTACTTTGGGCAACTTTGTATTTCATGAATAGGTATTTTTTAGAATGTACATATTGAAAGTAGATGTTTTGTATGAACTAAAGGTTAAGCATGCACAAAAAATATCACGCAAACGTTTGCAATTTTTAAAAAATGGTCACCATTTATGCTGTAAACTACAGCCGCTTCAAGATAATAAAGCCATGATTATTATTGTAATGAGGGTAATGAATTAATTAAAAATAAAAAAGGCTTGTTAGTTTAAAAAAACTTTTGCTACGTTTACCGCAACTTTAGGGGTGTCCTTTAATGGACTGAGATAATACCCTTTGAACCTGATGCGGTTAGTACCGCCGAAGGGAAAAGTGAAAGCAACCCTGCGTGTTGTTTTTTCCTTCCTTGAACGGGGCCATTCCTATAGTTTTTTATTTAACAAACAGAATGGAAGTTACCGTAAATCAGCAGCTTTATACAATTCCGGATGGGTGCACAGTGCAAACTTTGCTATCAGATGTTCTTGACCGCCCGGCTAAGGGCCTGGCCGTGGCCATTAACCAAAGTATTGTTTCCAAAACCCTCTGGCAAACAGCCTTGCTCAACAACGGCGATCACATCATTATTATCACGGCAACCCAAGGCGGATAAAAACTCACCTTCATATGAAAACAGAAAAAATTCCAACAGACCAGGTACTTACTACCGAACCATTCCCGGCATCAAAAAAGGTGTACGTGAAAGGGCAGCTTCATGACATTAAAGTAGCCATGCGCGAGATAAGCCTGAGCGATACCAAGCTGCACGGCCGCTTTGGAGAAACTGAGCCTAACCCGCCCGTAACCGTTTATGACACCAGTGGTCCATACACCGATACGGAAGCTACTATAGATGTGAAAAAAGGCCTGCCCCGTTTACGTGAACAGTGGATATTGGATCGCGGAGATGTTGAACAGTTAGATCAAATATCATCAGAATACGGCCAGCAGCGTTTAAACGACAGTAGTTTAGATAGCCTGCGTTTTGCTTACGTATCCAGCCCGTTAAGGGCTAAAAAAGGTAGCAATGTGTCGCAGATGCACTATGCCAAAAAAGGTATTATAACCCCTGAAATGGAGTACATTGCTATTCGCGAAAACCAGCGTATTGATCTGTTGAAAGAACAGTTGAACGGTCAGTACGAGGTAATGAGCCACCAGCACCAGGGGCATAGCTTTGGTGCCAACACGCCTAAAGGTTATATTACTCCTGAGTTTGTGAGGCAGGAGGTAGCGGCTGGCAGGGCAGTGATCCCCGCAAATATTAACCACCCCGAAGCCGAGCCAATGATTATCGGCCGTAACTTTTTGGTGAAGATCAATGCCAACATCGGTAACTCGGCTGTAACCTCCAGTATTGAGGAAGAAGTG
>Ga0247742_10001187_pt1 | contig 18741 bp, 15 predicted proteins | sample UWRJL208509C2_FD_180944 | JGI IMG/M metagenome (GOLD analysis project Ga0247742, IMG submission 180944) | Plant litter microbial communities from Arlington Agricultural Research Station in Wisconsin, United States - UWRJ-L208-509C-2 | ecosystem: Environmental > Terrestrial > Plant litter >... | reverse complement strand
TAAAATACAACAGCAGCATCAATTGCCTTTGATATTTTTTCGATGCCCAAAAATACGGCAGTTGGTTGATTTAAAAAATCAGTAAAGTAATTTACCTCATGCTGCACCGGGGTTTGGTCGCCAACCAATACGCTTACGGTTAGTTCATTTTTATACTCCACCATTTTGCGCATGGTTTGCCTCATGGCCACCGGCTGCCCTCCAAACCGCGACCGAACTTTGATAAAAAATTCATCAAAGGTGGCGTTTGAGAGCGATTTATAAACAATCATAAACCTTTTATCGGTAACAAAATTAAAGTTGAGCGCAGCCATTTCCCAGTTGCAGTAATGCCCGGCTACGGCAATAATGCTTTTGCCTTTGGCAAAATATTCATGCACCAGTTTAGAGTTGGTAGCCACTACCCTTTTTTGAATTTGTTTTTCAGATACGGTGATCATTTTTACCGTTTCCACAATCAGATCGGCAAGGTAACGGTAGTATTTAAACTCAATATCGTGGCGTTCTTTTTCAGTTTTTTCGGGGAAGGCATTGGCCAGGTTTTGTTTTACCACATCGCGGCGGTAACGCACAAAATAATAGATAACAACGAATAAAATATCAGATATGATGTACAAAAACCAAAAGGGAAGTAGCGATGTGAGATATAAAATTAATATACCTAACCTTAAAAACCCTTTTTTTACCATTATTTTAACCAATTTTGAACACAAACATAAAATATATGATTGAAAAAGGTGCTGTACTACCTATGTTTTATCTTCCGCCGGTTGAATATTTTGTAAGATTGAATGCTTATAAACCTGATATACTGATAGAAAGAGAAGAACATTTCCCAAAACAAACTTACCGCAACCGGGCCAACATCTATTCGCCCGAGGGCATATTGCCGTTGGTGGTACCGGTTATAAAAGGTTCAAAAAATCATACCAAAATTAAAGATGTAAAAATAAGTTACGATTTTGACTGGCAGCGTCTGCACTGGCAAAGCCTGGGAGCCTGCTACCGCCGGTCGGCTTATTTTGAGTATTATGAAGCTGATTTTGCCACGTTTTATCAAAAGCAAAAACAGCTCCCCTTTCTGTTTGATTATAACGAACAGCTTTTACAACTGCTGCTTAAGCTTACCAAAATAAAAACCGGGATAAGCTACACGGATGAGTATCATGCCGAATACCCCTCTATACCTGATTTCAGGAATACCATTCACCCTAAAAAAGAAACTGAGCTTGAACAAAAACCCTACTTTCAGGTTTTTGAAGAGCGTAAAGGCTTCCTGAAAAATCTGAGCATTGTCGATCTCTTATTTAACCAGGGGCCACAAAGCATTAATTACTTGTAAATGGACAGGATAAAACGCGTACGCTATAAAGGGCACAGGCGTGTAGGTAACGTAGGCGATAGCCCGGGCCTCATCGTAATTCCAGACGATGCGGTTAAACCACACATTGCGATATTTTCATATCATAAAGATGAGCTGATCACCTCGGAAGGTAAGAGCATTAAAGTAATACTGGATCAGTTTAAAAAATGTAACGGCCGGGCCAAATGGACGCATTGGATCAAGATTAACGGGCTTGGCGATGCGGAACTGATTGAGCAGATAGGTACTCACCTGGATATAAACCCGCTGGTACTGGAAGATATAGCTAACACCCACCAGCGCCCCAAGTTTGACGAATATGAGGGTTATGCCTTTTGTACCAGCCGCATAGTTCATTTTAATAAAGAGGATGAACTGGTGAACAACCAGTTTTCGGCCATTATTAAAGACAACCTCATTATCAGCTTTGAGGAGGATTATCATGAACACTTTGAAGCAGTTAAAACCCGCCTAAAAGCCGGTAAGGGAGCAATACGTACAGCAGGGCCAAGCTATATGTGCTATGCCTTAACCGATACCATTATTGATACCTACTTTTTAATATTGGCCCACATTGGCGATAAACTGGATGCCATTGAGGATAAGGTATACTCCGATGCCGATAAGAGCATCATGTTTAATTCGCAGCAAATTAAGCGCACGCTGATCATTATACGCAGGGCAAGCTGGCCCGAGCGCGATAAGATCAATGATATGATCCGTTCTGAAAACCCGCTGATTACGCCTGAAGTAAAGGTTTTTTTACGAGATGCCTATGATCATTGCATCCAAGCCATGGACCTTATTGAGAACTATAAAGAGGTAACATCCAGCATTATAGACCTATACCTTTCGATGGTTAGCAACCGGATGAACGAGATTATGAAGGTGCTCACCATTATATCGGTAATTTTTATTCCCCTTACCTTTATTGCAGGTATTTACGGTATGAATTTTTCCCGGCAGGATGATCATGGCCACACCATACCCGATAACATGCCCGAACTATACTGGCGTCACGGCTATGTTTACGCCCTCATCTTCATGTTTTTAATTGCCATTGTGCAAGTGGTTGTATTTTGGAGAAAAGGCTGGTTTAATAAGTTGTAAGGGAGCCCGGCTCTTCACACGCGTCATTGCGAGGTACGAAGCAATCTCTAAGCTATACAGGGCAAATAAAAATGCTTAACCTGCTTGTGTAGAGATTGCTTCGTACCTCGCAATGACGCGTGGAAAAAGATTATATTAATTCCTAAACTCCGGTTTCAGATCTGCAATCATAGCTTTTCTGAATTTCAAAACTTTGGGTTCTGATACACTTTCAATGTATGGATTATCGCCATGTGTGCGGTAATAGCCCTGATGATAGCTTTCGGCCGGATAAAAATCTGTGAAAGGGACAACCTGCGTTACTACCGGGTTATTGTAGTGTTTTGATTCGTTCACCTTTTTTATAGTGGCCAGCAATATATTCTTTTCTTCGGGCGTACGATAAAAAGCTATAGAACGGTAATCGGTACCTTCATCAGGCCCCTGGCGGTTCAGCGTGGTAGGGTCATGCGCAAAGAAAAAGCCCTCCACCAATTTATCATAACTAATCTTTTTCGGATCATAATAAACCTGTACCGTTTCGGCATGATTAGTACTTTGCGAACTCACCTGCTGGTAGGTAGGATTTTTAGTATTGCCACCCGCATAGCCGGAAACAACTTTGTTTACGCCTTTCAGCTCAGATAAGGCTTCGCTCATGCTCCAGAAACATCCTCCGCCAAAGGTGGCAATGGCCTCGCCAGCTTTAGGTTGAGGCAGTTTGGCAAACTTATCAGACGATTGTCCGTTGGCACAACCTACAAATAGGAAAACTCCTGCAATATATAAGATCAACTTGTTCATGATATAATGATTTTTATCTTGTTAGTCGAATATACGGCGCAATCCTTACATGCAGATGTCAGGATAAGGTAATCTTGAATTAAAGCCTCTATTCTATCTCAACGACTTTTTAACCATGGTCAATATTTCGCTCAGTCCGTTAGTTTTGATCTCAAAGGTGGTTGATAACAGCATGCCCATTTTATCTTTAGTAAACCCCTTACCGGCCATCCATTCCAGGTAACTGATGGGTATATCGGCTATGATAGTGCCTTTATACTTACCATAAGGCATTCTCATTTGTACAATATCAACAAGTATCTTCGGGTCGGGCTGCATATTTTTCACTGTGTAAAGATAAAGTTTATTCTTGTTGTGGGTTGTCTGAACCAAGATTAAACGGATTTGGGATAATTACAAAATATCGTCATGCCGAATTTATTTCGGCATCCCACAGGACAAATTTATGCGCATGATAGTTACTAAGCATGTGAGATCCTGAAACAAGTTCAGGATGACGGGGGCGTCTGCTGGAGGATAATTTAAGAAAAGCATTTTAAAGCCCTCCCCTGAAGGGGAGGGTCGGGTGGGGCTCTTCACCTCAACTGCCGCATGATCATAAAGCCTGCCAGTGCTGCTGCAAATGAAATGGCAACCTTAAACCCGGCGCTGCTTATAAAAGGCGGCACGTAGGTAACGCCTGCTTCGTTGGCCATGGCCGGCGTGTTCAAATATCGGCCGCTTGATGGCATGGCCACCTTTTCAAAATTGGCCGCAAGCTCCTGCAAGGCATCCTGTAGTTCGCGGCCACGCATTACATGCCCGTGCCCCGGCGCTATAGTGCGCGGATTAGCTTTGGCTATTTTCCGTGTCGATGCAGCAGCTGCTTCCCAATTCATGGTAAAGTATCTTGGCGGACCGCTTAGTTTAGGAGTATAATTAAATACAGAGATTGCAGATTCGGCCCGTGTAGTAGCTATGGCATCACCCGATAACATTACAGAATTTACGGGCAGGTATAAAGATATATGGCCGGGCGAATGTCCAGGGGTTTCCGTTACCTTCCAATCGGGCAGTTCGGGTATCCCCTCCTCTACATCAATGGCTCTAATTTTATGACGAATATTTAACGGCTTAACCGGAAAAAATACAGAGGCCAGGCTCATTAGCCCTCCACCTACAAATGGGTCAGGCGGCGGGTACGATGACAACCCGGTTAAATACGGTATTTCAAGCTGATGGGCATATACGGGCACGTTCCAGTGCTTTAAAAGTTCGGGCAAGCCACCTGCATGGTCGGCATGGCCATGTGTAAGCACAATAGCCGATGGCTTGGTGCCAGGGCCAAACAAATCCTCGGCCATAGCTATAATTTTGGCCGACGAGCCTTTTAAACCTGTATCAACCAAAACCCAGCCCTTTGCCGATCCCGGTCGGTTAGCGATCATGTAAATATTAACAAACAGGAGCTTAGTGCCCCATACTCTTTGAGTTACCTGGAAATATTTTGCATTAAGTAATCTGTTCATTGTTTTTTAGTTATTAACAGAACAACAAGCAGATGTTAAAAGTTTGAGCATCAACTAAGTTTGAAACTAATTTAACTGGTTACCCGGAAAAACAAGTTCAGAATTATGTAATTGCTTTGCAGATATGAAAAATGAGGCAAACACAAACCCGTAAAAGCGTGTTAGCATATAAATTTATACATCATGGAACCATTTGAAGTAACACTTACGGGCACCGACAGCTCAATTGACGGAATAGTAGAAGCAATTTCATATCCTAATTTTACCAATGCATATGAATTTAAATCAATAGATGGTACACTGCACCTGATCATTGCAAAAGATGCGGATGGACAATGGATAAGGCTTACAGGTACAGAGCCTTATTTATCGGGTTGGATAGATGAACTGGCAGAGCAGGTGGAAAAAGCGTAGAAAAAGAAATCAAAAATTCAGGGTAAAGGGGCGTTCGCAATCTCAAAACGAACACCCCGTAATGCCCTGATAGTTATACCCTATTATAGATCAACAGGTTTCATTTTTGGAATAAGCATATGCATAATTAGCCAGGCTATTATATATGCAGTACCGCAAACAACAAACATGATATAGTAAGCGGTTTCAATTTGGCCAATTGCCCTAAAGTGTACAAAAAGATTTTTTTGTACCACTAATGACAAAAGCACCCCGCCAACAGAACCAAACATACCTCCAATACCGGTTACCGAACCAATTGACCTTTTAGGGAACATATCAGATACCGTAGTAAATATATTGGCACTCCAGGCCTGGTGCGCCGAAGCCGCAATACCAATTACAATTACTGCCAGCCACATATTTATGCCACCCAATACCTGTGCAAATACAATAGGTATTACGCAAAGGGCATAAATAAACATAGATGTTTTGCGGGCTTTAAAAACCGGCCAGTTATTTTTAATGAGGTTCATGGGTATCCACCCGCCGCCAATACTGCCTACGGTAGACATAGTGTAAACCAATGCAACCGGAATAGCTATCTCTGTACCTTTCAAGTGATATTGGCTCTCCAGAAAGTCAGGTAACCAGAATAAATAAAACCACCAGATAGGGTCGGTCAGGAATTTACCTATCACAAACGCCCAGGTTTGCTTAAAGCTAAGCAGTTTGCCCCATGATATTTTTTTACCTTCATCCGCAGGCTCATCTTTGCTTACAGTATTCTCATCGCTGTTAATGTAGTCAAGCTCAGCCTGGGTTACATGCTTATGTTTAGATGGTGTTTCATAAAATATATACCAAAGTACCAACCATATAAAACCAATGGAACCGGTTATGATAAATGCCCAGCGCCAGCCCCAGGTAACCGCTATAAATGGCACGGTTAAAGGAGCCACAATGGCGCCAACGTTTGTTCCTGAATTAAATATACCGGTGGCAAATGCCCGTTCTTTTTTAGGGAACCACTCTGCCACGGTTTTGATAGCTGCCGGAAAGTTCCCGGCCTCACTGATACCTAAAGCCGAACGTACCACACCGAAACCAAATGTGCTGCCTACAAACGCATGGCAAACAGCCGCAATACTCCAAAACAAGGTAGAAAGGAAATAACCCAGCTTCGTGCCTACCTTATCAATAAAGCTGCCTGCCGCTAACAAGCCAAATGAGTATGCTATTTTAAATGCTATTTCAATGTTAGCGTAATCTCCGTCGTCCCATTTAAACTCACGGCTCAGATCTGATTTTAGCAAACTTATTACGGCACGGTCTAAATAATTTACAGTAGTGGCAAAAAATACCAGCGAGCATATTACCCACCTATAGTTCCCAACTTTGGTTTCTTTCATTATGATTGGTTTTAATTGGTTGTTTTGGTTTATTTACTGGTTTGCACTAATTCCATTAACTTCAGAGTATCTGAATATAACTGCTCGTACAAACGGTTTTCCAGTACTTTTTTGCTGATGAGCTTACTTCCCATACCCACCGCGCAAACCCCGGCATTGAACCATGTGCTGATACTATCGATATTTAACTCAACCCCACCTGTTGGTATAAATAACTGCCCTGCAAATAATTCTTTTATCGACGACATAAACTCCGGACCTAAAATATTGGCCGGGAATAATTTAATGAGTGCTGCCCCATGCTGCTGCGCGGTATGAATTTCGGTTGGTGTCATACATCCGGGAATCCACAGCATATCGTGCTGTTTAGCGGTTGCTCCTACTTCGGGATTAATTACCGGGGCCACAATAAAGTCGGCACCGGCAGCTATAAAAGCTGTAGCTTCGGCAACCGTTTTAATGGTGCCTATACCCAGTTGCAGGTCTGGCATTTCATCCTGCTGTGCTTTTTTGAGCACTTTAAAATTTTCAAGTGCCGCAGCGCCGCGGTTGGTATATTCAAACACCCGGATGCCAGCCCGGTACAGGGTTCTGGTTATTTCAAGGCTCACCTGCGCATCTTCATAAAAAAACAGGGGTAACGAACCCTGGGTTAATATGGCATCAAGTACTATATCTTTTTTACTCATGATTTTATTGCTTTTATAATTTGCTCAACCGTTTTATTGGTTGCATCGCCCTCAATAAATAATTTTTGATAAGCCGCCGATGTGGCAAACTCTAAGGTATCCAGCGGACTGAGATTATTGTAAAGCCCATAGATGAGGCCTGCCATAAAGCAATCGCCGCTACCTACCTTATCTACCACTTTATCCGTATCATACTGTTGCGATGCATGAAGTTTATCGCCATCATACAGTGCGGTATAATAAGTTATGCCTTCCCCCGCGTCAAAGCGGAAAGTGTTGGCTACCGCTTTGCATTTAGGAAATTGCTTCATAATGCCCTGCGATGACTTTTGACCTTCTTTCAGATAGATGCTTTTCTGGCCTGATTCTGTTACTTCCTCTTCAACAGCAATACCCAGCATCCGCTCGGCTGCCCAAATGTTACCCATAATCAGGTCAGCATGTTTTACCAGTGCCGGCATAATATCAATGGGTTGTTTACCATATTGCCATAACCTTGCACGGTAATTCAGATCTACGGAGATGGTGATATTACGGGCCGCGGCTGCTTCCAGCACCTCTGCACAAACATCGGCAGCATCCTGGCTTATCGCCGGACAAATAGCGCTGAAATGAAACCAGCCTACACCTTCCAATACCTCATCCCAGTTAACCTGGCCGGTTTTTAAGGTTGCAAAGGCTGAGTTGGCGCGATCGTAGATCAGGGCATTGTTCTTGATGTCTTTACCACGGGTTAAATAGTATAAACCAATCCTGTCGCCGTGTTTAAACACAGGAGCAGTATCAATTTTTTTATGCTGCAGATAATCCAGTATCTGATCAGACAAAGTATTATCGGGCAAAGCCGTAAAATAAGCCGAAGGCATGTCCCACAATGCGAGAGCTGTAGCTACGTTTAGTTCCGCTCCGCCAACAAAAAAGGGCAGCTGGTTGTGATTCAGCCACTCACCGCCCGCATCAGGACATATCCGGAGCAGTAATTCGCCAAATGAAAGTACGCTGCCTTTTGGCGATCTGTTTTCAAAAGGATTACTCATTAAGCTTTATCAAAATTAAAGTAGTTCTTAGCGTTGTAATAGCATATATCCTGGATGATCTTGCCTGTCCATGCCATATCATTTGGCAACTCGCCATTCTCAATATCATCGGCAAACAGGTTGCAAACCAACCTGCGGAAATACTCATGCCGCGGGAACGATAAAAAGCTGCGCGAATCTGTAAGCATGCCCACCATACGGCTAATGAGGCCAATGTTTGACAGGGCATTCAGCTGTTTGGTCATCCCATCTTTTTGATCCAGGAACCACCAGGCCGAACCAAACTGTACTTTACCTGCCACCGAGCCATCGTTAAAATTACCGGTCATGGCGGCAAATACCTCGTTATCGGCAGGGTTTAAGTTGTAAATAATGGTTTTTGTAAGCTGGTTATTCAGATCAAGCTTGTTCAGGAATTTTGACAAGGCTGCTCCCTGCGTAAAATCTCCAATGGAATCCCAGCCGGTATCAGGCCCCGAGTTTGTTAACCCACGGGTATTGTTGTTACGCAGCGCCCCAAGGTGATATTGCTGAACCCAGCCTTTTTCATGATCCCATACAGCAAACTGAAACAACATGGCCGATTTAAACTTTAATATTTCCAGTGGTAACAAAGCCTGTTTGTCACGTATTTTCAGGAATATAGCAGCTATATCACTTTCAGTATAATCTTCAGCGTAAATCTGCTCCAAACCATGATCAGATAAGGTACAGCCATTGGCTGCAAAGTAATCGTGGCGGGCTTTTAATGCGTTCAGGTAATCATCAAGCGTTGCAATATCTACGTTGGCAACCTGCTGCAATTGGTCTATATAAGCGTTAAGGGCCACCAAATCATCGGCGTTCATGGCCTTGTCCGGCCTGAAAGCTGGCAGCACTTTTATGCCAAAGCCATCTTGTTTTAGTTTTTGGTGGTAAGCCAAATTATCCAGCGGATCATCCGTAGTACATACCACCTCTACGTTTTTGCCTTTTAGAATATTCCGCACGCTGAACTCAGGAGTAACGATCTTAGCATTGCACTCGGCATATATTTTTTGAGCCGTTGAAGACGATAGCAGGTCATGAACACCAAAATAACGCTGCAGCTCCAGATGTGTCCAGTGGTATAATGGGTTACGCAAGGTATAGGGCACGGTTTCGGCCCATTTTTCAAACTTTTCCTGGTCGGTTTTATTACCAGTAATAAAAGCCTCATTAACACCGTTGGCACGCATAGCACGCCATTTGTAATGGTCGCCGTAAAGCCATGCATGGGTCAGGTTCTTGAAGTTGATATCTTCAGCTATCTGATCAGGCGGCAAATGGCAGTGATAATCAATTATAGGCAAGGCAGCAGCATACTCATGGTATAGTTGCTGTGCTGTTTTGGTTTGGAGCAAAAAATCCTGATCTAAAAAATTCTTCATTGTGCTTATGCAGGTAAAATGTCTTTTATTTTCTTTAATTACGTTGGACCTCACCCTGCCCTCTCCAAAGGAGAGGGTTAAAAAGGGACAGTCTTAGAACCCTCTCCTTTGGAGAGGCAGGGTGAGGCTACTATTTGTCAAACAGCGATCTCTTAACTCCCATCTCTAAGCCGCGCAATTCGGCCAGGCCTTTCAGCCTTCCGATAGCCGAATAACCATGATAGGTTTTATAGTTAAAATCATCCAGCAGTTTGTGGCCATGGTCGGGGCGCATGGGTATTGCAATATCCTGGCGGCCGTTTTGCTCGCGTTTTTGCTGTTCTAAAATGATGTTTTTCATCACCGCATACATATCAGTACTGCCGTTCAGGTGTTCGGCCTCGTAAAAGCTGCCGTCATCCTCGCGCTGTACATTGCGCAGGTGCAGAAAATGGATATGCTGACCTAAACGCTCCACAATTCCGGGCAGGTCATTATCGGCCCTTGCCCCTAACGAACCGCTGCAAAAAGTTAAACCATTGCTTGGCGAAGGACTAAAATTAACTACATCGGCAAGATCCTGCTCTGTTGATACCACACGCGGTAAACCCAATATCGGGAACGGCGGATCATCCGGATGGATACACATTTTTACCCCTGCCGCCTCTGCACCCGGAATAATTCCTTTTAGAAAATAACCCAGGTTGTTTTTTAAAGCCGCAGCATCGGTATCGGCATATCGTTTTAAATGCTCCTTAAATTCGGGAATAGTAAGCACCTTATTGGTTCCGGGCAGCCCGGCCATCAGGTTATTAATGAGCTGCGTTTTTTCGTCAGCGCTAATGTTATCCAGGTAATTTTGGGCGGCTTGCTGTTGGGCCAATGTAAAATCATTAGCGGCACCTTCACGTTCCAGTATATAAAGGTCAAACGCGGCCAGCGCATTGGCATCGTACCTTAGGGCTGTGCCTTTGTTTGGCAACACGTAATCCAGGTCGGTACGCGTCCAATCAAGCACGGGCATAAAATTGTAGCAAACGGTGTTGATACCCGCCTGCGAAAGATTTTTTAGGGTGCTTACATAGTTTTCGATATACTTATCTCTATCCGGCGAAGCCGTTTTGATACTTTCGTGAATATTCACGCTCTCCACTACCGACCATGTAAGGCCAGCATCCTCAATTATCTTTTTTCGTTCCTTAATTTCATCCAGGCTCCACACCTCCCCACTGGGGATGTGATAAAGTGATGTAACAATGCCTGTAGCACCTGTTTGCCTGATAGCTGTAAGGGTAACCGGATCGGTAGGCCCAAACCAGCGAAATGTTTGTTCTAAATTATTCACCATGGAATGAATGGTATCGTTGTATAATAGGTTTGAATCGCAAATTACATATCATTTTACAGAAGTTAGAAAGGATAGCCAAAACAATCCACGCAATCGTTTTCGGATATTTAAAAAGCCCCTTTTAACTGTCATTATAATATATAACGTTTTAGCAAATGACATATTCTGTTAAGCAAAAGACAGGAAAATCGCTTTTAAAACATGCAGATTATTTTTGGCTAAAGCCCTCTTGTTTTATTATTTATCTCCGTCCACTAAAGTGGGACGGCAATTAATTGAGCCATATTTCCGTTCGTTGCCGTTTGGCTTCAGCCAACGGCATATTGATAGAATATTATGAGGCTTTAGCCAAAATTTTTAATGCAGTAGATTTTAAAGGCAGTTCCCCTGAACCAAAAGGGCGGCATATCATGGATGTGCCGCCCTTTTTTTTATTGTATTTAACTACTACCAGAAGATAGAGTAAAGCGCTACCACAATACCGGTAACTATTAAAGCACCTGCAGTAAACGCCCTTGAAGTTTTAAACATAGAGGCATCAATTTCCAAACCATTGGTGGTTATGCCTCTGGCCTGATCAATTTTAGATATGATGAACATACCAACAACACAAATGATAAATACAAAGCCCATACGGTCAAGGAATGGAATTTCGTAAAGCTGTGTTACTTTATCGTCCTGCAAAGCCAGTTTCGAGAAGCCATAAGGCGACAGGAAGCTCAGATCGGCAAAACGTGGCAGCAGTTTGAAGAAGCAGGAGAATATAAACCCGCCCACTGTAGCAAATAAAGCCGCATTTGAAGTTGCTTTTTTCCAGAAGAAACCTAAAATAAACATGGCAAATATACCCGGGGATACAAAACCCGTATACTCCTGAATGTACTGGAAGCCCTGTTTACCTTCGCCCATCAGTGTTTTACCAATCAACTCTGATAAAATTATACCTAACACCATAGCCACCACTACAGACCATTTACCCAGGCTAACCAGCTTTTTATCAGTAGCCCCCGGATTAATCGCTTTCTTGTAGATATCCAAAGTAAAGATGGTAGCAATACTATTCGCTTTACCGGCTAACGAAGCTACGATAGCAGCTGTTAAAGCGGCAAACGAAAGACCTTTTAAGCCTGAAGGTAATAAGTTTAATAATGAAGGATAAGCTTTATTAGGATCTAACACACCCGATGAACTCATCATTTCCTGGTGAAACATGCCTTTTTGATAAAGCAAGTAAGCCGCTATGCCCGGCAATACCACAATAACCGGCATCAGCAACTTCAGAAAAGCAGCAAAGAGAATACCGCCACGGGCAGTTTTCAGGTTTGCACCCAAGGCGCGCTGGGTAATGTACTGGTTACAGCCCCAATAGTTCAGGTTAGTGATCCACATACCGCCAATCAAAACGCTTAGGCCCGGTAAATCCATGTAGTTCGGATTATCTTTCCTGAAAATCATATGGAAGTGATCTGTAGCTTCTGCATGCAGAATTTGGAAACCTTTTAATAAACCGGTGGCACCTTCTTTTTCGCTTAAAAGTGTCAGCGCCAGGTAGGTAGCCATTAAGCCGCCTAAAATAAGCACTGCTACCTGAATAACGTCGGTGTAACCAATTACCTTCATACCACCCAGTGTAATTACAATGGAGAATATAGCCAGCAACCAGATACACAGGTGAATATCTAAACCAGATATACCACTGATAGCCAAGGCCCCCAGGTATAGGATAGACATTAAGTTAACCACAATGTACAGCAGTAACCAAAATATTGCCATGATCATAGCTACCGTGCCGTTATACCGCTGGTGCAAAAACTGCGGCATGGTAAATATTTTGTTTTTAAGATATACCGGGATAAAAAACACCGCCACAATGATCAGGGTGATCGCAGCCATCCACTCGTAGGTAGATATGGCTAAACCCATCTTGAATGCCGATCCGCTGGTTCCGATAAACTGCTCTGCAGATATATTTGATGCAATCAGTGATGCTCCAATGGCCCACCAGGTTAATGAACCTTCGGCCAAAAAATAGTCTTTTGAAGTGGCATCAGCGTTGTGTTTTCGCTTATATACCCACCAGCCATAGCTGGAAACTAATACAAAGTAGATCAAGAATACAGCATAATCGCCATACGAAAGGGTTTTCAGATTCATTGGTTTTGGTTAGATTGGTTTAATATGTTAGATTGACAATTATAAACTATATATAGCGATTTATCAAATTTTCTAAATATTCTTGTTTTCCGCTGATGGCTTTAGGCTCACCATTAGCAATCGCATAGTTACGCAAATCTTCTAACGAAAGCTTCCCTGTTTCAAAATCTTTACCTGAACCCGAGTCGAAAGAGGCATATCTTTCTGCACGTATTTTTTTGTAATCAGATTTTTGAAGGATATTATCGGCAGTGATCAAAGCACGCGCAAAAATATCCATACCGCCAATATGGGCGTAAAACAAATCGGCCGGATCTGTAGAGTTACGGCGTATTTTAGCATCAAAGTTTATACCGCCGCCCTGAAAACCGCCTGCTTCCAATATGATCAGCATCGATTCGGTAATCTCGTTAATATCATTCGGGAATTGATCTGTATCCCAGCCGTTTTGCACATCACCGCGGTTAGCATCTATCGAACCTAATAAACCGGCATCGGCAGCTACCTGTAATTCATGCTGAAAGGTATGGCCAGCCAATGTAGCGTGGTTAACTTCAAGGTTTAATTTAAAATCGTTCAGCAAATCATATTTCTGCAAAAAGCCCAATACGGTAGCAGCATCATAATCATACTGGTGTTTGGTTGGCTCGCATGGCTTTGGCTCAATAAAGAAAGTGCCTTTAAAACCTTGTTTGCGGGCATAATCTTTAGCGGTATGTAAAAAACGGGCAAAGTGTTCCTGCTCGCGTTTCATATCGGTATTCAATAGGCTCATATAACCTTCGCGGCCGCCCCAGAAAACGTAATTTTCACCACCCAGCGCAATAGTTGCATCTATAGCTGCCTTAACCTGCGCGCCTGCATGAGCCAGCACATGAAAATCAGGGTTAGTTGAAGCACCATTCATATACCTACGACTGCTAAACAGGTTTGATGTGCCCCAAAGTAATTTTACACCACTGGCGGCTTGTTTTTGTTTAGCGTAATCTACCAAAGCTTGTAAACGCCTGTCGTTTTCATTTACATCGGTAGTATAATCAACCACATCCACATCATGAAAACAGTAGTACGGCAGGTTCATTTTGGTTAAGAACTCAAATGCTGCGTCCATTTTGTCTTTGGCACGCTCAACCGCGTCGGCTTTTGCGTTCCACGGAAAAATGTGGGTATCCTCACCAAACGGATCGGCACCGGTACCGCAGAACGAATGCCAGTAAGCACCGGCAAAACGTAAATGGTCTTTCATGCTTTTGCCTGCTACTACTCTATCGGCATCGTACCATCTAAAAGCCAGTGGATTATCTGATTCCGGCCCTTCGTATTTGATCTGCCCTATTTCTTTAAAAAATTGTTTTTCTCCGGTTACAATGCTCATGATACGTTATTTTAGTTATGTGTAATGATTAAAATGATTTTGACTTTTAAATTTTGATTTTTGACTTAAAAAGCTTTTTCCAAAAGCTCTTTCCATTTCTGATATACGGGCTCAAATTGTTTGCCTGAGGGCTCAACCAGTTGAACAGCTTTGGTATTGCTGAATGCCTCGGTCGGCGATTTAAATATACCTGCGCCTATGCCTGCTCCCAATGCCGCGCCCACGCTGCCATCGTTATTATAAAGCTCAACGGGTACACCAGTGGCATTTACAAAGGTTTCAGTAAAGAGTTCGCTCAAAAAGAGGTTGCTTTTTCCGGCGCGGATCACGGTAGGGTTCATGCCATTGCTGCGCATAATATCCAGTCCGTAACGGAAAGCGCTGGCTATTCCCTCCTGCACCGCCCTGAAAATATGGGCCTGCGTGTGCAGGTTCAGATCAATATTTTGAATATGAGCGCCAACCTGTTTGTTGTTCAGCATGCGCTCGGCCCCATTGCCAAAAGGTAATATCTGCAGGCCATCGCTGCCTAAAGGTGCCTTTTTAGCCTCATTGTTCATTTGAGTATAGCTTAAGCCTGCACCAAAATTATATTTAGCCCAGCGGTAAAGGCTGCCTGTTCCATTGATACACAGCAATACCCCCAAACGCTTTTGCTGATCAGCGTAATTAACATGAGCGAAGGTATTGATGCGCGATTGCTGATCATAAGTAAGCTGATCACTTACCCCGTAGATAACGCCCGAAGTACCCGCCGTGGCGGCCACCTCACCGGGGTTAAGCACATTGAGCGAAAGCGCATTGTTTGGCTGATCGCCTGATTTATAAGTTACCGGGATACCTGCTTTTAAACCTAACTTTTCGGCAACTGAGGCCAATAAAGTTCCGTGTGATGAAAATACCGGGTTGATAACCGGGAATAAGCTTTCACTGAAACCAAAATAATTGATAATCTCCTTCGAGATACCGTTGGTTTTAAAATCAAAGAAAACTCCTTCAGACAATGCCGAAACCGAGGTGGTAATCTCGCCGGTTAGTTTCATGGCAATATAATCGCCGGGCAGCATGATCTTATCTATTTTACTATACAGCTCTGGCTCATTTTCTTTCACCCAAGCCAGTTTAGCCGCAGTAAAATTACCAGGGGAGTTAAGCAGGTGCGACAAACAGTTTTCTTCGCCGATGGCTGCAAACGCCTTGTCGCCTATTTCAACCGCACGGCTATCGCACCAGATAATGCTATCGCGCAGTACATTTTGATCTTTATCAACCAAAACAAGGCCGTGCATTTGGTAGGCTATACCAATGGCAGCAATATCTGCCGGATTGTAGGCTTTTTTGGCATGACAGCGTGCCAGTGCTTGCTGAGCCTGCTCCCACCACATCAGTGGCGATTGCTCTGCCCAGCCTGGATGAAGTGCCTTTATTGGCGATTCTTCATCAGGATATTGAGCCGAAGCAATTATTTGCTGGGTTGCGGCGTCAACAATGCCAACTTTAACAGATGATGTGCCTATATCAATGCCTAATAGCAGCATATTATTTAATGGGTTATACGTGAATAATTAAGGTGTGCTTATTTTTTGGTAACTTGACGAGACGAAATTAAAGAAATATTTGAAATTGCAATCGATTGCGTAAAATATTTTTTCCAACTTGCACTTTATAATGAAGAAAGTAAAACGCACCACCATTTATGACATTGCCGCCAAACTGGGCATAACTGCGTCGTCTGTATCAAGAGCGCTGAATAACAGCAGCCAGGTGAATGAAAAAACAAAGGAACTCATCATCAAAACTGCCGATGAGCTTAACTATAAACGTAATATACTGGCCTCCAATCTGCGTAAGGGCCAATCAAAAACCATAGGTGTGGTTGTGCCGCGCATTAATCAAAACTTTTTCTCAAACGTGATTGCCGGCATTGAGGAAATGACCTACCAAAAAGGTTACAACCTGATTATCTGCCAATCGGGCGAAGACCATGAAAAAGAGATACAATGTGTTAATACCCTCATTAACCAGCATGTAGATTGTATTGTGATTTCGGTATCGGCAGATAGCTATGACTACCAACACCTGCAAAATGTGCTTGACCATGGTATACAACTTATTCAGTTTGACCGTGTAGCCGAGGAGCTGGAAACCCTTAAAGTGATCAATGACAATGTACAAGCCTCGTTCGAGGCCGTGTCGCACCTGATTGAGGGCGGTTATAAACGCATAGGCCTATTGGAAGGCCCGCAGAACCTCAGCATTTTTAAACAGCGTAAAGAAGGATATTTAAAAGCCCTGCAATTATATAACGTGCCGGTGATAGAGGAGTTAATTGTAGAAAACGCCTGGACAAAGGAACTGGGTGCTGAGGGTACACGCAAACTGCTAAGCCTGCCCCACCCTCCCGACGCCATATTTGCTTCTACGTCAGATTTCTCAGCATTAGGTGTGCTCGAAGTTGCCAATATGATGGGCATCAAGGTGCCATCAGAGTTAGGTATTTGCGGATACGCCAATGAAAGTTTTTCGGAAATTACCAGTCCGTCAATTACTACTATTGATCAGTTTAGTGTTTATATGGGCAATACGGTAGCCAATTTATTTTTCCAGGAAATTGAAAATACCGATACTATGGCCAAACCAAAGATCATCAGCATTAAACCTGAATTAATTATCAGGGGATCGACAAAACGTAAGTAAATATTACGAATAACCACTCAGCTCTTTTATTGAGAAGGTAATTGTTCATGAAAGGCATGGTCATGAAAATTGCATCCATATAGTTTACTCACCCGGTCTGCGCTACGCTGGACCACCCTCTCTTCGCCTGCGGCGGAAAGAGGGTAAGAAAAAAATTGTCATCGAGTAGTAAAGCAAAAGCCCCCTCCAAATCTCTCCCAAAGGGGGAGACTTAAAAATGTTTTTAAAGCCCTCTCCTTTGGAGAGGGTTGGGTGAGGCTCATTTCCCCAACCCTCTTTCCAGCGAAGCTGAAGAGAGGGTCGACAAGCGTAGCGATGTCGGGGTGAGTCAATAAACAGCCTGATTTTCCAAGCCATACCATTTCCTGGGCTATTACTCTGGAGAAGATGCGCGGCTGTCCCAAACGATGGTGAAGGATGTGTTTTAACGTTAATGAAAGAACGCAGCCCTTCCCCTCTCCAAAGGGATTCGCACGTGGCTTCGTTTAGGCTCCGATTTTTACTAAATTTCCTTCACTAATACAACTCGCTACGCCTTAAAAGAATATTTTATATTTAATATCAATTAACAAATCTTATCAATTTTGTTACATTAAGCTTTAAATTCAACCATTATTTATATCAAGAAATATGGATGATTTTATTGCAGCAAGGTCGCAGATGGCCTTATCATTAGGTTTTCATATCATCTACTCCTGCATTGGCATGGTAATGCCGGTTTTTATGGCCATATCGCACTATAAATGGATAAAAACCAAAGACCCGGTTTACAAAAACATTACCATAGCCTGGAGTAAAGGAGTAGCTATATTTTTCGCTACCGGAGCGGTTTCGGGTACCATGCTATCCTTTGAGCTGGGCCTGCTCTGGCCGGGCTTTATGAAACATGCAGGGCCTATATTTGGTATGCCGTTTTCATTAGAGGGTGTAGCCTTTTTTATTGAAGCTATTGCCCTCGGATTTTTCCTGTACGGCTGGAACAGGCTAAACACCTGGTTTCATTGGGTTACCGGCATTGTTGTAGGTATCAGCGGTATAGCATCGGGCATACTGGTGGTATCGGCAAACGCATGGATGAACAGCCCATCGGGTTTTGATTTTGTTAATGGGAAATACCTTAACATTGATCCTGTAAAGGCCATGTTTAACGAGGCCTGGTTTTCAGAATCATTACACATGACCATTGCAGCGTTTTCGGCCACAGGTTTTGCTGTGGCGGGCATTCATGCGCTGATGATATACCGTAAACGTAATGTGCATTTTCATAGCAAGGCCTTTAAAATAGCCATTGTTTTTGGTGCGGCGGCAGCTATTTTACAGCCTTTAAGCGGCGATATATCTGCCAAAGGTGCGGCCAAAAGGCAACCCGCTAAATTAGCCGCCATGGAAGCCTACTTCCATACCCAAACCTATGCCCCGCTGGTTATTGGCGGTATACCCGATACAGTGGCTAAAAAAGTAAATTATGGTATCGAAATACCAGG
>Ga0247742_10001185_pt1 | contig 18750 bp, 15 predicted proteins | sample UWRJL208509C2_FD_180944 | JGI IMG/M metagenome (GOLD analysis project Ga0247742, IMG submission 180944) | Plant litter microbial communities from Arlington Agricultural Research Station in Wisconsin, United States - UWRJ-L208-509C-2 | ecosystem: Environmental > Terrestrial > Plant litter >... | reverse complement strand
CCCCTTTCAAAACACGCTACAGCCGACACTCGCTGCACCACAGACAAAGAACTACGCGAACACATAAAACTGCTCCCCTCAAATCGGAACTGAAATTCTCAGTCCAACTTCAGGGGAGCAGTTCATCTCGCGTGTTTGGGTGTGACGCTCTCTCACGTCTCGCGTGTTTGGGTGTGACGCTCTATCACCTCCAACTCTCTGGCGGACCGCACGTGTGCTTCTTGGTATTCCAGACTCGGAGTGGTTGCATTCTGACTCTTGCACTTCCTTTCAGAACGACGTATTTACTTTACGTCATCCCCCTCATAGTCTTATTTGGTATACCAAAGTTGCTATGAGGGGAATGACGTGCGCGAGAAGCGGCAGGCTGGATCTTTACTGAATCCGAGGCTGAGGGTGGGTCTAGCGTTGATCGCGCTTGTCATGGTGTCCGTCAATCTTCGACCGGCCATTACCACCGTTGCCGGGGTGATGAATCAGGTGCCGGGAGTGTTCAGCCTGGATCCGTCCCTGCTTCCAGTACTGGGCACTTTGCCGGTATTGGCCTTTGGTATTTCCGGCCCCATTGGGCCATGGCTGGCTCAACGACTCGGGACAGGTCGTGCCGTCGCGGTGGCGTTGCTGGTTCTGGCCGCGGCATTGGTCATTCGGGCGACGGTGCCCGCACTGCTGCTGCCCGGAACCTTCTTGGCCGGCATGGCGATCATGACAGCCAGCGTGCTGGTGCCCCAGATCGTCAAAGCCAACCGCGGCACCGGCTGGTGGACTGGCCTGTGCACCATGGGATTCGGCCTCGGCGCTGCGCTGGGTGCCGGGCTGGTCCAGCCATTGGAGCAGGCCTTCGGTGGAAACCTGGCATCAGCGCTCGCCGTGTGGGCGGTGCCAGCGCTGATCGGCGCGTTCGTGATCCACCGATCCGGAGGACGCCCGACGGCGGCACCCACCACTGCGGGCACCGTCACCGGAGCCACTGATGTGGTCACTCCGCTCCGGAAGCAACGCACGGCGTGGGCGGTGACAGCGTTCTTCGGACTCCAGGCCATGCTCTACTTCGCGATCACGTCCTGGTTGGCGGTGTACTTGGTATCCCGAGGGCTCGCACAAGCCGATGCTGCCGCCCTGCTGGCGTGGTTCAGTCTTGCTGGGTTGCCTGCAAGTTTGCTGGCTCCCGTGCTCGCTGGCCGCCCCGGCATCCTGAGGATCATGGCGCCCGGCCTTGGCTTGTCCGTGGCAGCTGCGCTGCTTGGAGTTCTGATGGCACCAGTTGAGCTGCAGTTCCTCGCAGTAGGCGTCCTCGGCATTGTCCAAAGCGCTGGCTTCGGGCTGGCCATGGCGTTGGTGGTAATCCGCTCCGATGGGCCGCAATCGGCGGGCAGGCTCTCCGCCATGAGCCAGGGATTTGGTTTCGCGTTGGCGTCCCTCGGCCCGCTGGGCGCCGGGGTGCTGCATGCCATGACCGGCGGCTGGGCATTGACGTTCTGGGCGCTCGCCGCGGAGGCCGTAGTGCTGGCAGGTGCAGGATTCTTTGCTATCCGTGGACCCCTCGTCAGCCTGGAGGCAACGGAGTCAGCGGAGCGGGCGGCGCCTCCTGAGCAAGCAACTACCAAAGCCACGGTGGTTCGATAACCCGGCTATTCGAAGGATTGTGCAGAGGCGGGCACCGCGTCCGATTGCCCGGAAACCGGGGAAGGGCCTGTTCGGGCAGCAGCCCGGCGGCGTATCCTCGGCCATATGACCAACTCAGCAGCAACAGGTACAAATCAGCCGGAAACGCCCGCTACTGAAGTCCTGGAGACCAACGAGTGTTGGGAGCTCCTCCGCAGTGTCTCGGTGGGCAGGCTCGCCGTTGTGGTGCAGGATCACCCGGACATCTTTCCCGTGAATTACAAAGTTGATCACGGGACCCTGGTGTTCCGGACCGGTGAAGGCACCAAACTTCATGCAGCTCTGGGCGATGCTCCGGTTGCCATCGAAGCCGACGGCGTCAATGCCGAAACAGGTGTGGCGTGGAGCGTGGTGGTCAAGGGCCGCGCTTCTGCCGTAAAACTGACGCAGGACGTGCTTGATACGGTCGGTCTCCTGCTGTTCCCTTGGGAGGCGGGGCAGAAGGACCAGTTCATCCGCATCACGCCTAGCGAAGTGACCGGGCGCCGCTTCAAAGTGACGCCCCCGGTAACGTGGTGGTCGCCCCTGGATGGCGCTCCCACGGCACGCGGCGAGTAGCACTTAAAGCGAAAACCCGCCCTTATCCGCCGCCAATACCGTTGAACGGCGAGGAATCGAACAAGAGCGGGCTCCGCGGCCGCTACACGAGTTCCAGCTGGTCAGCTACCACCCTTCCGGCGTGGATGACAGTGCGGTCCTTGCCGCGGTCCATCACCGTGGAGGCTACCGTTTCGCCGTCCACCAGGAGCAGCTCAGCCGGGCCACCGACCTCGACGCCGGGACGATGGGAGGTGTCCTTCAGCCTGGTTGCGCCGGGGTCAAGAATGCTCGCCCCACCGATGGTGGCGATGGCCAGGCAGTGCTCGATCAGCTGGTCCTTGCGGAAGCCATGGGTGAAAGCGAGTTGCCAGGTCCGGTCCAGCATGTCCGTGTTGCCGTAGGGGGACCAGTAGTCGCGCTGGCCATCTTCGCCCAAGCCCAGACGAACACCGGCCTCGGTAAGGAGCGGGATGGGCAACTGGCCGGCAGCAGAAGGAGCAACCGACGCCAGGGAGACATCGAGCTCAGCGAAGGCATCAATGAGCCTGCGTGTAGTGGCCTCGTTGACGCTGCCCAGCTGGTACGCGTGGGACATGGTGACCTTGCCCTGCATGCCCAGCGCCTTGGTCCGCTCCAGCACCAGATCGGTGCTGAAGACGCCCAGCTCGCCCGGTTCGTGAAGGTGGATGTCGATGGGAACCTGATACTTCTCTGCCAGTCCAAACACGATGTCCAGGTGCTTGACGGGGTCCCGGTCCAAGGTGCAGGGATCGATGCCGCCCATCACGTTGGCGCCTGCTTTCAACGCCTCCTCCATGAGTTCCACCGTCCCTTCCTCCAACAACAGACCAGCCTGGGGGAACGCGATGATGTCAACGGATGCCTGACCGGCGAAATTCTCCTTGGCGGCAGCAATGGCGTCGAAGCGCTCCAGCTTGCAGTCCACATCAACCTGGGCGTAGGAGCGGACCCGCGTGGTGCCCCTGGCGATCATCCGTCCCAGGGTGTCATTCACGCGATCCTGCAGCGGGACCTCGGCGTTGCGCCAGTTCAGGCGGTCGTTCATCATCATGGTCCACACACCCGGACCGCCGGTGTGTTCCCGGAACGGGAGGCCGATCCGGGTGGAGTCCAAGTGAACGTGGACATCCGAGAACGATGGCAGCAGCAGGCGCCCACGTCCTTCGACAACAGTGACGCCATCCGGGACCACGCGCGCAGGGTTGTGTGGTTCGACGGCGGTGATCTTGCCGCCTGCTTCGCCAGCGACGAGCGTGACGTCACTGAGCGCTTGCCCCCAGGGGCGGACGGCGCGGATCAGGGTATTCAATGGTTGCTCCTTTGGCTAGTGAATCTAGTGCATGCCTCTATTGCACGCCTGCCAAGACCGTTGCGGCCATACCTGCGTGGTGGCAGGCGGGGGCAGCGGGCAGGGCGGGCGCGGGGATCTGGTTGATGCAGCGTTGACGCTGTTCCTCCGGGAGCGTGCCGATCAACGGGCACCGGGTCCGGAAGACGCATCCGCTGGGCGGATTGGCCGGCGAGGGAAGGTCTCCGCGCAGCCTGATTTTCACCTGTTCACGGGCGGCCCGGGGATCCGGCAGGGGCACTGCCGAAAGCAAAGCCTTGGTGTAAGGGTGCAAGGGATCGCTGAACAAGGCGTCGCGAGGCCCCTGCTCAACGATCTTGCCCAGGTACATCACCGCGACTTCATGGGAAATGTGCCGGACCACCGAGAGATCGTGGGCGATGAAGATGTACGCAACACCGGTGTCACGCTGGATCTGCTGCAACAGGTTGACCACCTGAGCCTGCACGGAAACGTCCAAGGCGGACACTGGTTCGTCGCACACGATCACTGAAGGGTTCAGGGAGATCGCCCTCGCTATGCCCACACGCTGACGCTGACCCCCGGAGAACTCATGCGGGAAACGGTTGTAGTGCTCAGGTTTGAGCCCCACCTGGTCCAGGAGTTCCTTCACCCGGTTCTTGAGGCCGCCCGGCGGACTGATCTTCTGCGCCACCATGGGAGCGGCGATGGCCGTACCCACCGTCTGACGCGGATTCAGCGAAGCGAAGGGATCCTGGAAAATCATCTGGACTTTGCGGCGGAAGTTGTACAGATCCTTGCCCCGGAGTCCGCTGATGTCCTCGCCGTCCACCAGAATCCTCCCGTCTGTCGGGTCCATGAGGCGCGCCACCATGCGGCCGGTGGTGGACTTACCGCACCCGGACTCACCCACGAGCCCCAACGTCTGGCCGCGGGCGAGACTGAACGATACGCCGTCGACCGCTTTGACCGAGCGCTTAGGGGCGCCCGGAAGCATGCCGCCCTTCAGAGGAAAGTGCTTTTGCAGGTTCTCCACCTGGAGAATTGGCTGATGTTCCATGGCGGGTCCTAACGCGAATTCCGGATGGTGATGATCTGCGGGCCGCTCAAGTGGCAGCGCTTGCCGTGGCCGTCCTCGACCCGCAGCTCGGGCCGTTGGCTGGCGCACACGCCGTCGCCGGCGAGTTCGGCGTATTGGCACCGCGCGCTGAAGATACAGCCCTTTGGGAGGTCAAGGAGCGACGGCGGCTGGCCGGGTATGGGGTTCAACCGGCTCGAGGCGCTGTTGAGCGTGGGCATCGAGTTGAGCAGGCCCAGAGTATAGGGATGCTGGGTGTCGTAAAAGATTTCGTCCACCGGCCCGGACTCGACGCACTGCCCGCCGTACATGACCAGCACGTTGTCGCAGACCTCGGCAACCACACCGAGGTCGTGAGTGATCAGGATCAGCGCCGAGTTGGTTTCCTCCTGGAGTTCGGACATTAAATCCAGGATCTGGGCTTGAACCGTCACGTCCAGCGCCGTGGTTGGCTCATCGGCGATCAACAGTTCAGGCTCGCAGATCAGCGCCATGGCGATCATGGCACGCTGGCGCATTCCGCCGGAGAAATGGTGGGGGTACTCGTCGTAGCGCTGTTCAGGGCTGGGGATACCCACCCTTCCCAGCATGTCGACGGCGGCAGCCCGGGCCTGCTTCTTACTCGCCTTGTTGTGGACCAGGTACGCCTCGGCGATCTGGTGACCCACCGTGTAGAAGGGATGCAGAGCCGAAAGGGGATCCTGGAAAATCATGCCGATGTTGCGGCCACGGAGCGGGCGCATGGCGGACTCGGGCAGGGTGACCAGGTCCCTGCCCTGGAACATCGCACGGCCAGTGACTTGAGCCGACGTGCCCTTGAGCAGGCCCATTAGCGCTTGGCTGGTTACGGATTTTCCTGAACCCGACTCGCCCACAATGCCCAGGGTCTGACCCCGTTCCAGTGAGAAGTCCATGCCGTTCACTGCAGAGACAACGCCGTCATCCGTAGGGAACTTCACGGTGAGGTCCCGGACCTCAAGGAACGGTGCTGTTGCCGTGCTGCCTGCCGTAGCGCTCGCCTTCTTGGCGGTGATATTCAACTGGGTCATTGGAGCCTCACTCGGGGATCGATGGCGGCGTAGGCGAGGTCCACCACAACGTTCGCCACGATCACGAAGAACGCGGCCAACATGGTGATGGCCATGGTGACGGGGAGATCGCCGGAAATGGCGGCGTGTACTGCGGTGAAGCCCAGCCCGGGGACGGAGAAGATCTGCTCGGTGAGAACTGCACCGCCCAGCAACAGGCCAATGTCCATGCCGAGCATGGTCACCACCGGTGTGATGCCGGCTCGCACGCCGTGCTTGAAGGTGACTGTCCGCGGGGCCAGACCCTTGGAGCGGGCCGTCCTGATGAAGTCCTCGCCGAACGTCTCGATCATGTTGGTCCGGGTGACACGGATGTAGGAAGCACTGAAGAGCACAGCCAGCGCAATCCAAGGCAGCAGGTAGTTGGCCACCCACGCCCCGGGTCCTTGCGGGCCAAAGGGACTGCTGATCTCGTTGGTGGTGAAGGGCAACAGGTGCAGTTGGTTGACGAACAGGAGCAGCAGGAACAGGCCCGTGACGGGGATGGGCAGTGAAACGCCAACGGAGGCGGCACCCACAATGAACTTATCCACGGGGGAACCTTTGCGGAGGGCGGCCAGAAGACCAAGCCCGACGCCGGTGATGGTCCACAGCACCAGCGCACCGATGGCCATGGAGAAGGTGTAGGGGAGTGAGCGGCCGATGATGTCGGCTACGTTCTCATTGGTTTGGAAGGACTTTCCGAGGCACGGCCATTCGCAAAGAGTCTGCGCACCCGGGGCGCCGACCATTCGCGAAGAAAAGAGCCCGCGGATGTAATCGGCGTACTGGACGAAGAAGGGCTGATCCATGCCCAGAGCAACACGGGCCTCGGCCACGCGCTCGGGTGTGCACTCCTGACCGCACGCAGCGGCTGCGGGATCGGAGGGGCCGAGCTGGAAAAGCGTGAAGGTAATAAAGCTGACCGCGGCGAGAAGCAGGACCAACGAACCGGTCCGGCGAAGAATGAAAGTCATCATGGTGGTGGTTGCGGGCCGCCCGCTGATGCAGGCGGCCCGCTTCTCCTTCTGGACTATGCCCGAATAGTTTTCGAAGCCCGGTTATTGCTCGACGCCGACGATCGAGAGATCGATGCCGCCGAAGAAGTAGCCCACCTGGGCATTGCGGACGTTGGAACCCACCACGCTGTTGGTGTGGCTGCGGATGAGCGGGACGATCGGGTAGGTCTTCAAGGCTGAGCCGAACGCCTCGGACCACTTCTTGCCCAGTTCCTCGGAGGTGCCGTCCGTATTGCGGAGATCGAACATGGCCTTGGAAACTACGGGATCGAAGTAGCGGGACGTGTTGGAGAAGCCGTAGCTGGTGCCCTCGTTGTTCGGACCCAGCAGGGGATCCGCGGAGGTACGGACCGACGCCGGGTCGGCACCGCCGCACCAGCCGGAACGACCCATGTCCGGCAGCTGCTCGCTGGCCAGGACGGAGTAGTAGTTGGGTGCCGGGATCGGAACCAGCTCAACCTCGATGCCCAGGGCCTTGAGGTTCTGCTGGACTACGGTGCCGGTGTTCTTGAAGGCATCGCGGTTGTTGGCATACCCGTACGTCAGGGTCTTGGGGAAGTCCTTGCCTTCGAGGAGCTTTTTGGCTTCCTCCAGCTTCGGCTTACCGGTGGGATCCAGCTCCAGCTCGGTCTCCACATAACCGCGCATCTTGGCATTGAGCGGGCTCTGGGTGATCTCGCCGAACCGTCGTCCACCATACTGAACCAGGATGGACTGGCGGTCCAGAGCCAAAGCGATGGCCTTGCGGACATCCGGATCCGTGATCTTCTGGGTGTTCAAACTCAGGACGTCGTTGCATCCCAGGAGGCCCGAAGCCACCCGATCCTTCACCTGGGCGTCGGCCAGCTTGGCGGAGTCCGAGGTTTGAAGTGCGCCGTTGGAGTCAAGGGTGATGGCATTCGGATCAGAATCCGCCAAAAGCTGCTGGCTGATGGTGGCCTGGGAGGTGGACAGCGAGAAACTGAAAGTGTCTGGAAGGGCCGAGCGGTTGGGGTCCGTGGCGGGGTCCCAGTGCGGGTTGCGGACCAGCTTGAGGGACTTGCCGCGGTTGTAGGACTCCACCATGTAGGGGCCGGAGGACACCGGGTGGTTGGTGTAGTCCAGCTTGGTGTCCTTGGCCTTCGGGACCGGCGCCGTGTTGGAACGGGACGCCAGGGCCGGGAACTCCGCAAAGGGCTTCTTCAGGTGGAAGACCACAGTGCGCTCATCGGGCGTGTCAACCGCCTTGAGCACAGCGGATGGATCCTTGTACGGCCCCTTGTACCCGCCGGCGTCGAGCGCTGCATTCAACTCCTGCGGCGCCTGGGTGAAGACATCCTGCGCGAAGGTTCGCTCCACGCCGTACTTGATGTCGGCCGAGGTGATGGGCGTTCCGTCCTCGAACTTCACGCCTTCCTTGAGGGTGAAGGTCCAGCTGAGACCGTCGTCGGAGACCTTGCCGGTGTCTGTTGCGAGGTCCGGGACCACTGTTGGCGGCTGGCCCGCTGTTTCCTTGGCCATGGTCAGGGTGCGGTAGTAGAGCTGGCCAACGTTCGCGGTCTGAACGTAGTTGCTGTTTCCGGGGTCCAGTGTCTGGAAATCGGACGACATCAGCACGTTGATGTTGCCGCCCTTGCCGGTGAAGCCGGACTTGACCACGTTGGGGGCCAACTCCGTGACCGAACCGGCGGGCTTGGAAGTGCTGGGCTGGCTTTGTCCGGCGCCGCAGCCGGTAGCGGCCATGGCGATCAACACCGATAGTGCCAGAGCTCTTGCAGGGGTTCTCATGTTGCTCCTTGTGAGGGGTGACAGGCGATGCGGGGGATGAGGGTTAGTGCGAAATTTGCTAGCGGGAGGACTTGGGGTCCAGGGCATCCCGGACGGCGTCGCCCAGAAGGTTGAAGGCCAGGACGGTGATGACGAGCATGATGCCGGGGACTGCGAGGAACCAAGGATCGCTGAGGTACCAGTTGCCGGACTGCGCGGCGTTGAGCATCTGGCCCCACGACGGTGTGGGGTCCTTGACGCCGACGCCCAGGAAGGAGAGGGCCGCCTCGGCCGAGATGTTGGTGGGGATCAGCATGGTGGCGTACACCAGGACCACTCCCATGACGTTGGGGATGATCTGGCGGAAGAGAATGCTCAGGTGTGAGGCGCCGAATGATCGGGCTGCTTCGACGAACTCGCGCTCGCGGAGGCTCAGCACCTGGCCTCGGACGATTCTGGCGAGGTACGCCCATCCGAAGAAGCCCAGGATGATCACCAGGGAGGCCATGGGCAGGAAGCTGCCTTCGCCCAGCGGCGTGTCCCTTAGCCGTGACTGAAGGATGGGTGTCAGGGAGAGCACCAGGAGAAGGTGCGGGAAGGCCAGGAACAAGTCCATGATGCGGCTGATGATGGCGTCCGTCTTACCGCCGAAGTAGCCGGCTGCCGCGCCAAGGACAGTTCCGAGGACCACTGAAACCACCGTGGAGAGTAGCGCGATGGTGAGTGACACTTGTCCGCCGTAGGCGAGCCTGGCGAACAGGTCGCGTCCCAACCCTGGCTCGACGCCCAACCAGTGCTGGGCCGAGGGATACATATAGCCGGGGAGCGGCAACCCGGGGGTTTGGAAGTCATCCAGTACCTCGGGACTGGTGTTGGACGTGTAGGGGTCGTTGCCGGACATGGCGCTGAGGACGGGAGCCAGGATGGCGAACAGCAGGATGGCAACCACCACGCACAGGCTGAGGAGCGCGATTTTGCTGCGCCGGATCCTCATCCAGGCCGTGGCGAGGAGGGAACGTGCTTCGGCAGGTGCGTTGGCCTCCGGCGACGTTGCTGGAGGGAGCGGCGGGCTGCCGATGCTTGGTTCGACGGACTGTATCTGGGTCAACGGTTCTGCTCGTTTCATGATCAGGAGCTGGCTCCGGAGTTCTTGTATACCAAAATAGACTAGAGCAGGATTGATGCGGTGTAAATCACAAATAATGTACTGTTTGGAATACCAGAGAGTAATACGAGCTGCCCTCACCGGACAGGAAACAGGAGTCGCCGTGCCTACCAAGGTCACCGCCCGCTACGTGCTGGGGCATCAGAACGGCCGCCACGTTCTGCTCGAAAATGCGTGCGTGGTCTACAGCGGCCACACCATCGACTACGTGGGATACGCGTACACCGGGCCGGTGGACGAGGAAGTCCACGTAGGCGAAGCCCTGCTGATGCCCGGCCTGATCGACCTTGACGCGTTGACGGACATAGATCACCTCATCCTGGACAGCTGGGCAGGCCCGGAGCAGGCCAAGGGCCATCAGTGGTCCGAGGACTACTTCCAGCACCACCGCGCTGACGTCTTCACAGCCGAAGAACGCCAGGAGATCCGCGAGTACGCCCTCATCCAGCTGATACTTCACGGCATCACCACTTACATGCCCATCGCCTCGGAAGTTCATTCGGAGTGGGCTGAGCCTTTCGAGGAACTGGTGGGCATGGCGGATACCAGCCGACGCTTGGGCCTGCGCGGCTATTTGGGCCCCGCCTACAGATCCGGTGTGAACGTCGTGTTGGCGAACGGCGAACGCTCGGTAATGTTCGACGACGGCAGGGGACGTGAGGGACTCGCCGACGCCTTGCGCTTCCTTGACCACGCAAGGGAGCTGAACGATCCGCTGGTCAACGGTGTTCTGCTCCCGTGCCGGATCGAAACCCTGGACATCGAGTTGCTCAAGGCGACAGCGGCGGCTTCCAGCGAGCGGGACGTGCTGGTGCGCCTGCACTCACTGCAGGGCCTCGTGGAGCGCGATCTCATTCTGGACTGGCACGGAGTCACACCCTTGGAGCTCCTGGACCAAGTGGGAATGCTGAACGAGCGCCTGCTCATCCCGCACGCCACCTACACGGACAGGAATCCTGCTGTGTTTGGGGAGGACCGCGGCGACCTCGCCCGGTTGGCAGCGAGCGGTGCCAGCATCATCCATTGCCCGTTGACGTCCATGCGTTACGGAAGCACGCTGGATTCCTTCAATGCCTACAAGGCGGCAGGCGTCAACATTTCGCTGGGTACCGACTCCTTCCCACCGGACCTGATCCGCGGCATGGACGCCGGAGTGCAGCTTGCGAAGATCCTCGCCGGGAGGAACGACGCCGGCGACGTCGCCGGATACGTCGACGCCGCCACCCTGGGCGGTGCGGAGGCTTTGCGGCGCCCGGACCTTGGCCGGCTCGAGCCCGGTGCCCAAGCCGACCTCGTGGCCTTCTCCCTGGGAGATTTCCGGGACGGTGTCCACGACGACCCGTTCCGCACCCTGCTCCTCAACGGCACAGCCCGCCAGGCCGTGCTTTCAGTGGTAGCCGGACGAACCATGATGGCCGGAGGGCGCATCGATGGAGTGGACCTGGACTACTGGCGCGTCAAGGGCCAGGAACTCTTCGACAAGATGCGCAGCGCCTACAGCGTCCGGGACAGCCGGAACCGTGCGGCGGATGAGCTGTTTCCTCCCGTGTATGCTCGGTTGGAACGCTGACCGGCGCCGTCCGCCGCACGGAGCGGACACTGGCATGAAGGGAAGTTTGACAGTGGCTGAGGCGATGCCGGAGAACGGGAATGGCCGCGATGAAGAGGCCCGCGCGGAGAACGTCTACCAACTGGTGTTGGAAGGCATCGTCGCGGGAACGTACGCGCAGGGTGTGCGGTTGCGCGAGCGTGAACTTTCGGAGCTTTACAACGTCTCCCGCATTCCCGTGCGCGAAGCTATCCAGCGCCTGGAACAGGACGGCTTTGTGGCAACTTTCCCCCGCCGCGGTGCCGTGGTGCGCCAACTGACCCTCACGGATGTCAACGAGCTTTTCGACGTTCGGCTCTGCTTGGAGACGTTCGCCGCGCGCATGGCTGCCACGCGTGTGGCCGAAGGCAGCGACGGCGGTCGGCTGGTGGAACTCATGGAGGCCTCCAAGGCAGCAATCGACGACGAACGGACCGACGACGTCGCCTTGATCAGCGCCGAGCTCCACGCCGAAATAGTGCGCCTGTCCGGTAACAGGCTGCTCATTGAATCCGTGAAACCCCTGTTTGGGCGCATGCGCTGGATCTTCGGGCTGGCCCACAACCGCAGCAATGAGCTCCAACGCGACGAACACACCGAACTGTGCAACGCCATCCTGAAGGGTAAGCCGGATCTGGCCTACTCCCTGGCGTACTCACACATCGAGTTGGGCCGCGAACCCGTCCTGGCCGGGCTGGCCGAGACACTGGAACCGTGAGTTTTTGTACAGCTAACGCCCTTTAGAAGCCCTCTTAGGGGCATTAGCTGTACAAAAACTCGTTAGTCGTCTGCGTCCGGGTACTCGTCCTCGTCGTCGTACCGGCCGGACTCCTCAACCTCAACTTCAAGGATCTTGAGAAGCTCCGTGTCCGGGTTCAGCATGATGGCTGCCTCGTCGCGGCGGTGCTGCAGCACCGTGTCCAGGTAGGACTGAACGGTTTCGGCCAGGGGCACGTACCTGTCCTGCTTCTGGCTCATGTACCAGCGGTGCTCCAACACCTCATGAACCACTTCCGCGGGCTCCAGCTTTCCGGCCAAATGACGCGGAATGGAACGCACAATGGGCTCGAAGATCTGGCTGACCCAGATGTGGGCGCTGATTTCCTCGTCCAGGTCCGGGTTGTTGTCCGCGCGGAACTGGTCCATGTCGTTGAGGAGCCTGCGGGCTTGGTTCTCTTGGGCGTCCAGGCCCGTAAGGCGCAGCAAACGACGCTGGTGGTGACCGGCGTCCACCACTTTGGGCTGGAGCTGGATGGTGGAGCCGTCCGCCGTGGTCTTGATGGCGTACTCCTCCACATCAAAGCCCAGCTCGTTGAGGCGCCGGATGCGGGCGGCCACGCGCCACCTTTCGCCGAGCTCGAAGGATTCCTTCTCCGTCAGTTCAGTCCAGAGCCGGCGGTAGCTGTCCATGATCAGCTCACTGGTAGCTACGGGATCCACCTTTTCCTCGATGAGTCCGCCGTCCAGCAAATCCATCAGTTCACCGGCGATGTTCACGCGGGCGATTTCGAGGTCGTATTCACGCTGACCCATGGAGAGGTCCGGGTAGAGCTCGCCTGTTTCGGCGTCCACCAGGTAAGCGGCGAAGGCGCCGGCATCACGGCGGAACAGGGTGTTGGACAGTGAAACGTCACCCCAGTAGAAGCCCACAAGGTGCAGGCGCACCAGCAGCAGCGCCTGGGCGTCAATGAGGCGCGTCAAGGTGTCTTTGCGGAGCATCTGGGAAAACAGCGCGCGGTACGGCATGGAGAATTTCAGGTGCCGCGTGACCAGGACCGGGTTCAGCGGCCTGCCGTCCGCGGTGGTCCTGCCCGTGATGACAGCCACCGGCTCCACGCAGGGAACGTCCAGCCGGGCCAGCTTCCGCAGCATGTGGTACTCATGGCGGGCAACATGCTCCGAGGTTTCCTTGATGGCGATGACCGAGCCACCCAAATGGGCAAAACGCACGATGTGCCGGGAGATACCGCGGGGCAGTGCCGCCAGGTTCTCGGCAGGCCAGTCCTCCAGCGCGATGTGCCATGGGAGATCCAGCAGTTCAGGATCGGCAGCAGCCGCGGTGATGTTCAGGGACCCGATGACGCTGGCGGGAGGTGCAGTGTCCTGCGCGCTGGCAGCTTCCTTCCGGGGGAGCTTGCCGATCTGCCCGTAGTCGGTGGGTTCGTCGTGCCACTGGGCTTCGTTTTGCTCGCTCATGCCTCAATTGTTCCGTACTTGGGAGCAGAGGATGTTTCTGCCTCGGGAAACGGCCACTGGGACACGGCGGACCACTCGACGTCGGGCGCTTCCTGGAAGGCGACACCTTGCTTGGCGAGCCGCTCGCCCAAGGCGCCCAGCCGACGTCGGAAGTCACCGGGGTTGCGAACCTCCTGACCGGACCAGGCGACTTCCGCCAAGGAGACAGCCCTCGGGTAGAGGAGCCATTGGGCCTGCTGGTTGTCCCGGACTGTCTCGGACCACAGGGCGCCCTCGACACCCAGAATGTGGTGGTCCTTCAGACCGCCCTGCGCTGGATCCCAGTTGTAGTAGTCGGCCCAGTCGAACGGCCCGCCTTCCACCCATTCAAGCCCGATGGGGCTGTCCGGTGCATATTTTTGGTCCAGGTAGGTCTTGTCTGCAGGGGACATGAGCACTTTGGCCCCATGGTGTTCCGCCTGCCGTGCCACGGCCTCGAAATCGCCGTGCCAGTACTGGATCACAGCGCCCTCGGGAAGCTCGACGGCTGCGAATTCGTTCCATCCCACCACGGTCTTGCCGGTTTCTGCGCCGATCCGAACGAACTGTTGGACCATGGAGACGTAGTGGTCGTGCTCGGTGACCTTCGCTTCGTCGCCACCGATGTGGAGGTAAGGGCCTACCGTGATGGCGGCGAGTTGCCCGAGCACCTCCCGGGCAAATTCGTAGGTTGCGGGCAAGTTTTCGGTAAGCGTTGACCAGCCTACTTCCGCCGTGGTGCTCATCGGCTTGGCTTTGCCGTCAGGGTTCAGCTGCGGGATCGCGGCGAGGGCAGCGTTGACGTGTCCCGGAAGGTCGATCTCCGGCACCACCAGGACGTTCTTGCCGGCGGCATAAGCCTGGATGTCCAGGAAGTCCTGCTGTGTGTAGAAGCCTTCGTGGCCCCGCACGGGTATGGCTGTTGACACCTCCACAGCGCCCTGGCCACCCACGCCGGTGAGATTCGCGTAGGGCAGCGCGGAGGGGTTCTCTGCGGGCTCGCGGATTTCAATGCGCCAGGCTTGGTCGTCGGTGAGATGCAGGTGGAGGGCGTTCAGCTTGAACTGAGTCATGACGTCGATCTGCTCTTTCACCTGGTCCACGGTGAAGAAGCTGCGCGCAACATCCAGCATCAGCCCGCGGTAGGCAAAGCGCGGAGCGTCCGCAATTTCGACGGCGGGAATCACCCAGGCGCCGTCCGCGCCGGAGCCTGCACTGTGGCCCCGGCTCCCGGACTCGATGGCCGCCGGGAACAGTTGCCGCAGTGTTTGGACGCCGTAGAAGAGTCCGGCAGGAGTGGAAGCGGTTACCCCGACACCGGATTCGGCGACAGTAAGCACATATGCCTCGGGGCCGCCGTCGAACGCTTCTGCCAACTCGAGCGAGATGTCGCCGGGGCGGGCGTCCTCAACAATAGGCAACGCGAAACCTGTGGCGCCGCGCAGCAGTGAAGCCAGCTGTTCGGCAACCGGCACAGTTGAGTCGATCGCGCTGATCCGTGCCGTGGAGGCAAGCGTGAAGGCCGGGTCATCCAGGAGTGCGACGTGGGAGGGGCGGGGAATCAGGGTGTCCGTCGTGTTCATGCCATTCTTTCGCAGGAGTTAGGTTAACGCGAGAGCGGCCCGACCTGGAGGGGTCGGGCCGCTATCAAAATGCGGATGTACTAGCCGGCGGGATTAGTCGCCCAAGCGGAGGCCGGTCTTCGTGTCGAACAGGTGCACGTGGCCGGACTGCGGACGAACGAAGATGGACTCACCCTTCATCGGGGGGCGGCGGCCATCGACGCGGGCGACGATGTCGTGGCTCTTGCCATCAAGGATGGTGTGGCCGTAGACGTAGGCGTCGGCGCCGAGTTCTTCAACAACGTCAACCTCAACCTGGAGGCCTTCGCCGTTGCCGACCGTTTCGAGGTCTTCAGGACGCGAGCCAACGGTAACCGTCTGGCCGTGTGCTTCCTGGAGGACATCGCGGGGCACGGGGTAGACCGTTCCACCGAACTGAACGCCGCCGTCAACAACCGGCAGTTCCAGCAGGTTCATGGCCGGGGAGCCGATGAAGCCTGCAACGAAGACGTTCTGCGGGCGGTCGTAGAGGTTGCGCGGGGTGTCAACCTGCTGCAGCAGGCCGTCCTTCAGCACAGCAACGCGGTCACCCATGGTCATGGCCTCTACCTGGTCGTGCGTCACGTAAACGGTGGTGACGCCCAGGCGGCGGGTCAGGGATGCGATCTGCGTACGGGTCTGGACACGGAGCTTGGCGTCAAGGTTGGACAGCGGCTCATCCATGAGGAAGACCTGGGGGTTACGGACGATTGCACGGCCCATGGCAACACGCTGACGCTGACCACCGGAGAGTGCCTTCGGCTTGCGGTCCAGGTACTGCTCAAGGTCAAGGAGCTTGGCGGCTTCGCGGACACGCTCGGCGCGCTCTTCCTTGGAAACGCCGGCAATCTTCAGTGCGAAGCCCATGTTGTCCGCAACGGTCATGTGCGGGTACAGGGCGTAGTTCTGGAAGACCATCGCGATGTCGCGGTCCTTCGGCGGGACGTCCGTGACGTCGCGATCACCGATCAGGATACGGCCGGCGTTGACATCCTCAAGGCCTGCGAGCATTCGCAGGGAGGTGGACTTACCGCAACCGGAGGGTCCAACGAGGACCAGGAATTCGCCATCGGCGATGTCGATGTTGAGTTTATCGACGGCGGGCTTATCTGTGCCCGGGTACAGACGCGTAGCGTTATCAAAAGTAACTGTAGCCACAGTTATCAATCCCTTCACCGGCAGGTACGTGCCGGACGATCCGTTGTGAATGGTTCTTTTTCTTCAGTTGAACTCCCCGGCCAATGGCCGGGGAGGATCGTGTGACGCCGCACGGTACTGTGCGTCACATCACATCCAAGAGTATGTCAGACTTTTTGACTAACCACCTAAATGTTACGAACGTCACAAGTTGTGCTCGTCACTTCCTCAGGCCCCCGCTGTGACCTGCCGCCGCTCGCGAAGCAAGGCCTCAAGCAGCTCCGCCACGTGCACAGGGGCTTCCACCCGATACTGGGCTTGGGTGAAGTCCAGGCCTACCTTGATGCCTACGTCATCGCCCATCAGCCGGCCCAGTGCATCCTCATCAGTGACGTCGTCGCCGGCAAATAGGATTGCCGTCGCGCCGGTGGCCTGACGGAGGAACTCCACAGCCTCGCCCTTGGACGCATGGACTACGGAGGTCTCCAGCACGCGCTTGCCGGTTTTTAGGTAGACACCCGGGTGCTCCCGGAGGACCCGCATCGCGGCCTCTACGGCGTCTTCGGCAACGTCGTCGTCGGCCATCCTGGTGTGAAGGACGACGCCGGCGGGCTTGTCCTCGAGCAACGTCCCCGGGGCGATGTTCACGATTTCGGCAAGAACCTCACGGACCGCGGCCAGCTTTGTGCGCTGTTCCTCGTCCAGTTCCAAGCCCAAAGAGCCCTCGCCCAGCCAGACCTCAGCGCCGTGGCTGCCGATCAGCAACGTACCGGCAGGAGGCGAGGCGACCAGCCGCAGACTGTCCAGTGCGCGGCCTGAGATGAGTGCCGTCGTCGTGCGCGGTAGTTGTGCCAGGGCCTCCAAGGCCGCGGCGGACCGGGGCAGCGGGCGTGCGTCCTCCGCACGGTCAACCAGCGGGGAGAGGGTGCCGTCGAAATCGAGGGCAACCAACAGGTGCTCGGTGCCGGAAATGCGCCGGACGGCTTCCAGCAGCTCAGGTGACAGTGAAAGGCTCTCAGCTGTCATCACGGACCACCTTCTCCTCCAAGGCGGCCAGGAACTCAGCTGACCAGTGATCGACGTCGTGATCCAGAATCTGCTTGCGCATCAGCTTCATGCGGCGGCGGGCTTCCTTGGGATCCAGGGTGATGGCCTTCAGGACTGTCGATTTGAGGCCATCGATGTCGTGGGGGTTGATCAGGAATGCCTGCTTGAGCTGATCGGCAGCACCGGCGAACTCACTGAGGACCAGTGCACCGTCGTCGTTTTGACGGGCGGTCACGTATTCCTTGGCAACAAGGTTCATGCCATCGCGCAGCGCGGTGACCAGCATGACGTCCGCTGCGAGGTACAACGCGACCATCTCCTCCACCGGGTAGCTGTGGTGCAAGTAGCGCACCGCGGTGTTCTGGATGGTGTCGTAGGTGCCGTTGATGTGGCCCACGGTGCCTTCGATTTCCTCGCGCAGCAGCCGGTACTGCTCCACTCGTTCGCGGCTGGGACTTGCCACCTGGATGAGCGTGGCATCCTCCACCTTGATGTGCCCATCCGCCAGGAGTTCTTCGAAAGCCTTGAGGCGGTGCCGGATGCCTTTGGTGTAGTCCAGCCGGTCCACGCCCAGGAGGATGGTTTTGGGGTTACCCAGGTCCTTGCGGATCTGCCGGGCGCGTTCAATGATGTCCGGCCGGTCTGCGAGCTCGCGGATCTGGGCGACATCGATGGAAATCGGGAAGGCCTGGGCCCGCGCGATGTGGGTGACCTGGCCGTCGGCGCCCTTGACGTGGACCTGCTGCTGCTTGACGCTTGCGCCCAGGAACCTGCGGGCCGATCTCATGAAGTTGCCGGCATCGCTGGGGCGCTGGAAGCCCAGAAGGTCTGCCCCGAGCAAACCGTCAATGATTTCGCGACGCCACGGGAGCTGCGCAAAGATCTCCGGGGGAGGGAACGGGATGTGGTTGAAGAAGCCGATCTTCAGGTCCGGGCGGGATTCGCGCAGCAGCCTCGGAACGAGCTGCAGCTGGTAGTCCTGGACCCACACCGTGGCGCCTTCGGAAGCGTGCCGGGTAACGGCGTCGGCAAACTTCCTGTTGACCTTCCGATAGGAATCCCACCAGGTCCTGTGGAATTCCGGCGGCGCAATGACGTCGTGGTACAGCGGCCAAATGGTCGCATTGGAGAAGCCCTCGTAGAACAGCTCAACGTCGTCGGTGCTGAGCTGGACCGGAAGCAGGTCCATGCCTTCGTGGCTGAACGGCCGCACAGTTTCGTCAGGGGCGCCATGCCAACCCACCCACGCGCCGTCGCTCTTGGTCATCATGGGCGCCAGGGCCGTGACCAGGCCGCCGGGTGAGCGGCGCCAGCCACTTTCCTCGTTGTCATCGCTGATGCGATCCACCGGCAACCTGTTGGAGACCACCATGAAGTCGAACTTGGTTGCCGTGGGCTTCTTCGTAGGAGAAGCCCGGGTGCCTTGTTCGGCCTCGACTTTTTCGCTTGCCAAATCCTGCATCAATGCTCCCTAAGGTTGCTGTGATTCACCTCCCAGCCTACTAGCGGAATCATCCCGGGCAGTTGATCGTTCAACAACAGGGTCAATGGGC
>Ga0247742_10001184_pt1 | contig 18768 bp, 29 predicted proteins | sample UWRJL208509C2_FD_180944 | JGI IMG/M metagenome (GOLD analysis project Ga0247742, IMG submission 180944) | Plant litter microbial communities from Arlington Agricultural Research Station in Wisconsin, United States - UWRJ-L208-509C-2 | ecosystem: Environmental > Terrestrial > Plant litter >... | reverse complement strand
TTGGGATTGAGGCTGAGCGAGGTGGCTTATAATCGAGCATAAAGTACGCCGAACGAGGTCAAGCGACGCGATGTAAGGCGAGCTCGATAGCGGTTAAAGAATGATGGAAGAAGAGTCAAAGGCACAAGGAGAGATCGCCTTTAGAAAGTGGATGGTTGTGGACAAAAGCTAAGAGGGGATGGAAGGAGAAAGGCGACGGGAAACGTTCTTATACTCGCCCAGAGTGATTGAGCTTGTTTGGTTCCACAACGATCGACCGCATTTGTGTATGGGGTATCCTTTTTTAGGACAACGACATACGTTATTCAGGTTGTCCTTGCTTTGTCTGAAGTCCTCTTGCGATTGGTGACTACCCTCGAACGGCTCTACTGTATAATGGTCCAAATTTGCCAGGAAATGGACCTGTAGACGACGAGTTCCGTCAAACTCAAAGTAGACACCGAATGAAAAGGCACGGCAGAACCATAGAAATGTACTCTCGGTCAAATATGTACGTGGTTGGGTCTTCGCAGCCGAGACAGAAAAGGAGGGGAAGGCGCGTATATTTGACAAGCGGCCCAAAACGCCTGAAGATTTGGACCTGTTGACATTTGTTTACATGGGTAACCCCTTTAGAGAATATATCTCGCTTCGCTTTGCAATTCAATGTCAGACGGGCGCTTATCTGAAGACCAGAACTTAAAGCGGCCAGGACATAGGGTGGATTTAGTCAAATTGAAATTCTATGAAGACAGGAGGTCAGAAGAAGTCTAGAGGTGGCTTGAGATTGTACAGTGTAAATTCTAATGCTTGTAATACAATAACATAACAAATGGAGTCCGAAACCAATAAAGATGTCAAGCCCTTTCCATTGCAGCTTTCTTCATCGCCGCCGCCAGGGTATTACCTTCCCGTGCCTCGAGGATCTGGAACTCTGGAAGTGCTTGGAACCACCCAGCCCAAGGCGTGCCAATGGACTTGTATGTCGACGCAGCGACCTCTGGTGGGATTATGTTGCACCTAATACCTCTGCCGCCAGCAGCCGCGTCGGCCATAAGCTGTGCTTGACAGGCTCGCTCAAGGGTCATAAAGTAGAATAACGTGGCTTCAATGGTGTTCGTCGCCACGAGAAGGCCGTGGTTCTGGAGGATTGCAGCCTACGTTCGGTGTTAGTAATACGAAGTATGGGAACTAGAGGATGTGATCAACCTTCTTATTTCCAAGAGCTTCAGCAATGTGCTTTCCTTCGTCCTGTGCAAGGACAACACCGTTGAACTCAGTGTACAAGGCGACGTCCTGGGAAAAATATCGGCTAATGCTGTGGGTAGACTTCATAGCACTCACGTCATAGAACGCGCAGACATCCTGACTGATCATTTCAATCTCGATGCCTAAACTCGAGAACGCCTTTCCATGGATTGAATGGGTATGCGCAGCACACAAAATGTCAGGACGTGCAATATGAATAGCTGTGTGGATCATGACCGCCGCTGTGTTGAGGATTCTCCTTGGGCCAGATTCCTCTTGAATATTGCCAACATGACTGAATATGCTGTTAGTCGGTAATTTTTTGGGACAAGCAAGTCACGCACTCGATAAGCAAGAGATCATCTGGTTGGATGAGGGAGAAGTGGTGCCCCTGCCAGTCATCGTGTTAGTTCATCATTTAAGCAGGCCAGCGCTACATGTTCGATCTTGTTGACTTACGAAGGGATTAACCCAGAAGCAGTCGGGTCTGATAGGGTCCTAAATCACCCGTCAGTTGGCTTTGATTCTGAGTTTGAGCTTCCTACATTACCCTGACTGTGATGTGTCCGGCCACACCTTCGCTGTATCCAAGGTTGCCTGAAGAGTCAATCAATGGATGTCAGGTAGACAGTGTTGAAATCCTTACCGAAGATACGAAATGCTTGGGCAAGGCGAAACTTGATGTAAGTTCTCTCTTCCTCTTTGGTGGCGAACAAGGGAAGCGCAGGGAAGGGAGTATTTTTGCCGACCATCACCGCAGATGCAGCAGTGTTGTCGGTAGAAGTGTATGACGGCGTCTTGATAGTAGGCATATTATTTGTCGGTGGCAAAAAAAAAGCAGTTGGCTTGGGTTGCTGACCTTGTAGTACCGATCTCTAGAGTTGTAAAGTCGATGGTTATATACCGTGTAAAATAGTCTAGTCATGTCAAGATGATTACGAAGGAATGTCATGGACGAATTATAAGCATCCGGCGTTTAGTTTCAGTGACAATGACGAAAGCTGAACAAACTTCGCCGCGGCTTTGAAATTTTAAGTTTATAGGTTAGGCATTGTTTTGCGTGCATTTCAGTACGTTTACTTTGCCGCTGACCTACAGTAATTACCTTCTTCGCGTTCCCGAGAACACCCTAGATAGAAGTATCAAACCTTTCCACTCAGGATATGGATCATAAGTAGGAAGCATAGCCGACAGAAAGAAGCAGTCGGATGGCGACCTAAGGCGATACCAAACATAACCTAAACACAGACAAGTCTCATGTGAAACTATTTCGTACTTGGCTTTTTTCCTGTGCTGAGAACGTCGCTGTGTGCTCTTATTTTTTCACATTCAGGCTATAGTATGTACTTCAAGACCTCTGAAAAAGTTTTGAATTTTTTGGTTGAGTTCTGATGGCCTGGCCAATGCTCAGGCTTTGACACTTCGAGTCCTGGTCATAGCGATGTCGTAATTGCACGAGGGAAAACATTCAAGCCCCAAGTTTATCACTTTATCGCGGGAGAAACCCATATTGGCGATGACCCACATGAGCTCTGATTGCCACTAAGATTGCAAGGGAGAAAAGACGGCCCAACATTGACAGTTATATTGTTTTGTGGGGTTTCGTGTATCTCGGTCCTGGTGACCGTCACCCCCGAATCTTTCAGGCGCATTTCCAAAGGACTATTCACTCTACTAGTCCTACTACCTGCCTGGTCTGGGACTACATTTTATGAACGGCGCGAATCTCATTGACGCTCTTGTTCCACGCATTTCAGTGCAATTTTTGGAATTAACATTGCGCTATTTCTTAGGCCACACGAAACCCAGAGCAGCAGGAGCATGAAAAACGATAGCCTAAAAAAGCTTACTGTTCAAGAATAAAGTTCTGCGTTCGGATAAAGGATCATTCATCTTTTCGGAAAAATTTTGAATTTATGTAAATCAAGATAGCAATGTGTGTAATTCGAATATAGGCGAGCTGTTGTCATTTTGAAAATGTCAAATTAGAGCCTACTAGTATAACTGTCTTATATTGAGTGTTCACTGCTCCGTACAAAATTCTAGTGCTAAGGGCAACGAGTCCCGGGCCCCCACTCCTCCCAAGCCCTGCAGAAGAACACTTAACGCGATCCCATTCCCTGACAGTTCAGGGAAGGGGTTGTGGATTCTTCGGCATTTGTCTTGCGTCGGCGGTCGCATGTCGTGTGTGTGGTGTCTCTATTGGGTAATTCGTGGTGTTTAGCTTAATGGGGACTCCGATGCACCGGATGTGTTTATGTGGGTCCCCACCAAGCTCTGTGTGTTGTATGACTTTGTCTGGTCTCATCTACAAAAAATTACAAGCAAAGCGACGTAACATAGTCCCAGCGCTGTAAAAACCTTTGAGACGAATGCCATGGCTGAAGCATTGTTTCTCGAGCGGAAACATAGTACTAGTATCTGGGTTTATGATTCCTTAAATTGCGTAACACGATTTCGTGTATGATCGGGGTGTCACTCAGAGTTTGCCTTGGATTTTTGTCTGCAGCGCTCAGAGTGCACGAGAGAAGTTTCACATGTTGAACCGGAATTGTAGATCGGTTGAGCAGATATCGTTGTCTACGCTTGCATAGGCATGTGAGATCAGTCACAATTTAAGCGCCGGTCGCCATAATCCAATCTGTAGTGAGATCTATCCCACGCTCGAAGTTTCCAGTGCTCGCTACCATGGTTCGTGTGAGAATCATCGAACGAGACTGCTAGAGCTTACAGCCAATTGCAAAACTGTAGGCCTACTCCACATTTCCCGTGCACCTATGTTTGGCTACAAATAACCGTGTTGGGTAAGAGTCGGTGGAGCAAGGCCCCAGATTACTTAGCACCGTATCTCAGTGGGAAGCACTAACATTCCCTCGACGCTGGCAGAGGCCCTTACCAACGGTCCATGCATCAATAATGGTGTTCTCTATTGATGAAGACCTTTGAGAGTCACCAGGAACAATTGTGATATTGATTACCGTTTTGGGCGGATGGCGGCGGAAGCGCACGATAACTGTGGGCCCATGGGTAAGCCGAGAATCGCGTCATGGCTGCCATTTGTCGCCAAACATAGGCGCGCACGGGAAATGTGGAGTAGGCCTAGGGTTTTGCAATTGGCTGTAAAGCCGTGGTCAGAAAAACTGACAATTGCATAGTCCAACAATGCTAGGAGTAGGTCCTCGGATGATAATAAAGAGCAGAGTCTACTCGGCAAATGCCGGTAGGATCATCAGCTGCAGTTGCAAGCAAGTGAAACTTGTATTCTTACCACCATCATGTCTGGACGAGCGGGAGGTCTCTATGGAGGCATCCAGTTCTCTTCAGGCACTGTCTTTCAGTCTTCTATCTCCTCAGAACCTGAAAAGCCGGCGTCCGAAGTCCAGAAGAAACCGGATGTAGTCGTCGCTGCGGCATCCACCAAAGCCATCTCACCACCAACAACTGCAAGTGCGTCGGCCACACCTCCCGTAGCGGTCCCGACAGGGGGTCCAGGAACCCCAGGAAAATCCACAGCTGGTATCTCTTCATCTTGCTACGCATTATTTCCATAGAACCCGTTTATTGAAATGTTTGTTCGTCTCGATATCTCTTCCTCGCGCACCATCCTTGCTCTTTTGCCTGTGCGTCCCTCAATCTTCAAGGATGGTCTGCGGCGCTTGCATTTGCGCCTGTACGCCGAAATCAGGGACAGAAAGCGAAACCGGTCGCGCCGAGGTTGCCTGCTGGGGCTTCAGTGTTCCCAGGGCCAGGAGCGGCGTTGTCAGCGACGGCTGTGGTGTTTGCACCGCCTTCTTTGGTCGATACTACTACTACTACGGCGGCGGCGGCTTCGACACAGACACCGGGGCAGCATGATGGGCAAGCGTCAGCAACGACAACAGGTCAAACTCAAGGATGGGGCAAGAAGGTCAAGCCACCTTCGATGGTTCTTGATGAAGATATCAATGGGTTCAAGGGAAACCAGAGGAGGAACAACAACAATAAAAAGGGCAAGGGCAAGAAGGTGCATTTTCCTTCAGGTTCTTTTACTCCATGAACGAGCCACCCTTCTTCGTTACCTAATTTGTTTTATTCCTCTCCAGAACAAAAATGCACCAGCAATCGTAGCATGGGACCCAATGGAACCGTACGACCCTCTGCGCCCAAACGACTACAACGAGTACAAGCTTTGGCGCACGAAAGAGCGCATTGAACGCCGTGAAAGGTTGTTGGAGCAGCGCAGACAGGAGGATCATCGGAAGAGGTCGAGGAGGAGTGCGAGTTATTCCGACTCGGAGGATACTGGGGACGAAGAGGAGGAGCGGCCCAGAAAGGCAGGTTAGTATCTTAAATACGAAACTGAAATCTCGTTCTCTTGATTGCTTACTCTCCCAAACTTATAGGACGATACGATACTGGTAGCTACGACCAATGGTCTCGAGACCGCTCAGAGCCCGAGCCAGACCGTCACAGCCGAGAACCACAAGGACAGGGATACGATGCAGGTCCCGTCGCGTTTGGGAGAGACCTCACAGGTGATGAAGCTTTCCAACGCAGACTCGCCATGTCAGCTGCTCGAGCGCGGTCTCCAGCTGCATTTGCCTCCCCTGCAGCTGGACAAGCAGAGCCGCAGCCACCGCCACCGCAGGTACTACCACAACCAGCAGCCATTGCTACGCAAATGGCGGTTGAATCAGGCGACGAAGCTTACCTCCGCCGTCTGGCCATGTCGTCTATGCGCCAGCCCCCACCTGTCCTTGCACCTGCGGCTGCACCACCTGCAGTGATGTTCCCTCCGCAACAGGAATTTCTCCAACGACAACGTTCGCCATCTCCTCCTGCGCTGGCGTATAACCCGTTCGCACCACCCTCGGTGCCGCCACCTCCGCCCGGTCCTCCAGGCGCAAATGTCCCTAATGCATTCCAGGAGAGAGCAAAGGCAGCCGCTGCTATTGCAGCACGACTCGGTGCGCTCGCTGCATCAGCTGCAGCAAGTGCTGCACCTCCTGCATCAGGGACTGGGTCTGCGCCTCAAGTCCCAGTTGCCATGGATGAAGATCCAAAGTACGTTCTACAAAACGCAGTTCACTTATACTTTCTTATACTCACCCCAACTGTTCTCTCCCTCGCAGACCCGATCCACACAACTTCGCCACACGCATGATGGCCAAATGGGGGCACAAGGAAGGACAAGGTCTGGGTGCCGACGGACAAGGGATAGTCAACGCACTCGTCGTCGAACAGGTCGGCGCAGGGAAGGGAGGTAAAGGCAGCAACAGCAACAAAGGCGCTGTGGGTCCCTCTGCTCCTGGAAGCGGCAAAGGCATCGGTGTGGGCTCAAAGATGGGCAAGATCATCAATAACAACGAGGACGCGCAGAAGAGGGAAGATAGAGAACGGTTTGGTGAGCCGAGCAAAGTTGTGGTCCTCACGAATATGGTGGGTCTTGAAGATGTTGAAGATGAAGATCTGCGTGGAGAGATTGGTTCGTTGATTTTCGATTTACCACGTTTGATGTTTTGCTGATATCTTTCTCTTTAGGCGACGAATGTTCAAAGAACGGCACAGTGGAAAGGGTCATTGTTCACGCCGTGCACCCACGTCCCGCAAACCCTGACGATTCTGTCCGCATCTTTGTCCTCTTCGCAGGACCTGTTGGTGCTTGGAAGACTGTCCGAGAGCTCGATGGTCGATACTTTGGTGGTCGAACTGTCCGTGCACGATATTTTCCTGAAGCATCATTTCGCCGCACTGATCTTGATCGTGCTTTATGAACAAGTCACTTCTCTTGCATATTGCTTTCTTGTCTCTTGCTTTACTTCATTAAAGACTCAAGTTCCCTGTACATCTCTATCTATTATTGTTCATATTTGCACTTTTGAATTACAAGTGCAAAGGCAATTAATTTTAGCTTGGATCATGCTACAAGAGAGAAACTGCCGCGCCATATCCGAAGCGCAACGAGCAGCATCTAATAGACACGCTTGAAGGGAGGGACAGGTTTGCACTCGTTCTCATCGAGGGTGGTGTCGATAACACGGCGGTATTTGAGCTCGACGTCTGGGCTAGTGGGATCGTGTTGGAATGACAGGGTGTGCTTCATCCACTGCTCATCATCACGCTGGTAGATTATGCAGGAGGGTCAAATGATGTCGATTTTTGAAAGGTGAACACTTACGTCTGGGAAGTCCTCACGAGCGTGGGCACCACGGGACTCCTTGCGAGCAGCAGCAGAGGTGATAGTCTGGATAGCACATTGGAGAATGTTGCGCAGTTCGAGTGTCTCAACGAGATCCCTGAAACAGACGCGTAAGTACAACTACCGTAGTATTCGTCAGTTACAACTCACGAGTTCCAGATCATGCTCCTGTCCTTGATGCCTACGTTGTCGAAGCTCTTGTAGATCTCGCGCACCTTCTTGACACCCTCGTCAAGGGATTCTTGAGTTCTGAATGAAGATGAGTGAATCTCATTATCTACAAGTGAATTAACATACCTGAAGACAGCAGCATCAGATTGCATGGCCTTTTGCAAGTTAAGACGAATTTGAGCAGTCGGGTCAGGTCCGTCGGATTTCCTAGACTGAAAGTCAGGATACAGGCATATGTGCATGGATTGTAGCCACAAACCTGATCTTGTCCAAGAATTCAACGCTCTCCATACCAGCTTCCTCAGGAATAGCTTTATGAGGTTTTCCAGGAGTGAGATTGTCCCGAATGTGGTGAGCAGCAGCGCGTCCAAAGACGACGATATCAAGGAGCGAGTTTGCACCAAGACGGTTGGCGCCGTGGACAGACACGCAAGCAGCCTCTCCAGCAGCATACAAACCGGGAACGACCTTGTCCTTTCCATCCTTGTCAACGGTAATGACCTCGCCGGTGTACTTGGTAGGAATACCACCCACTGGATAAATGATCAGAGTCTGCTTCATACATTGATATGGAAAACATACTGTTGTAGTGGACGGTGGGCAGCACAGGGATAGGCTCCTTGGTAACATCAACACCAGAGAAGATAGCAGCGGTCTCAGAGATACCAGGGAGACGCTCATGAAGAACCTCAGGAGGAAGATGGCTGAGTTGCAAATAGATGTGGTCCTTCTCAGGTCCAACACCACGACCCTCACGGATCTCGATGGTCATCGAACGCGAGACGACGTCACGAGAAGCTAGATCCTTAGCAGTAGGCGCGTAACGTTCCATGAAACGTTCACCCTCAGAGTTCAGTAGGTAACCTCCCTCTCCTCGAGAGCCTTGCGCGGACAATATATTAGCCAACTGAATTCAATTCTCGTCGGGGCATCTTACCTTCAGTAATGAGACATCCGGCTCCGTAAATACCAGTAGGATGGAACTGGACAAATTCCAGATCCTGAAGAGGCAGACCAGCACGGACAACCATGGCATTTCCATCACCAGAGCAAGTGTGTGCACTCGTACAACTGAAGTATGCGCGTCCGTAACCACCCGTAGCTAAGACGGTCTTGTGGGCACGGAAACGGTGAAGAGTTCCATCCTCCATGTTGAGGGCAATGACACCAACACACTCTCCGTCTTGCATGATGAGATCAAGAGCGAAGTATTCGATGAAGAAGTTGGTGTTGTGCCTCAGTGATTGACCGTATAGTGTATGCAGGATGGCATGTCCAGTTCGGTCAGCGGCAGCAGCGCATCGGTAAGCTTGTCCACCTTTGCCGTACTTCAAAGATTGTCCCCCAAATGCACGCTGGTAGATCTTGCCCTCCTTCGTTCTAGAGAATGGCACACCGTAGTGTTCGAGCTAAAGATAGTTGTCAGACGGGATATCTATGTTTAGCCAATCCGAACTGACCTCAATAACGGTATTGGGGGCTTCCCTGCACATATAATGGATAGCGTCCTGGTCACCGAGCCAGTCGGATCCTTTCACCTGCAATAGATTGAGATGGTTTGCAGAAAAATAAGTGGGTGTAGCTTACAGTATCGTACATGTGCCATCTCCAGTCGTCCTCGGTCATGTTCTGAGATATCTGCGTCAACGGAATGTCATTTATCGGGCAGGTGTTCACGTACACCAAGAGCAGCATTGATACCACCTTGAGCAGCGACGGTGTGACTCCTGGTGGGGAAAAGTTTCGTGATACAGGCAGTCTTGAAACCGGCTTCAGCAAGACCGAAAGCTGCTCGGAGACCGGCACCTCCAGCGCCGCTGAAAGTGTGATTGAGTACGAAAAACAAGTAAGTTCGGATGATACCTACACAACAATAGCGTCGTATTCATGCTCGATGAGAGGATACTTTCCCGAAGACCAGGACTATAATATATGTTACTTGGTTGTAAAGGAAGCAGCGTACTCAGATACGCACTTTGACTTCCTCGGCCTTCACTGGGTTTGTTGCAACAACCCTCTTCGCGGCTGCTGAGGCATGAAATGCCCTCGTTGAGCGAGCAAGAGCTCTTGGAAGAGCCTTGTGCAACATTGCGGGATGTGGTACAGAAGCAAGGAGCATAAGACGGTGTTAGGCCCCGTGCGCGCTTTGCTCCGATCGCGAACGAAACATTCCGACCAATCATGGCCGCGTGATTTACGCTTCCCACTTCCGGCTCTCCATTGCACCCAGTTCCCCGACGATTGATCCACTTCTTCCTCTGTCTCTTGCATTCGATCGTCTACTATTACACATAATATTTACAGGATTTAGCGTCCATTCATTCATCGTAAAGCTCCTAGAGGATCTAAATATTGGTCGTTCTTCGGCGGTGTTTGATCGGGGGCCTTGGTGTCTCGTCTCAGGGTTGTCGAAGTTGGAGGTGGAGGTCGCGGCAGCAAGGATGAAGGGACCGCACCCGTGGATCCTGCAAAGCTCGAGCGGGTAAAATTCCAAGGGGCTCGTTGCGATAAATCCCCACTCGGACTAGAACCATGTGGTGGTGGTGAACGCGACGGCGAGTGCGCAGGAGAACGCTTTACCCGTTGAGTACCAAAATGCCTGAAGTGAGAATCATTCACAGGAGCTGGCGCTGGGGGGTTGAGCATAGCAGCTGCGCTGGCCGCTTGTCGGTCCTCCTTCTCTTTCCTTGCCTTCTGTCTACGCCTCGACCTTTCTTCTCGTCCAATGAGTCGGTCGTGTTCCAACTCCATCGTGTTCGTCATGAGCACGTCTCTGACATATGAAAGAGATTCGAGAGCTTCCCGTTTCTGCAACTTGATCTTTTCAGCATTCTTAGCTTCGCTCTCATCTTGGAGGAGGGAATCGACGATCCATGCGAGGCTCTCTCCAAGACTTTTGTCTCGAGACCGAATCTGCGAAATATCGCTTTCTACCTCGAATCTTGTTCGAGGCTCCCATGGCGGCCTCTCTTCAATAGGTCGTTCGTCTACCAATGGAAAGGATGAAGGTGTTTGGATAGGTGTCCTCACACCAAGCGATGCTGCTAACTCTGGAATATTACGCTTCATACGCGTCAGCAACAGAGCGACATGAATAAGGAAGAACTCACTCGGATCTCCGTGACTGCATTCATGAGAGTCTTGTTAATACCTAAGCTTTCGCCTCTCTCTACTAATTGGCGCGTAAACATTTCGGAAAGTCCACCAGCAGGCGAAGAAGACTGTCTAAGGTGGCCCTTCCCAGTCAGCCCATCCGTCTGGCTCGAATAAGAGGAGGATGCTGAAATAGGGCTTCGTGGGGCACGGATCCGCCTGGGTGGTGGAGGATTTGCTTCAGCAGGAACTTCTAACGGTATGTCCAATAGTGTTCGATTCTCCATCACGATGGTAGCGCCGGTGGAAGGATTCGGCGCTACTTGCAGTGCTAAAGCTTGTCTGAGCAATAGAATGGCGTGGTGAGGAGCACCTTCTATCCTATTCGAAGAAGGCGGTGTAGGATATCGCAAAAGTATAGTCAACTGTCCACTGTAGTCCGCAGGTATCACTAGAGGTAAATGAGCACTTGCGAAGAGACATTTCCACTCCACTCACGCTCGTTCCTGATCCGAATGAGCATGGCGACACATATCCACTGTGCTAGATCAAGAGTTGCATCGCAAGCAAACAAGCCGTCCCAGAGCTTCAAAGCGTCCGGCATGCTGAATTCACGGGTGAAGAGCATCCTTAGCCATCGACTGTTATAAACCGGTTAATGTTCGGGATACACACCTCAAGGTATAAGGACTAGCTTACATCCCATAGATCTGTGGCTCAATTCCAGCTTTTTGCAAGTGCCTGAAGAGTGTAGGATCGCAGTTTCGAAGGAGGTTGGATTGTATGTGATTACACGCTTGAACAATCGGGGCGATGTATGGCTGAATGCCATTTTGGCCCTCGGGAATAATTGTATGGTTAGGGAATGGCGACGATGCTTCCTCGAGTGGTGGCCGCCATTCATACCACTTCGAAACGCCGTTCATAATGAAGCGGAATAGCGCCCATGCATCTCCTGCAACATAGTGGACGGAACAAAGTTCTCTAAGATTTGCATAAGGACCGTCTGCGATTTCGCCATCTTCAACCGCATCAAAATGAACGGCATAGTACAATGGAGCCAGCAGCTCATGCATTCCTATAGCAGAATATCAAGTTATAGTGCAGCTGATCATGTGCATAAATCTGTACACATACCCTGGCGATAACCTATTGATGGATTTGTAACGGAATGTAAGAACAGTATGCTCGTGAGTTGATCTTGAATGTCGCTCTCTCGAAAGAATGCGATGTCCGGAAATCTGAAGTTGTTCAGCTTCTCAAACAAACTTGAAAGTATGGGGGAACAAGCTTACGTGCGTTCCACATCCTGAGAAATAACCTTTCGGAGCTCCAGTCCAGCAAACCAGTCGTTCCACGGGTTCTAAACCATTAATTCATATTGCAGTATAGCGACGTATCACATATACGCGTACCTCATCATGAAGACTGAGAGGGTTATTCAAGTCCAAGTCCCCAGCTGCTTCGGCCACTCTCCGCTGCGCGCTGCGAATGTTGCTTGCTCCTCCAGGCTTCATGTCTGGTGCCTGAGTTTTCTCCTCCAACAACGCATTGTATCGCTTCCTGGATTCCTGGAGTGATTCTAGCAATGTGGACGCTCGTGGTGGTAAAGATGCTTGGAGCGGTTCATCTTTGGCAAGGAAAAGCTGGGAGGTGGGTGAGCGTTCCACAACAAAGAGTAGACTTGGTGCTCTGCGACACCTTCCATGCAAGACTTCTGCCAGTCACACTGATGGTATCCGTCGGTCCAGGATACAGTCGTTCAGATATTATTCCATCTTTGAGTTTTGAAAGTGTAGTTCCAGATGTAAAGAGGCGATCATAGAGTTTCCTATGATGATAAAGTATTCAGAATGACGTTCGAATGTATAGAAATGCACGGACTCAAGTAGATCTAGATGGGAAGGAGTGTTGTCCATGTCCTCTAGGTTCCGGAGACGGGCATATAGCGGATAACCTTAGCAGAAATCCAGATTGCGGCAGGTGGTTGTATAGAAGAGGATGTTGCTTATGGCCAAGGCCCGCGGTTCACAATTGCGTCCATGACTGTTTGGTTAAATACCAAACATCTACCAATGCAATCAGAACCTTGTGATAAGTGCTATGTACTGAGATCTATTGTACAAAAATAACTCTACAAATTACACGACGATGAATCCTTGTTATTAGTACATGTCCGCCCTATGGAAGAAATTCAACTTGATGGACCTTTCAATTGAAACGTCCAATTGAGGGTATCGACCAAGATGGGAGAATGACCACTCGAAACCAGATCTGGAGATGGTATGTCCTCGCAGTGGACGTTGTGGAGTGTGCCAGGCATGCCATCATGTACTGGAGAACACAATTCGGTCAATGAAGAGCACCAATGGGCTTATGGAGCCCAAATTGGACTAAGAATTGTCGTGCATCAAAGGAAGATTCTTTGAGCCGCTCCGACCTGCGTTTCAACAGGGCAGTAAGGACATTTAGAGCGCCTAATACATACTCAATTAGCGTTAAGCGAGGGGGAACAACGAGAGTTGACACACCCTCCGGCTTTATTCAGTTTCTGCAGGCTGTCTTTTGAAATGACATGCCCGCAAGCCATGATCATCGGTGGGTTCGATTCCGTGGACAGTTCTTTCGACACCAAGCACGCAAATATCGAATGGTACCGGTTCTCAGAGGGTAAAGGAATTTCAATCTAAATTGAAGAGTTAATGACAGGAAGATATATACTAACCAAGGGAACTTACTGGCAGCTCGTCCATTTGGCTCCATTCGCCTTTCCTGTCACCCATGACCTTCCTTCCCTTTTCGATTCTTGCCAGAGCACCACCACCGCCTATGTCACCCACAACGCGGAGGGGGACTTGACGGCTCATCCCAAGATTGGCACAGTATTCCTTGGCGAATAACGGCTCCAGATCGAAATGTAACGTTGGAAGAGCCAAGTCTCTGTAAACAGAGTCTTGCAGCTTTCTGAGTGGAAGGAAAGCTACACAGGACAAAAGACGACGGAACTCTGTCTCGTGCTCCTTATAAAAAGGTTGCAGATGTTCCTTCGCATATGTGATTGCAGGTAGAGGATCAGGAGGATGTGATGACAAGAGGAGGCGGATGTACTGCGAACGGTGTAGGTAGAATTCCAGGGGAGAGTTGCGAGATCGCAGGAAACCTTGGTTGTTACTTGACCACCTAAAAGTGTGTCAGAGCAGGTATATCGACCGGGAAGGCGAACGAACCGTAGAGCCGGTTGAATGTCTTCATTTCGCAGCGCTTTCAGGATCTCATGAAGTTCGACAAACTGGTTGCGAATGTCATCAGAAATCTTAACTTTGGATTCCTATAACAACGATGATAATGAGAGTTTCAACCTGTGGACTATGGCTGCATACCGAGAGGAATGTCTCCGCGGCCTCGAACTGACCCGTTCGGAGAAGATGTAATGCAATTGTTCTTTCGAGTGCGGCCACGGACGACGGTGACGAGAATAGTTCTGGGTAGGATGGAAGTGGAGACGTAAATTTCTTGGATTTAGTGTCAGTTGACGCAAGAATGATGTTTTATGAAACAGTCTCTCATACCTTGTCTAGTGCCTTCCCAAGCCTCGATAAAGCCGAATACACTTCCTTCTGCCGCTCGTCTATCTCCTTCTTCTTGGCTTCAACAGCAACAGCCAATTGCCTGAGATACACCCCATCACATTCGCCAGCTATAAACGCAGCTCTTGCATCGTGTAGGGCCTTGAGCAATGAGTCCAAAGATTGGCTGATTGACGGTCCCTTTCCGTTCGTCGCAGTCAGCTTCTCCAGCTTGGTCAACTCTTTCAATGGGGCATCCATCTTTGCAACTCGCTGTAGAGTTAAGATAACAGCGCCTAATAGATCACACTGGACGTTGGGTAGAAGTATTGGTTCGGGACGGAGTGCACTGAAGAGATGCGGGGCAAGAGTGCTGCTGACATAAGCCGTCCTAAAGACTCCGTGATTGTTGCCGGCCCGCTCAAGATAAATTTCTTGTACAGAAACTACCACATCCTTCCACATCGGACACTCAGCAATATGTCGAGATTTTTAGTTGGAGACGAACTTGGAAATATAAAGGCTCTGAGATACTCTCAAATCACCACCCAGGAAAGCGAGATTGACCTTACAAGCATATATCACCACGATTTAGCTAGCGCTGTTCAGAAGCTTGCGGTTTCGTCTCCTGAGGATCACTCCGAGCAAACCATAGTGAGTAATAAACTCCATATGCACCTCATGAACACTAAGTTTTTCTGCATAAGTAAAGGTTTTTTCTACGCTCTCCGATGGAAGTTGCTCTATTTCAGATCTGAACGACGACAGTAACTTCTCCACCCTGTCGAGATGGAAGGAAACTCGTATCGTTGGAAGTAAATTCGTTGGAATTTCACTCACCAAAGAGTAAGTAATTCAAACAATAAAACCTCCATTCCATCTCAAAAAAAATGGTGCAGTGCAGCATTCAGCTGTACATCTAGTGGGATGCTTCGTCGAACCGCCTTCAGTCCAGAGAGCAATAGAAAGGACACCCAACCCTCTGATCACAATTGCGCGACCCTTCCTAGCCGCCTATACGATTGGAGGCTCTCCGAAAATGTCGACACATTCTCTTATGGTGGCGACGAAGTCGACCTCTCCGTATGGAACACTGAGCTTGCCTTCCAAAAGCAGCCTGAACCCGGGCTGACCTCATCTAAAAAACGAAAAAGAAATGATGAACTTTTCCCAGCAGAAGTTTGGAGGGCTCGAAATGTAAGTGCATGTCATCTGGAAGCATTAGCAGTTCTGAGGGCCTCTTTACAGGTTCCTAACGATCACTTGGGGCTCCGGCAGCCAGTTCGCATCACCACGTTGGCTTATCTCCAGTCTGCTCCTCAAGGTCAGCACCTCATCACGGGAACCCAGTTTGGTGATCTTCGAAGATATGATACGAGAGCTGCACGAAGACCAGTATCCAATTGGACAGGTCTGGGCAAAGTAGGAGGTGTAAAAGTCGTCGAGAAGGGTTATTCAGAGCAGTGAGTGTTAGACAAAATATCTACTCCGTGTTGTCTTGACAATTTCCCGTTTTCAGCGAATTGTTCATGGGCGATGCAGGCTCAAATTTGTACTCGATAGATCTGCGCACTGGAGGAGTTCTGTACGGATATAGAGGTGAATACACCCAACAACCATCCAATTATGCACAAAATGCTGATGAGCGTTAGGATTATCTGGCGCTGTAACATCTATCGCCCCATCTCCGACTTTAATGGTGTCAACAGCACTTGACAGGCTTGCCCGCGTTCACAGCCTCGTAGCACCTCCAGGCATAGCCGGCTCACATCAAGAGCGGAAGGGAGAGGTCCTCGAGAAGACATACCTCGCCGGTACACCGACCGTCGTCATCTGGGATCGGAGGGTGGCCATAAAATCAAGCAAAAAAGGTAGCGACGCCGGCGAAGGAGACGACGACGACGTTTGGGACAACTTGGAAAACGTCAGCTAATGGCAATTTTATTACATGTGCATACATATTCAGGATACAATGGGCAGTGAAGTTTGTCTGGAAGTCTATTTGTGGGCGATCTCGCTCTTCCAGCTGTGGGCTTTCTCAAAACCATTTTGTCCAGTTTGATCTGAATAATCGAGTTAATAAAAGCATAGGATATAGGCCGATGAGTCGTACAATCAATGAGCGTCTTCTGTATTTCCTCTCGAGTCGTCATGACGAACGGCCCATATTGGAAGACGGTCTGGTCTAATGGCTCCCCTGCAACCTGCAGAGCAGTCAAGAATAAGCCTAAAGTCGGACAATTGAATTACCCACCAGAACGAGTTCGGTATTCTCGCTGCCTGTCAACGAGATACCCGTCTGTCCAGCATCGGCAGATAAGACGGCAGTGTGGAATGCAGGCACCGCAGCTTCATCCGACCCGACCTTCAGAGAACCCTTCCAGGCTGAATAAGGAGTTAGCAGTGATCAGATACACGGATGGAACTACGCACTGTATAGGAAAGCAGTCCATCCGGTAGCTACATCCCCGTTAATATGAATGTGCCCTTAAAGTAAATAAATAACTAACGAATATCCTGAAACATTGTTCCTTCCTTGTCAAAGATGATGTGGAAATACCAGCAACCTCCCAGAGGTCTGACAGGAGACTCAACACCGTGGCTCTTTCCACTGATGACCTTGACTTTGATGGGTCCGTCCGGACCTGAGGGATATGCAGTCGGAATCCTAATCAAAATATGAGCTATGGAAGAACTTTACAGCGAATACTAATTGAACTTACTGATCAGGTCCAAGTTCTTGATAGCTAGGATCCTATATATGATTCTGCGTTCGGTACGTGCCACCATTATCCTAGAGTAAGAGACGTACCACCATCTTATACTGTGAGTCGTTAGTTTAGACCCCGAGAAACAATTCAAATACAGACGAACCTGTTTTGGTAAATCCACCCACAACTGAAGACCTCGAGGATCAGGAGATCCTTTTTGGTGTACTGGCATTTCAGCATGGATGATTCCTTTTCCTGCACACATCCATTGCACTCCGCCAGCCTCTGTTATATTATGATTTCAAAATGATTTCAGATGCCAGTAGGCGCTCGTAAGACTCACCAATGGTTCCCTTGTGCCCAGCTGAGTCTTCATGCTGACTTGAGCTGAAAAAAATCTCATAAACCTCCTAAATTTGCCTGGTGGCAGCCGGGCGTGCTTACCCCTCCAGCATGTAGGTCACCGTTGCTTGTCCACGGTGAGGATGGTCAGGGAAACCCTGTTACATATTTAAACGCTGATGAATAGTCGAACAAGATTCCAAAGATCTAAGCTTACGGCGCCTTCATTGACATGGAAGTGGTCGAGCATAAGGAACGGAGTCAGGTTCCTGAGGGTCATAGACCCAATACTGCGCCTGACAAGGGCACCTGCTCCCTGAACGCGATTCAGAATGTCACATATCTTCGCCAGTAAGATATCGAAACATACCTCAGGGGTCTCAACAGCCAACACCTTTTTCGTTACAAGACGCGAGATTGCAGACAGAGCCATATCAGTGTCGTTTAAAGTAGGTGGATGCAGGGTTGGTTCAAATAAGCACTGAGTGGGTTCTTCGATGCTGCAAACCCCAGGTCGAGACAGCGTATTTATACCAAGACAAGCAGAGATAGCGGTTGGTAATAAAAAAATGAAGAGGATCCTTTTATGGTCAAGGATACCCATATTTTGTCAGCTGTTGAACGCCATGGATTACAGTGGAATGAGTTGTGAGAGAGATTGCCCATTATTGGGTCAATAACTCTGTGTCATTGTCAAGAGATATGACTAAAACGCACGTGCCACACCATACTGAGGCCCCTATTCTCGTCGACTACGAAATCCGCGTCGACTACGAAATCCGCGTCGACTACGAAATCCGCGTCGACTACGAGAGACAAGTGAATTTTAGGAAACTTTAGTAAGCTTATTATGTATATTATGATGGCTCATGCGTAAATATCAAAACGAAGAAACTACAAAGAATCCCAAAGTTTCCCAAGCCTGGTCTGGGGTCCCTTCGCCGCTTCGTCCGCAAGATACTTCTGCTCCTCCTCCTCAATCTGCCTCAAGCCCGTCACTAAATCAACATTATGAGGGAAAATAACTCGCGTCTTCCTAAAGAGTTTGTATCCTGCCCAAAGGAAGAAGAAGATGGGAACAGCGACATAGCTCCTGTAATTCGCAAACTCCATGGTTAAGTCCATGGTGTCTCTGTTGTGGATGAGTTGCACTTACGTGACAAAATTGGCTGCGTTCCAAGGAATAAAAGTGTCGAAGCCTTTGAAGATGGTAATCATCAGCGTAGAACCAAAGGCGAACCATGCGCCCCAGGGTTGGAAGGGGGCTTTGTAGGGAAGATTATCTCTTGACAGCCCTTGGGCTTTCAATGCTTTCATGAAGCGGCTAGCAAGACATTAGGTATATCAAAAGGTGAACTGAAAGTAACCACTCACATATGGGAATACAAGATGCTCAACCAAGTCAATGCACCAAAGGTTGACACAAGGTTGACGAACCAGCCGAACACTAAACGAAGGTATCAACGTCAAATTACCGGTC
>Ga0247742_10001181_pt1 | contig 18786 bp, 15 predicted proteins | sample UWRJL208509C2_FD_180944 | JGI IMG/M metagenome (GOLD analysis project Ga0247742, IMG submission 180944) | Plant litter microbial communities from Arlington Agricultural Research Station in Wisconsin, United States - UWRJ-L208-509C-2 | ecosystem: Environmental > Terrestrial > Plant litter >... | reverse complement strand
GTTGCCCCAGTAGAGATAGGCCTGGCCATCGCCGTCGATCGCCACGGTCGGATCGATATTGTCGTTGGCGGGCGCGATCAGCGGATGGCCGAGCGCATCCTTGAACGGCCCGTAGGGCGTGTCCGCGACCGCCACCGCGAGAACGTTCTTTGGCGATCCCGCCACGCTGATCGGCACGTACATGTAGAATTTGCCGCCGCGCTCGATCACCTGCGGCGCCCAGGCGTCATTGTCCTGCCGCGCCCAGGGGAAGGTCTTGAGCGAGGCGACCGCGCCGTGATCGGTCCAGTTGACCATGTCGGTCGAGGTGTACAGCCGCCAGTCGCGCATCACGAAGTTGCGCGCATCGTCCTCGTCATGGCTGGTGTAGAGATAGACCGTGCCGTTGTAGACCATCGGCGCCGGATCGGCGGTGAACAGCGTCTGGATGATCGGATTGTCGGCGCTGACCGGCGTCGGCAACAGCGCGGTCGCCAGCAGGGCGCACAGCCCGGTAAGCATGGATCGGATACGCACGGTCTTTCCCCAGGTTTCGCAGATCAGTTGAAGCGCACGCTGGCGGCGCGGCCATCATAGTCGATCGCGCGTGACGCCGTTTTCGCGCCGGCCAGCACGATGTTGAGCCGACGCTTCGCGACGAGGCCCGGATACGCGCCCTTGCGCGCGCTGACGCTCAACGTGCGGGCCGCGTCGTTCCAGACCAGATCGTAGGTCGCGAACTTGCCCTTCTCGTAATCATAGGTCTCGTTATCGTCTTCATAGACGGTGAACGTGGCATCGGCGCCGGGATAGACGCGGACCTCATAGGGCGCGTCCGGGCTTTGCGTGGCATATTGCACGTCCGGCCCCATCGGCACGATCGACCCTGCGCGAACGTAGAGCGGGACAATGTCGAGCGGCGCGGCGCGCGTTACGCGCTGGCCGCCGTCGAAGCGCTGGTTGGTCCAGAAATCATACCAGCCGGCGCTCTTCGGCAGATAGGTTTCGACCGTGGTGTCGAGGTTGCCTGCGGCGGGCAGCGCCTTCCGCTCGCTCGGCAGGCGCCAGCCGAAGCGGAGGCTGCGATTGCCGTCGGCCTGGAAATAGTCGATCGCGACCTTGACGATCTGCCCCTTGCGGAAGGTCTGTTCGGTGCTCTTGTAGCGCGACGCGCCCTTCTGCCAGCTATCGATCGCCGGCTTGCCGTCGAGCGTCAGGCGGAAGCCGTCATTGCCTTCCAGCCCGAGTTCATACGTCCCGTCCTCGGGCGCGATGAGCGTGCCCTGCCAGCGTGCCGAGAAATTGCTGAGGCTGGTGAGGCCGCCGGGAATGTCGGCGAACGGCGGATCGGGCCAATTGTGGTCGATCTTGGTATCGACGAACGTGCCCTTGGGCGTCTGGAAGTTGTCGCCTTCGAAATATTGCCCGGCCAGCCCCGGTTGTCCATCGGGCGTGCGCAGATACTCGGCCGGCACGGTGACGGGCGGCGGCGGCACGATATGGTACATCGCGCGCGTCACCGGATGGACCAGCAGCGACGGGCCGAACATGAAGCTGTCGTCGATCGTGTCGGTGGCGCGATCGTCGGGGAAGTCCATCATCAGCGGACGCATCAGTGTGTAGCCGGCCGACGTGACCTTCCAGCTCAGCGGATAGATATAGGGCAGCAGCCGATACCGAAGCTGCGTGCTCTTGAGCAGCGATTGGTAGACCTGCGGGTCGAGCGTCTTGAAGCGGTACGGCTCGCGTTCGACATCGGTGCCGTGAATCCGCATCAGCGGGTTGAACGCGGAGAATTGCAGCCAGCGCGCATACAGTTCGCGCCACGCCGGGTTCTGCGCGCCGCCGATGAATTCGGAGACGAAGAACCCGCCGGTATCGTTGGTCCAATAGGGATTGCCGGTGACGGTGACATCGACGCCGCCGGCGATCTGCTGCTTGAACGTCTTCCAGCTCGCGTAGATGTCGCCGCTCCACGATGCGGCGGCGGTGCGCTGCGCACCGGCCCAGGCCGAGCGGGTGAGCGTGAAGACGCGCTTGTTGCTGGTCGCGCGCTCGCCATCATAGGTGCCCTGCGTCGTCATCAGCGAATAGGGGTTGAGATAGCGCGTGAAGTCGCCGAGCGCGTTCGATCCCAGCGCCTTGGTGTCGCGGACATTGTCGGCGGCGTTCCACATCGCGCTGCTGACCTCGACCTCGGTGCCGTCCATCCAGAGCGCATCGACGCCGTTGTCGAGCAGCCCGGTCTTGATCGCGTTGAAATAGATCTGTCGGCCGAGCTTGCTGTACGCATCGTAGACGCGCGCATGCTTCGAGATCCAGTGGAGCGGCTCGAAGCGCAGGTTGTGCGCGTCGAGTTCGTGCGCGAGCGCGGTGTCGTTGCCGACCGACGGCCAGATCGACACCATCAGCTTGAGGTTCATGTCGTGAAGCTGGCGCGTCATCCCGGCGGGATCGGGGTAGCGGGTCTTGTCCCACGTCATCCCGCTCCAGCTTCCGTCTTTGTCGGAGCCCCAATATTGCCAATCCTGAACGATGTAATCGAGCGGGAAGCGCTCGCGGCGGAAGGTCTGCGCGACGTCGAGCAGCTCGGCCTGGGTCTTGTAGCGCTCCTTGCTCATGAACAGCCCGAACGCTTGCTTCGGGAACATCGGCGCGGCGCCGGTCAGCCGGCGATACGCACCGACCACGTCGTCGGGCGTGCTCCCGGCCATGAAATAATAATCGACCCCGCCCGGCGCGCTTTCCGCCCACAGCGACGCGCCCTGCGCATCGTCCTTGAAGCGCATCTGCGAGTAGGTGTCCCACATCACGCCGTAGCGGCGCGACGACATCATCACCGGGATGATGATGCCCATGTTGGTCTGGACGAGCAGCAGATCCTTGCCGCGCCGGTTGCTGGTGTCGTCGGCGGTGAAGCCGAAGCCGTAGAGCGCTTCGTCGGGGCGGAGCGTGAAGGTGTTGGTCGCTTCGTAGCTGGGCTTGCCGGAAATCGTGACGGGCTTGAGCGTCTGCGGGGTGTCGGCTTTCTCTTCGGTGTAGAGCTTGCCCGCGCCGTCGAGGAAGCGCAGCGCGCCGGTCGCCTTGTTGACCTCGATCCGAACCCTCGTGCCGACGATGGTGAGCGTGGTCGGCGTTTCGCCGAGCGTGAACGGTACGGCGGCGGGCTGTTCGGTGACGACGATGCTCGGCGCGGTCCAGTGGTTCGCGCCGAGATTGGCGTTCACCCGCACGGTATCCGGGCCATAGAAGATCACATTCTTGGTGACGCCGCCGACGCGGACCTGAACGCCGTCGCGCAACCGCACATAACTGAAAGCCGCCGGGGATGGTTGCGGTACCGCAACCAGATGACCATTGCCGTCGAGCCCGGTCGCGCTCTGCGCAAAAGCAGGAGACGCGATCGCCGAAGCGCACAGCATCAAGAGGGCCGAACCGCGTTTCGCCACATCACTCTCCCGGAACCGTAAACGTTTTCCCACGGGGTCTTATCGGGGGGCCTCGCCCTGTCAAGGCATGGCGGCGCTGGGCGGTAGCGATACCATCCGCGTTGCCTCGTAAGCCTGTTTCCCGTACTTCGGGCTGGTTTCCGCAACAGGTGCCTCGCACCAGCGACAGTCCCGAGGGGTCAGCACCATGATCGACACCCAGAATCCATGCTGCGGCCATTCGCGCCGGGATTTCCTTTCCACCGCCACCGCCGGCGCGCTCGTCACCGGCATCGCCGGGGCGATGCCGGCGCGCGCCGCCACACAGCAGCCGGGCGCGGGCCAGCCGGCGGCGGTGCTCAAGCCGTTCGACATGGCCGACGTCACGCTCGCCGAAGGGCCGTTCCTCCACGCCCAGCGCATGACCGAAGCCTATCTGATGCGATTGCAGCCCGACCGGATGCTGCACAATTTCCGCGTCAACGCCGGTCTCAAGCCCAAGGCGCCGGTCTATGGCGGTTGGGAATCGGAAGCCGTGTGGGACGACATCAACTGCCACGGCCATACGCTCGGCCATTATCTGTCGGCCTGCGCGCTCGCCTATCGCTCCACAAAAGACGCGCGCTACAAGCAGCGGATCGACTATATCGCGGGCGAACTCGCCGCGTGCCAGCAGGCGGCGGGTTTGGGGCTGGTCTGCGCCTTTCCCAAGGGCGCTGCGCTGGTCGCGGCGCATCTGCGCGGCGACAAGATCACCGGCGTGCCGTGGTACACGCTCCACAAGGTCTATGCGGGCTTGCGCGACGCCACATTGCTCGCCGACAGCGCGCCGTCGCGTGCGGTGCTGGTGCGGCTGGCGGACTGGGGCGTGGTGGCGACCAAGCCTCTCTCGGACGCCGAGTTCGAGACGATGCTCGATACCGAACATGGCGGCATGAACGAAATCTACGCCGACCTGTTCTTCATGACCGGCAATGCGGAGTATCGCACGCTCGCCGAGCGGTTCTCGCACAAGGCGATCCTCGCGCCGCTCGCGCGCGGTCGAGACCATCTCGACGGGCTTCACGCCAACACGCAGGTGCCCAAGATCGTCGGCTTCCAGCGCGTCTACGAGGCGACCGGCGACGCCAAATACCGCGACGCGGCGGCGTTCTTCTGGCGCACCGTCGCGAAGACCCGCTCGTTCGCGAGCGGTGGGCACGGCGACGAAGAGCATTTCTTCGCGATGGCCGATTTCGACAAGCACGTCTTTTCCGCCAAGGGATCGGAAACGTGCTGCCAGCACAACATGCTCAAGCTCACGCGCGCGCTGTTCCTGCACGATCCGCGCGCGGAGTATGCCGATTATTACGAGCGCACGCTCTACAACGGTATCCTCGCCTCGCAGGACCCGGATTCGGGCATGGCGACCTATTTCCAGGGCGCGCGGCCGGGGTACATGAAGCTGTACCACACGCCTGAGGACAGCTTCTGGTGCTGCACCGGCACCGGCATGGAGAACCACGTCAAATATCGCGATTCGATCTACTTCCACGACGATGCCGCGCTGTACGTGAACCTGTTCGTGCCATCGACGGTGACGTGGAAGGAGAAAGCCGCGGTGCTGACCCAGACCACGACCTTCCCCGACACGCCCACCACCACGTTGCGCTGGACCTTGCAGCGCCCGACCGACGTGACGCTGAAGCTGCGCCATCCCGGCTGGAGCCGCACCGCGGCCGTGCTGGTCAACGGCACGGAAGCCGCGCGCTCGACCGTCCCGGGCAGCTATATCGACCTCGCACGCACCTGGCGCGACGGCGACCGGGTGGAATTGCGGCTGGCGATGGAGCCGGTCGTCGAAAGCGCGCCCGCCGCGCCCGATATCGTCGCCTTCACCTACGGCCCGCTGGTGCTTGCCGGCGCGCTCGGGCGGGACGGTCTCGCGCCGGGCGCGGACATCATCGTCAGCGAACGCAAATACGGCAGCTACAACGACTCGCCCTTCACCGCGCCGACGCTCGCCGGCGATCCGCAGATGCTGGCGCGGACCATCCGGCGCGGCGACGGGCCGCTCGACTTCACGATCGCCTCCGCCGACGGCAAGCCGGTACGGCTGATCCCGTACCACCGCGTCGCGCACGAGCGCTATGCGACCTATTGGCGGGTGAAGCCGGCGGTCGCGTGAACCCGTCGCGGCCGGTCCCGCGTTTGGCGTCCGAGATCTGGAGCATGCTGCATGAGTACCGACGACCTGATGATCGACACGCCCGACGGGCCGATGAGCTTCGCCGAGTGGAAGAAGAAGCATCCGGTGCAAATCCCCTCGCGCCGCACCAAGGGCAAGGATCTGCCGGTCAAGGTGAAGCGCTTCACCGAGAAGTGAGGCTTGCGGCGACGGTGGCACGCGGGTTCCCGCGCGGTGCGTGGATGGCAAAACGGCTTCGTCGTGACGTTGCATGCGGGCAGGCCACGACATACCTTCCAAGACGCGCTGCCGAACGTCGCCCCAAAATAGCAGAAGAGGACGCAGAATGTCGTTATTTGACACCCTACGCAGCAAACTGACCGACGCCAAAAGCGCGCTCGAAACCGAGGTCACGAAGTTCAAGAACAAGGACATCCTCGAAGCGCTCGTGGCCGCCAGCACGATCGTCGCCGCCGCCGACGGAGCGATCGACGCCAGTGAAAAGACCAAGATGGTCGGTGTGTTGAAGAACAGCCCGCTGACCAGCGCCTACCCGGTCGATCAGGTGATCAAAGCCTTCAAGGACCATTCCGACCGGTTCGATTTCGATGTCGATGTCGGTCGCGGCGAAGCATTGCGCGTCATCGGAAAATTCCGCTCCAACCCGGATGTCGCCCGCATGATCGTGCGTTCGGCCGTCATCATCGGCAAAGCAGACGGCACGTTCGATGCGAGCGAGAAAAAGGCCGTCGAAATGATCGCTCGCGAACTCGGTATCGATCCCACCGAATTCCTGAACTGACCCCTCGCCCCGCGCCACGGCTCTTTGCGCGGGGCGACCCGGTCGATCGTGCGGATCACGCATCCGCCGCTCGTCGTTTCATTCCAACGAAAGGACCGCACCATTCAAACGGTGCGATCGGACAGTTCGTCTGTCGCGGCTTTGACGCGGGTTCGCCAGGCATGCAGGAGCGGCTCGGTATAGCCGTTAGGCTGCGCCGCCCCCTCGAGAATGAGGTTCCGCGCCGCCAGGAACGCCGCCGAAGACCGGCCGTCGCCGATCAGCGGCTGGTAGAGCGGATCGCCGGCATTTTGAACATCGACCTTGGCCGCCATGCGGATGAGCGCACGGTCGATATCCTCGGGCGTGGCGATGCCGTGAAGCAGCCAGTTCGCCATGTGCTGCGCCGAAATGCGCAGCGTCGCACGGTCTTCCATCAGGCCGATGTCGTGGATATCGGGCACCTTCGAGCAGCCGACGCCCTGATCGACCCAGCGCACGACATAGCCGAGAATGCCCTGCGCGTTGTTGTCGAGTTCCTCGCGGATTTCCTGCGGATTCCAGTTGCGGCCGGCCGCGACCGGCGGGGTGAGCAGCGCCGACAGCGCGGCGACGGGTTCGCCGGCGCGTTCCGCCTGCCGCGCGGCGACATCGACGCGGCGATAATGCGTCGCGTGGAGCGTCGCGGCGGTCGGGCTCGGCACCCAGGCGGTGTTCGCGCCGCTCTGCGGATGCGTGATCTTTTGCGCGAGCATGTCGGCCATGCGATCGGGCGCGGCCCACATGCCCTTGCCGATCTGCGCACGCCCGGCGAAGCCGCAGGCGAGGCCGATCTGGACGTTGCGATCTTCGTAAGCCCTGATCCAGTCGGCGGTCTTCATCTCGCCCTTGCGCACCATCGGCCCCGCCCGCATCGCGGTGTGGATCTCGTCGCCGGTGCGATCGAGGAAGCCGGTGTTGATGAACACGATCCGGTCCTTCACCGCATGGATGCACGCGGCGAGGTTCGCGCTGGTGCGGCGCTCCTCGTCCATCACGCCGACCTTGATGGTGTGGCGCGGCAAAGCGAGCAGATCCTCGACCGCGTCGAACAGCCGGTTGGTGAAGGCGGCTTCGTCTGGGCCGTGCATCTTGGGTTTGACGATGTAGATCGACCCCGCCCGGCTGTTGGCGCGCGCGCCGTTCAGGTCATGCAGCGCGATCAGGCTGGTGACGATCGCGTCGAGAATGCCTTCGGGCGCCTCGCCGCCGTCACGCAGGCGCAGCGCGGGCGTGGTCATCAGATGACCGACGTTGCGGACGAACAGCAGGCTGCGGCCGGGCAGGACGAGCGTGCCGCCATCGGGCGTGGTGTAGTGCCGATCGTCGGCGAGGCGCCGTGTGACGATCCGGTCGCCCTTGGCGAAGCTCGCTTCGAGATCGCCGCGCATCAGTCCGAGCCAGTTGGCGTAGGCGGCGACCTTGTCCTCGGCATCGACCGCGGCGATCGAATCCTCGAAATCGCAAATCGTGGTGAGCGCGGATTCAAGCACGATGTCGGCGATGCCCGCCGGATCGCTCGCGCCGATCGGGTGGGTGCGGTCGATCACCATTTCGATATGCAGGCTGTTGTGCCGGAACAGCAGCGTCTCGCCGCGCCGACCGATCAACTGGCCCGGATCGGCGAGGACCGGCACGCCACCGCGCCAGTCCGCCCATGTGCCGTCCGCGAGCGGAACGGCGTCGTCGAGCAAAGCCTTCGCCCAGGCGATCACCGCCGCGCCGCGCGCCGTGTCATACGGGCCGGGCGCCGGGATCTCGCCGATCGCGTCGGTGCCGTAGAGCGCGTCGTACAGGCTGCCCCAGCGCGCATTGGCGGCGTTGAGCAGGAAGCGCGCGTTGAGGACGGGCACGACCAGTTGCGGCCCGGCCATCGTCACTTCCGCATCGACCGGGCCGGGCGCGATCGTGAACGGCGCTGGCTCCGGTCGAAGGTAATCGATCGAGCGCAGAAAAGTCTCGTCCGCCGGTGCGCCGGCATCGTAGCGCGCATCGATCGCCGCCTGAAGTTCGTCGCGCTCGATCAGCAACGCGCGATTCTCTGGCGTGAAGCGCGCGAAGATCCCCGCCGCGACCGTCCAGAACGCGTCCGCCGCTATCTCCGTGCCGGGCAGAACCTGTTCCTCGATGAAGCGCGCGAGGCGCGGATCGACCGACAGGCCGGCGCGATCCCACATCTGCGCCAGCATCAGAGCCGCCCGAGCCGGTGGTAGAGATTGCTGTATTTGACTGACTCCGCGCTGTCCTGGACTTCCGGGCGTTGCAGGTGCGTCATCACCGCTGCCTTGAGCAACCGGAAATCCTCGGTCGAGAAGATCGCGCGGGCGCGGGTCGGTTCGGGGGTGGTGGTTTCGGTGGTCATGTCGGGTCTCCTTGTGGGGCGCGCCGCGGCGAAGCCGCGTCGTCGGACGGCGGCTTTGCCGCCGCCGGCCGGGCGTGTGCGTCTCGGTGACAGCTTCGCTGCCGCCGTGCGCATCACGCCGCGAACTGGTTCATCGTGTTATGTGCGCCGCCGGCCTTCAGCGCCGCCTCGCCCGCGAAATATTCCTTGTGATCGTCACCGATGTCCGAGCCGGACATGTTCTGGTGCTTCACACAAGCAATCCCCTCGCGGATTTCCTTGCGCTGGACGCCGGCGACATAGCCGAGCATCCCCGCCGCACCGAAATACTCCTTAGCGAGATTGTCGGTGGAGAGCGCGGCGGTGTGGTAGGTCGGCAACGTGATGAGGTGGTGGAAGATGCCCGCCCGCGCGCTCGCATCCTTCTGGAAGGTGCGGATGCGTTCGTCGGCTTCGTGGGCGAGATCGGTGCCGTCGTAGATCACGCTCATCAGCGCGGCACGCTCATAGGCGGAGACGTCGCGGCCCTGTTCAACCCAGGCATCATAGACCTGCTGGCGGAAGTTGAGCGTCCAGTTGAACGACGGCGAATTGTTGTAGACCAGCTTGGCGTCGGGCACGACCTCGCGGATGCGATCGACCATCGCCGCGATCTGCTCGATATGCGGCTTCTCGGTCTCGATCCACAACAGGTCGGCGCCGTTCTGCAAGCTGGTGATGCAATCGAGCACGCAGCGATCCGCGCCGGTTCCCGCCTTGAACTGGAACAGGTTGGACGCGAGCCGCTTGGGGCGCATCAGCTTGCCGTCGCGTTCGATCACCACGTCGCCGCGCAGGTTGGTGATATCGGTCACCTCCTCGCAATCGAGGAACGCGTTATACTGGTCGCCGATATCGCCGGCCTCTTTCGAAAAGGCGATCTGCTTGGTCAGGCCGGCCCCCAGCGAATCGGTCCGCGCGACGATGATGCCGTCCGCGACGCCGAGTTCGAGGAACGCGTACCGGCAGGCGCGGATCTTGGCGAGGAAGTCCTCGTGCGGCACCGTAACCTTCCCGTCCTGATGGCCGCATTGCTTTTCGTCGGAGACCTGATTCTCGATCTGAAGCGCGCACGCGCCCGCCTCGATCATTTTCCGCGCGAGCAGGTACGTCGCCTCGGCATTGCCGAAGCCCGCATCGATATCGGCGATGATCGGCACGACATGCGTCTGGAAGCCGTCGATCTTCGCGGTGATCTCCGCGGCTTTCGCGGCGTCGCCGGCAGCCTGCGCCGCGTCGAGATCGTGGAACAGCAACCCCAGTTCGCGCGCATCGGCTTGCTTGAGGAAGGTGTAGAGTTCCTCGATCAGCGCGGGAACGCTGGTCTTCTCATGCATCGACTGGTCGGGCAGCGGGCCGAAATCGGAGCGCAGCGCAGCGACCATCCACCCCGACAGATAGAGATATTTGCCGCGCGTCGAGCCGAAATGCTTCTTGATCGCAATGAGCTTCTGCTGGCCGATGAAGCCGTGCCAGCACCCTAGCGACTGGGTGTAGCGCGCCGGATCGGCGTCATAGGCGGCCATGTCGCTGCGCATGACGCGCGCGGTGTAGCGCGCGATATCGAGTCCCGTTCGGAACCGGTTCTGAAGCCGCATCCGCGCGACCGCCTCGCCTGAGATGCCGTCCCAGCTCGGGCCATTGGCGGCGATGATGCTGCGCGTGTCGGTGATAAGGCTTTGATAGGTCATGAGTGTCCTCGCCTGGGGTGTTGGCGTCTTCATGACGCGCCCCGAGAGAGCGTAGAAGGACGCAGAGTGACGGATAGACAAAGTGTGACTTGAATTGTTTGTCACAGCATGACACAAAACGCGCATGGCACAGGCAGGTGACCGCAAGCTGTATCTCGGCCCGCGTTTGCGGCTGCTGCGCCGTGAACTCGGCCTCAACCAGACGCAAATGGCCGAGGAACTCGGCGTCTCGCCAAGCTATCTCAACCATCTCGAACGCAACCAGCGGCCGTTCACCGCGCAGATGCTGCTGCGCCTTGCCGACACCTATGACGTGGACATGCGCGGCTTCGTCGCAGCGGCGAACGAAGCGTCGTCGAGCGATCTGCACGAGATTTTCGCTGACACTTTGGTGCGCGATATCGGCGTGCCCCGTCAGGAAGTGCTCGAAGTCGCGGAGAATTATCCCGGTGTCGCCGAGGCGGTGACTCGGCTGTACCGCGCGCTCGCCGACTTGCGGCAAGTGCCCGACCGAGTCGAATCCGCCGGACTGGCCGGCACCCGCGTCGCGTCGCCGCTCGCCTGGCTGCGCGACTGGCTCGACGCCCGCCGCAACCACTTCGCCGATCTCGATGCGGCGGCCGAGGCGCTTTCCGGCACGCTCGGCGACGATCCCGATGCGCTGCGCGAGGCGATGGTGCGGCGGTTGCGCGAAGAACATGGCGTCACGGTCAGGATCGTCGGACGCGAGGTGCTGGCCGATGCGGTGCGGCATTACGATTATCACCGCCGCCGCCTGATGCTCGCCGAGACGCTGCCGGCTTCCGGCCGGCTGTTCGAGATCGCGACCCGGCTTGCGATCGAGGATCTGTCCGCGCCGCTCGCCGCCGCTACCAAAGCCGCCGATGCGCCGGATGCCGAAACGCACGTGTTGGCGCAACAGGCGCTCGCCAACTATGCCGCCGCGGCGATCGTGATGCCCTATGGCCGCTTCCACGGCGCGGCCGAGGCGAGCCGTTACGATATCGACCTGCTGATCGCGCGGTTCGGCGTTTCCTATGAACAGGCCGCGCATCGGCTGACCACGCTCGACCGACCGGGCGCGCGCGGCGTGCCGCTGTTCCTGCTCAAGCTCGACGTCGCCGGCAATGTCGCCAAGCGCTTCTCCGGCGACGCGATGCCGCTCGCACGGTTCGGTGGCGGCTGCCCGCGCTGGCGAATCCACCGCGCCTTCCGCCGGTTGGGCGAAACCGTCACCGACCGGGTCGAGATGCCCGACGGCGCATCCTATCTGACATGGGCACGCGCAGTCGTGCGCGACGGCGCGCGCGAACCGGCGATGATCGTGCTGGGCTGCGAGGCGAAGCATGCCAGCCGGATCGGCTATGGCGACGCTGCAACCGGCGTGACGCCGATCGGCCCGGCCTGTCACCTCTGCGAACGCGCCGATTGCACCGATCGCTCGCTACCACCGATCACACGATCGCTCGATTTCCATCCCGCGCGAAAGGCGCGCGCCCCCTATGCCTTTCGCGCGATTTGACCGAGCGATCGGGACAGCGCCGGATCGGCCTGCGATCATGACTGACGCTTTCACCGCCTGAAGTCGCGAGGATGCTCAGGTGTCGCGTCGGCCGCGTCGCGTTCGGTGCGACGTCATCGGATCTGGCTTGGCCGGCGGTCGCCAGCCCGGCGGGGGCGCCACGCGCTGCTGGCTGGTTCCCAATCCCATCGCGCCGGGGCGCTGCCGCACCAACCCGGCCTGATCCGCCTGTTCTGCCTCGGCCGCCGTGGCGCCGCCTCGCATCAGGCTGATCCTGTCGCGGCACCGCCTGGCTTCCTCGAAATCCAGCGCGCGCGCGGCGGCCTCCATTTTCTGCTGCAAGGTTTCGATCGTCTCGGTCATCGGGTGTAAACGCCCGGCGGGGCGATCGGTGGCAAACCGTCCGGTCGCGGGGATGGAAACGATCATCGATCGGCACCGTTTTCATCCTCTGCCCGATCGAGCAGCGCGCAGACGCGATCGAACAGCGACCGCTCGGCCAAGGCGTGATCGAGACGACCGAGGACCGACACCACGCCGCCAGCATCCCGGTCGAGCGCTGTCGCGGCGGCCTCGAGTGCTGCCCATACCGGCGCCAGTTCGCGCACCCGGGCTTCGCCCTCGGCGGTGAGGAAAAGCACACGCCGGCGCCCGTCGGCAGCGTCCGCTCGCGATGCCACCAGACCCGCCGCTTCCAGCGACCGCGCGGCCTGACTGACCGATACATGCGTGATGCGCAGCCGCTCGGCGATCTCGCCGATCGTCAAAGGCCCGTTTCGCACGATCTGGTTCAAAGGCCCGAACCAACGCTGCTCGAACGTCATGCCACGCGCGGCATAGATTCGGGTCGCATCGCGATCCACCTGTTCGGACAGCCGCCGCAACCGCGCGCCAAGCGCACCGCTGCCCGCATCGCGGATGAAGTCGCCCGTGCTCGGCGCTGGCCGCTTGGACGAGTTCATCGCTGCGACTCGCCGAGCTTTTGCCGCAAGACGTCCCATGCCAGCATCTTCGCGTCCGTCAGCCCGGCGTCGATATCCGGGCGGACCCCGACGCCTTCCCAGTCGGTATGGCTGAGGCGGCCTTCCTGACGATATTGCGGGATGTACAGCGCGTATCCGCCGGGCAACGCCACGGCATCGCGAGTCGGGTGCGCGGCGCCGGCGGACCTGCTGCCGATGATCGTAGCGCGATGTTCTTCACGCAGCGAAAAGGCGAACGACTCCGAACCGGACGCGCTTTCCCGATCGATCAGCACCACCACCGGCATCGCCTGCGGGAAGCGCGGCCAGGGCGGTTCCTTGCTTCTGTCCGCCGCCGCCGGCCTGCCGGCGCGGTCGAAGTCCAGCAATGTAGCGGGTGCCCCGACCGGCAGGAATGTGCGTGTCACGACGTTGACCGTGCCACCATCCCCGCCGGGATTGCCGCGCACATCGATGATCAGCCCGTTCGCCCCCCGCAGCAACGCGAAGGCATTGGCCAGCCGCGTTTCGACCCACGGCAGCGGCGCCCAGCCCGAGATCCGCAGATAGCCGATCCCGCCCGGCATCCGGCCGACCTCCTCAATGCCGAGATTGTCGGCAAGCGCATCGGCATCGGGTTGCGCGGGCGGTTCGGTCGGCTCGGGCGGACCAAAGGCCACGCGCAAGTGCAGGTCGTTCAGCGCATCGCGCAGGATACGCGTCAGAACCGCCGCTCTGGCCGGACCGTCGCCGCACACCGCGGAGACGGTCCCGTGACGCGCACTTGCCCGCAGCCGTGCCGCGCCCTCGACCCCGCGTGCCGCCACAACATACCGGTTCTCCAGCGCGACCGCGATCGCTTCGACCGTTGGTCGCAAGTCCGCACATGGCACGGCTGGCGCGGCGGGTGAGATCGGCGCTGCCGCGAGCAGCCACGGAAGCATCAGGGTCGCAGGCATGGTCAGTGTCCCGATCAGCAAAATATTATGTAGGCACCTACGCATACTCCGGTGAAACGTCAACGCGCCTGGAATTTTGAGGCTCGGTGAAGGGCTTACCGCTCGCGCCGCTTTCTGCTCACGCGCAGTTCCGCTACTGCGCCCGCTTATGCGAACCGATCAACGAAACAGGCCGTGGTGGGAGCGGGATGTAATCTACCAGATCTACCCGCGCTCCTTTCAGGACAGCAACGGCGACGGGATCGGCGATCTTGCCGGCATTGCGGCACGCCTCGATCATGTTGCTTCGCTCGGCGTCGATGCGATCTGGCTCTCGCCGATCTTTCCCTCGCCGATGACGGATTTCGGCTATGACGTGGCGGACTATTGCGACGTAGCGCCGATCTTCGGCGATCTCGCCGCGTTCGATCGCCTGCTCGCGGCGGCGCATGCGTGCGGGCTGAAGTTGCTGCTCGATTTCGTGCCCAATCACACCTCCGATCAGCACGCCTGGTTCATCGAGAGCCGATCCAGCCGCGATCATCCCCGCCGTGACTGGTACATCTGGCGCGACCCCGCGCTCGATGGCGGCCCGCCCAACAACTGGATCAGCGATTTCGGCGGCTCGGCCTGGACGTGGGACGCGGCGACCGGACAATATTACCTGCACGCCTTCCTCGCGCAGCAACCCGATCTCAACTGGCGCAACCCGGACGTGCGCGCGGCGATGATGAACGTGCTGCGCTTCTGGTTCGATCGCGGGGTCGATGGCTTCCGCATCGACGTGCTGTGGCATATCGTGAAGGCGGAGGGGTTGCCCGACAACCCCGTCAACCCGGCATGGACGCCAGCGCAAACCGAACGCGACCGGTTGATCCAGCGACATTCGACCGACCAGCCTGAGGCGCACGCGATTTCCGCGGAGTTCCGGCGGCTGGCCGACAGCTATGGCGACCGCGTGCTGGTCGGCGAGATCTTTCTCCCCAACGATCGCCATGCGCGCTGGTACGGCACGCCGGAGGCGCCGCAGGTGCATCTGCCCTTCAACTTCCAGCTCATCGAAAACGCCTGGGATGCCGCTGTCCTGCGCACGGTGATCGCGGACTATGAAGCGTCGCTGCCCGCGTTCGGCTGGCCGAACTGGGTGATCGGCAGCCATGATGCGCCGCGGATCGCCGCGCGCATCGGTGAGGCGCAGGCGCGCGTCGCCGCGATGCTGCTGCTGACGTTGCGCGGCACGCCCACGCTCTATCAGGGCGACGAACTCGGCATCGGCAAGGTCGCGATTCCGCCCGAGCGGATTCGCGACCCGCAGCATTTGCGCCAGCCCACGCTCGATATCGGGCGCGATCGCTCACGAACGCCGATGCCGTGGGACGGATCGGCGCATGCCGGGTTCAGCACCGTCGAGCCGTGGCTGCCGCTCAATGCCGACTGGCCCGTCCGCAACGTCGCGGCGCAGGATGGCGACGCGGAGTCGATCCTCAACCTGTATCGTGCGCTGTTGCGGCTGCGGCGCGAAACGCCGGCGTTGGCGATCGGCGCGTTTGCGCTTGCCGATGGCGACGCCGACGTGCTTGCGTATGTGCGCAGCCACGAAGGCGACATGGTGTTCGTCGCGCTGAACCTCGGCGGGCAGGATCGCGCGCTACGGCTTCCCGAAGGAAAAGTGATCGCCGATGTGCTCGCCTCGACACGACCGCCGCGACCGATGGATGGCATTCTGCGCGCGGATGAAGGCGTGATCCTGCGGCTTGCGGAGGCGCGCTGACATGCGGATCGCGATGCTCGCGCCGATCGCGTGGCGCACGCCGCCGCGCGCTTATGGCCCGTGGGAACTCGTCACCAGCCTGTTGACCGAGGCGCTGGTCGCGCGCGGCATCGACGTCACCCTCTTCGCCACGCGCGACAGCCTGACCGCGGGCAAGCTCGACGGCGTGGTGCCGGCGCCCTATTCCGAAGACCCGTCGGTCGATGCCAAGGTGTGGGAGTTCCGGCACCTCGCGCATGTGTTCGAACAGGCCGGGCGTTTCGACCTGATCCACAACCAGGCGGATTTCCCGGCGCACGCTTTCGCCCGGCTCGTCGAGACGCCGATCGTCACCACCATCCACGGCTTCTCGTCGGACCGTATCCTGCCGATGTATACGCCCTATCAGGACCGCGTTCATTACGTCGCGATCAGTGATGCGGATCGGCACGCCGATCTGCGCTACGCGGCGACGATCCACCACGGCATTCCGGTGCGCGATTTCGCGTTCGATCCGGTCGGGAGCGACGATCTGCTGTTCTTCGGGCGCATCCACCCGGACAAGGGCGCGGCCGAGGCGATCGCGGCCGCGCGTGCCGGTGACCGGCGCCTGCAAATGTACGGCATCGTTCAGGATCGCGAGTATTACGAGCGGGCGGTGGTGCCGGCGAACGACGGTACGACGGTGCTGTTCCACGGACCCGTCGGCGGAGCGGAGCGCGTGCGCGCGCTCGGCAGTGCGCGCGCGCTGCTTCACCTCATCACCTTCGACGAGCCGTTCGGCCTTTCGGTGGTGGAGGCGATGGCGTGCGGCACGCCGGTGATCGCAACCCGGCGCGGCGCGATGCCCGAGCTGATCGATCACGGCATGACCGGCTTCCTGGTCGACGACACCGCCGGCGTGGCGGACGCGATCGCGCGCGCGGGCGACATCGATCGCGCTGTGGTGAGAGCCGCCGTTGCGACGCGCTTCTCGGTCGAACGGATGGCCGACGAATATCTGGCGCTATATCGCCGCATCCTGGGGTGACGGAGTGTCTTCCAGAAACCGACCCTGACGTCCGCCTAAGAGCCGACGGTCCGCATCGGCAAAGGCGTCGCGCCGCCAAGCGTGAGGCCGGTGAGCGTTTCGGAAGTTTCCCACAGCCGGGCCGCAACCTCGGGGTCCAGCGCCTGATCGGGGATCTTGGCCGGCGCGGGGTGCCCCCGCGTCTCGCTCAGTCGATCCGGGCCGTAATACCCGCCTGCGTGCGCCGCCGCCGCAGTGGCCGCGAACAGGGTCGGGAGCGCCCCCTGCGCGGCCGGCTGGAACAGGAACCAGAGCAGTGAGCGCGCGATCCCCATCATGCTGCGCTTGCCCGGCGCGTTGTGCAGCAGATCGGTGCGCGCGACGCCGGGGTGCGCCGCGATGCTGGTGACGCCCCACCCAGCCGCCTCGCTTCGACGCTGGAACTCAAGCGCGAACATCAGGCAGGCGAGCTTCGACTGGCTGTACGCCGCCATCGGCACATAGCGCGCCTCGGAGTTGAGATCCGCGACGTTGATCCGCCCGCTCCGCGCCGCGACGCTCGACAGCGATACGACGCGCGGGGCCGTTCCCGCGCGCAGAAGTGGCAGCAGCCGGGCCGTGAGCGCGAAGTGGCCCAGGTAATTGGTCGCGAACTGCAATTCGAAGCCATCGGCCGACTCGGTTCGCCGGGGCGGCACCATCACCCCGGCATTGTTGATGAGCAGATCGATCGCATCGTGCTGGTCCCGGAGGCGGTCGGCGAAGGCCGCGACCGACGACAGGCTGGCGAGGTCGAGTTCCTCGAAGCGGACGACGGCGCCCGGAACCGCGCCGAGGATCTGCGCGACCGCCTGCTCGCCTTTGGCGCGGGAGCGGCCCGCGAGGATCACATCGCCACCCGCACGCGCGAGTTCCAGCGCATCGAAATAGCCGAGGCCACCCGTGCCGGTGACGATGGCGGTTCGTCCGCGTTGAGAAGGAATATCCGTCGCAGTCCATTTGGTCATCGATATGCCTTCCCAAAGATTCGCACGTGGTGTATTTTTATTACTACACTGCGTGCGATATTACACCAAGGGAAATTTGTGGCTGTAGAAGGATTGCGCGAGAGGAAGCGGCGCGAGACTGCGCAGCGCATTGCGGATGTCGCGCTGCGATTGTTCCTCGCGAACGGCTATGAGGCGACCACGCTCGACGCGATCACGGCGGCGGCGGGCATCTCGCGGCGCACGTTCTTCTATTATTACAAGTCCAAGGACGACATCCTGATCTCGATGCAGGCGGGTCTTGGTGAGACCATCGCAGCGGGCGTGCGTGACGAGCCTGCCGACCGGCGCCCGCTCGACGCCGTTCGCGACGTGATGATCCGGGCGAGCGCCGCCTATCCCGCCGAGGACATGATCGCCATCGACCGGCTGATGCGGTCGAGCGATGTCGTCATGGCGCGCAAACAGGCAAGCTATGTCGAGCATGAGCGCACCGTCTACGAAGCCTTGCGCGAGAAATTCTCACCGCCCGGCAGTGAGACGTCGCTTCGCATCGTGGCGATGGTCGCCATCGGCGCCATGCGGCTGGCGCTGGAGGCGTTCAATCGGGACCACGGCAAACGCCCGATCGTCGAGCATCTGTGGGACGCGTTCAACGCGCTCGATCGAGAGATCTGATCGGCTGTACGCGACCCGGCTGCGCCAAGGTTTGGCCGCGTGGGGACGGTAGCGGACGATGAAGGTTCTCACACGAGAGGATTTCGCCGAGAGACTCTCATGATCGCCGACAGCATGCATCCTGAGCACCCTGCGCCATTCGAGCGGCGCGGGCACGACTTCGGGCAATTATGCACCCGATCAGGCGTACCGAACCGAATGTGTCCGGGGCGAAAGCGCCGGCAAGGTCGATACTCTCGGCACCACCGCGCAGGATGGCAAGCGGGTCGCCAACACCCCGCGCTGGGCGTCAGCGCCAGCATGGATTTTTGATCGGCCCGACCGCCACGCGAGCGAAGCCGATTTGAAATCTAAAGCCGATTCCCGTTTTCGGCCCAAACCAGTTTTTTTATTCGACCAGACCAATCAGGTTGACACTCGCAAAGTCGCGCTAGTAGATAGCGCTACCACATTGGACGGCTTTGCCGTGGTGTAGC
>Ga0247742_10001180_pt1 | contig 18800 bp, 22 predicted proteins | sample UWRJL208509C2_FD_180944 | JGI IMG/M metagenome (GOLD analysis project Ga0247742, IMG submission 180944) | Plant litter microbial communities from Arlington Agricultural Research Station in Wisconsin, United States - UWRJ-L208-509C-2 | ecosystem: Environmental > Terrestrial > Plant litter >... | reverse complement strand
AACGAACTTGAGGTGATAGCTAATTAATTGTTTCTTTATGCATTTTCCATGCAACCTTAGGCCCGTGAAACGGCACTCACTGTTGTGGTTTTGCCCGTCGGTCCATGGCGACTAACCATCCCGGACAGCGGTAGAATCCCGACTTGGCGCGCTCGCCCCGCGGAGGTCCACCCATGCCACCTGTACGGATACTCGTTGCCCTGTCGATCGCCGCGGTGATCGCCCTGCCCGCCTCGGGCCAGCAGAGCGAACCGGCACGCGACGTCAACCTTCCGGGCGTGACCGTTACCGCGGACGCCTATACCGAGAGTCGAGGCGGCTACCTGATCTCTGGCGACTTCAGGGTCGATCCGCGCATGCCCAGCGTGGTATTCCCTGCTACGGCCCTGGTTGAAGGCGACGTCCTCAGCATCGAGCCGCAGCATCTCAACGACAACGATTACGTGGTGCTTCAGGAATGCGCCTCGGCCGACTGCAGCGATTCGCGCATCGTCCGCGTGTGGTCTTCCGTGGAAGGCCGGCCGATCGGTGGAGGCAACGACCGCCGGATCATGATTCCCCACGAAAACAAGTACTGGATCTGGGCCAAGCGGCTGCCCGAGATCAGCCATGCGGATTGCGATTCCTGTTCCACCCGCTTCACCAGCTTCGAGCGCATGGGGCCGCCGATGACAATCAGGCCCACGGGCGAGGAAGCCCGGTACCATCGCACCGAACTGGACGCGGTGGCGAATACCGATCCGCTCCCGGTCACGAAACAAGAGCACGAAGGCTCCACCTTCGTTATCACTTTTGCCGGCGGTTCGACGGTTCGGATACGTCGCATGCATGCCGCGGCACCCTAAGGATTCCTGCATGCCGTCTCTTGGCGCCATCACCTTCCTTGTCCATGATTACGACGAAGCCATCGCCTTCTTCACAGGCGCGCTGGGCTTCACGCTGGTCGAGGACACCCCGCAAGTCGCGGACAAACGATGGGTCACCGTGGCTCCGCGTGGCTCGGACGGCACCCGGCTGTTGCTCGCACGCGCGGTCACCGACGAACAACGTGCGCACGTAGGCAGGCAGGGCGGCGGCCGCGTCTTCCTGTTCCTGCAAACGGACGACTTCGCTGGCGACCACGCGCGAATGCGCGAGCACGGCGTCCACTTTCGCGAAGAACCGCGACACGAAGCCTATGGCACCGTCGTGGTCTTCGAAGATCTTTACGGCAATGGCTGGGACCTCATCCAGCCCGCCTGACCAGGAACCCCCATGACCGATACGAAGATCCGACTGGCCGTGCTGGACGACTACCAGCATGTGGCGCTGCAGAGCGCGGATTGGACGCCACTTGAGGGCCGCGCGGAGGTCGTCGTATATGACGACCACTTGTCGGACCACGATGCCCTCGTTGCACGGCTGACACCGTTCGATGCCGTCTGCGTGATGCGTGAGCGCACGCCCATGACGGCAGCGCTGATCTCGGCCCTGCCGAGGCTCAAGCTCATCGCTTCCACCGGACGGGGCAACGCGTCGATCGACCTCGATGCCGCTGCGAAGCACGGGGTCGATGTCATGCACACGGGTTACGCCTCGACGCCAACCATCGAGTTCACCTGGGCGGCGATCCTGGGCCTGGCACGAAACATAGCCAGCGAAGCAGCGTCGGTGCGTGCCGGTCACTGGCAGGTCGGCCTCGGCGCCGAGCTGTGCGGCAAGACGTTGGGCATTCTTGGCCTGGGCCGGATCGGTTCGGCCGTCGCGCGGATCGCACAGGTGTTCGGTATGCGGGTGATCGCCTGGAGCGAGAACCTGACCGAAAAAGCCGCCAGTGCCGTGGGCGTGCACCGCGTGACGAAGGACGAGCTGCTTTCGCAGTCGGATTTCCTCACCATCCACACGCGCTTGAGCGAGCGCACGCTCGGCCTCATCGGTGCCGCCGAGCTGGCCGCCATGAAGCCCACGGCGCGCCTGATCAACAGCTCACGCGGCCCCATCGTCGATGAGGAAGCGCTGATCGACGCGCTGTCGCATCGCCGTCTCGCTGGCGCAGCCGTGGACGTCTTCGACATCGAGCCGCTGCCGGCGGATCACCCGTTCCGCACACTGCCCAACGTACTTGCCACGCCGCACATCGGTTACGTCACCGAGGAGATGTACCGCACGTTCTACGGCGACAGCGTCGGCAACGTCGTGGCATGGCTCGACAATCGCCTCAGAAGCTGACGACCTTCCTGTCGTGGTCGTCGTCATGGTCGTCGTCGTGATGCTCGCCCTTCGGCTTCATCGTCATCAGTTCCAGGGGCTTGCCGTTGACCAGACGCACGCTCCAGCCCTTCTGCAGGCCGGCAAGATCGTTGAGCTGGGGGCAAATCGCGTTGGCTTTGGCTTCGAGCGCCTTCGAGCGCTTGTTCATTTCGCGATCCATCGCCTTGTCCAGCGAGTCCGCCCGCGCCTGCAGGGCGGCAACCTTGCTCGCGTCGCCCGATAGCGCCGCGGTAACCGCGCTCGACGTGACCGAACCCACCAGCTCACCGACCGAGTCGGACACCGATCCCGCGACGGTCTCGGTCATGCGGTCAGCCGACCAGTGACCGGCGCCGACACCCTCGTCGATCTCACGCAGGGCTTCGGCCTGCTTCCGCTTTAGCTTCTCGAGCATCCTTCCCCGCTGGTCGCCATCGGCGAACGACAGTGTGACCGTGGTCATCGCCGAGAAACCGAGCTCCACGCCGTCCCGCGCGATCGCGGCGATCTGCGGCATCAAGGCGCGGACGCCGGCTTCGTAACGACGCAGGGCATCGGCGTCGGCACGCGATACGGCGACGGCCTTGCCGTCGATCCGAAGTTCGCCGTCGTGAAGGAAAACCTCAGCTGGCTTGCCATCAATACGGTGGAAGGAAAGGCCCGCCGCGGTGACATCGACGTCGTAAGGTGTCGAATAGTCCTGCTTGCAGGTGTCCGTGTTGAAGTTCAACCCGGTCGCCTGGCCCGCCGTCGCGGCAAGCGTAAGCGCGAGGGCGGCGGTGCCGGCAATGATCGGATGGCGCATGGCCCTTCTCCCCAGGGAACGAATGTTCACCGGGTTCGATGCATCCGGCGAGCCTAAGGTTTATTCCCATCCGCGGCAGGACGCATGGGCGGTTGGTCACGCCTGACTTCCGGCAGGGGTCAGGAGGCGATCCCGCGCTCGCGCGCGTATTCGGAGAGACGGCTGTCGTGGTCGATCCCGAGTTTGCGCATGGCATCGCGCTTCTGGCGACTGACGGTTTTCACGCTACGGCTCAGCCGCTCGGCGATCTGTGAGATCGACATGCCGCCGACATAGAGCCGGACTACTTCGATCTCGCGCGCCGACAGGCGCACGGCATCCGCCGTACTCTGCACCCCACCTGCGTCGAACTGGCGTCGGATCGTGTCGCTCATGTACGCCCGGCCCGAGGCCGCATAGCGTACGGCCACGGCCACCTCTTTGAGGGGAGCGCGTTTGTCGCACAGGCCCAGCGCGCCACGGCTGCGCATGGTCTGCAGGACGGCTGGATTGTTCACCATGGTCAGCACGACGACCGGCAGGCGCGGATAGCGCCGGCGGATGAGGTCGATCAGCGACAGTCCGTCACCATGACGACCGCCCGGCATCGAGAAATCCGTTACCACCACATCGCACGGACGAGACGCCAGCAGGTCGACGAGCTGGTCGCCGTTGGCAGCTTCACCGACCACTTCGATATCACCGCCCGCCTCCAGGGCGGCACGGGCCCCCATCAGGACCACGGGGTGATCGTCGGCAATGATCGTACGCAAAATCATGTCTTCCCTCGTAGGCGGATGTGTGCAGCCGCTCTCCATGAGATGTGCTACTCGTCTTACCATCGTGGAGATTACAGTAATCGTCCGCTCGTGGTCGAAGGAAACACCATGAAGCAATTGAGAATATTGGTCATTTTTTGCGGCGTTTTGCTCGCTCCATGCCTGCAGGCGAGCGTCGCCGACACGCGGAGTGAGCACACCGGACAGAGTGACCGCGTCACCATCTTTCATGCAGACGCGGTCTTGCCCTCTGCGATCACCGCCCGGTATGCCGATGGGGCCGCAGCGAGCACCATCGCACCCCCTGAGGTCGCACTCAGCGCGGCCGAGCGAGCATGGCTGGCCCGACTCCCGGTGCTTCGTATCGCCGTCGATCCGACCGCGGCCCCTGTCTCCCAGGTCGGCAGGAACGGCGATGCCGAAGGACTGGCGATCGACTACCTGCGCGAGGCCTCCCGCGTACTCAGGCTGCGCACCGAGACCGTCATGACGTCGGACTGGAACGACACCGTGAAGCGCGCTGTCGCCGGCGAGATCGACCTGCTTCCGGCAGCATCCGCGAGCAACGTCGCACTGGGCCGCCACTTCGACTTCACCGCGCCCTACCTCGAGCTACCGATCATGATCGTGACTGCCGAGAACGCTTTTCTCGTCACGGGTCCTGACGATCTGCGGGGGCGCAGGATCGCGGCGAACCTTGCCCAGGGTGCGGTGGCGGCGGCGATCGCGCCGATGTCGTCCGTGGAAGTCGTGCCGGTTGCCACTACCTCCGAAGGCCTGTCTGCCGTGGCCTCCGGCAAGGTGGACGCCTATGTAGGGGACATCGCCACGGCCGAGGTACTCATTCGTCGCGACTACCCGGCTCAACTGAAGGTGGCCGCCCCGTCCGGCGAACGAGCCGGTATATCGATGGCGCTGAATCGCCGCTTCGCCCCGCTGCTTCCGTTGCTCAATCGGGTCATCGCGCAGATGCCCGAACGCCGCAGCCAGGCGATTCGCAACACCTGGCTTCGTTCTGACTACACCTGGGGCGGATCCTGGCGTGAAATTGCACGCAAGGTCGGTCCTGCGGGCGCCGTCGTCCTGGCATTGTTGCTCCTGATCAGCCATGCCTATCTCCGCCTTCGGCGCGAGACCCGGCGGCGCGAGCGTACCGAAGCGCAGCTGGCCGACGTAACCCGAAACATGCCTGCCGTGGTTTATCGGTTCCTCTACCGCGACGACGGTCGCATCGACTTCGTCTATGTCGGTGGAAATCCGGAACCCATGTTCGGCATTTCGTCCGACACATTCGTTGACGATGAGCGCAGCGCCTTCGCGCGGATCGACGTGCGCGACCAGGCGGGCTTGATGGAGGAGGTCGCGCGCGCGGCGACATCGCTCACACCGATCCATGCCGAGATGCGCATTCGAGACGTCTCGCCGGAACGCTGGGTGGCCTCGCATGCCGTGCCCCGACGCCTCGACCGTGCCGTGGAGTTCACCGGCTACTGAATAGACATCTCCGAACGACGCCTGCAATCGGCCCAGCTGGCGACCGCCAAGGAAGCCGCCGAAACGGCCACGCGAGCGAAGAGCGAGTTCCTGGCAACCATGAGCCATGAGATACGGACGCCGATGCATGGTGTCATCGGCATGTTGGAGATGCTCGGCTCGACCGCGCTCGAGCCATCGCAACGTCGCCTGCTGGGCACGGCCGAAACATCGGCGGGGGCTTTGCTGCAGATTCTCGACGACGTACTCGATTTATCCCGGATCGAGGCCGGCGAGCTCACCGTCGAACACAGGCCGGTGGACCTTCGCGGGTTGACCGCGGCGGTGATCGAGCTGTTCGCCTGGCAGGCTGATGGAAAAGGCCTTTTCGTCGAACGTCGGATCGACGAGCGGCTGGCCAGACACGTCCTGACCGACGGCGCGCGCCTGCGCCAGATCCTGCTCAACCTGGTGAGCAACGCAATCAAGTTCACCACGCGCGGCAAGGTCGCCGTTCTCGTCGACGTGGTGGGCGATAGCACTGACCGCCAGAGGTTGCGCATCGCCGTGGAGGACACGGGCATGGGTATCGCGCCCGACGACATGGCCCGGTTGTTCGCGCCGTTCACCCAGGTGGAATCCTCGACGACGCGCCGCTTTGGCGGTAGTGGCCTCGGTCTTGCCATCAGTCGACGCCTGGCCGGGCTGCTCGGTGGGGATGTTGCCATGACGAGTGAGCCGGGCGTGGGCACCCGGGTGACGATCACCCTGGATCTGCCGGTGATCGCTGGCGAGACGCCGGAAGCACCGTCGACCACGGCTCGCGCTGCGCGTACCCACGTGCCGCTGGATGTGCTCGTGGCCGAGGACAACCCCACCAATCGCGAACTGATCGCTGCGCAACTGGAGCGGCTCGGTCACCGCCACACCATCGTCGATGACGGCGAACACGCGTTGCTGACAGCGACGGGGCATGCCTTCGACGTGCTCCTGACCGACCTGCAGATGCCTCGTCGCGATGGCTATGCGCTTGCGCGGGCCCTTCGGAAGAACGATGTCACGCTGCACATCATCGCCATGACGGCCAACGCCATGCCCGGGGAAGAGGAGCGCTGTCTGGCCAGCGGCATGGACGGATTCGTCACCAAGCCTGTGCGGCTCGGTGCACTGCGTGATGCACTGGAAGCCGTCCCCGTCGCGGACAAGGTGTGGAACCTCGAGGCACTGCGCGAAGACTTCGGAAGCCTCGCGGCACTTCCCGCCATGGTGAGTCGATTCGCTGCGGCAATGCAGAACGATCTCGCCAAGGCGGCGACTCTGCGCAGCCCGGGCGAGGCGGCCACCTGGTGTCACCGCATCAGTGGCGGCTTAAGCGTCTTCGGGCCTTCCCGCACTGCAACGATGCTCGAACGCTTCGAAAGGGAGCTACGCGGTGAAGACGCTGACGCCGCGCTGCGACGGCTTCCCGGCATGGTCGCGACCCTACGGGCGCATGTAGCGAAGCTGGCTCTGGCGGCGCACGACCTCACTCAGAGCTGAGTTTATTCTCAGAAGAAAGTTGGATTTTTCAGACTAATCTGATTTCTTACGCAGATCAGACCCTCGATTCTTGTTGACGTACGCCGGCAGGCGCATCGAAACCGAGGGCTGCACATGAACCAGGACATCATCGAATACCACATCGCCGATGTCGGCCACGCGTGGGGCATCTTTCGCGAAGGCGTGCAGATGGCGGTGCGGAAAGATCCCGGCGACGCCATCGCATTCGCGAATTTTTTCGCGGATCGCGAAACGCGCATGGCGGTGCGTCATGTGCGCGTATCGGCCGATCACCACATGCACCGGACGCTCAGCGAACTCAGACGCGCTGCCTGACCCTGCGAAGCTCAGCGGCCGGTCGCGCCGCCCATGTGAACCATGTCCAGATGCAACAGGCGCAGGCGCGCTATGTGGCGGCCCACGATGGCCCGGTCGCCGGATGAGGATTCCAGGCGCAGGAAGGCATCGAGCAAACGACGTTCCATGAGTTCCAGTGTACGGATGTAGGTCACATCCGGATCGTGGGAGAGCTTGGCCGTGGCTTCCATGACACTTCGTCGGACCCCGCTCATCGGACCGCCGGCCGTCACTGGCCGCCCGCCCGTAGCAGTGACCTCGCCCTGCAGCTCGGCGGCTATGGCCGTCAGCGACTCCGCCGACTCCTGAAGAATCGCCTTCAGGCCGGGCTCTCGCACGCCACGTGCGGCCTGGCCATAGAGATCCCGATCCGCGATAACTCGGCGAATCAGCCCATTCACGACACGGATCGAGTTGCGTTCCATGGGCGAAACGTTAGACCTGTCGGACTTAGCCGGTGATAAACGTCCCTGGATCTGGTCAGCGGGCGGTCATCCGCCAGTCTCGATCAGCAAGAGAGGCTGGCCGGATGCATCGTGTAACCCCGACTGTAGATCGACCAGCTGCCGAACAGACGGGCAAAGCGCCTGGACCCTCGGCCTGAGCGCCGCTTCCAGCTTCGCCACGACTCGCGCCTGGCCCCCTGTGGAGACGTCAGCCACGCGGTCGCGCAGCGCAGCCGCGCCCTGCAGGTCACCGTTCATGGCCAGCTGCATCGCCTCACCCCCGACATCCTGGGTCAGCAGGGGCGCGATGTCCGATACGATTTCCTGCGCATAAGCGCGCATGGCGTCCGCCTGCCAGTCGCGGGTGGTTTGGCTCGCCGCGATCCGCCGCTTGATATCTGCGACGCGGCTGGCAAGGACCCGGTCGAGTTCACCGCTACTCAGCGAGTTCGGTGAGGCCCTGCTCGCCTCTTCCCGGACGGCACGCGCGGCAATGTCCACGCCATCGCTGGCGATCGCCTTGGCCTTGGGCACCAGGGTGCGGACGTTTCGCTCGAACAGGGCCACACGATCCTGTTCATCAGGCCGCAGGCTCACCGCACGACCGTCCGTCGCAAGGCTGCCGTCGTGCATGCGCACGCTGCGCGGAGCCACCTCGGGTCGTTCGAAGAGGAGAGCATCCGCTCGGACCGTGAGGTCGTAGCTGCTGGCCACGCCACAGGAAACGGCGGGCGCGTCCTGCGCCGCGACGCCGCCCGTGAAGCAGGCTGCAATAACGAGGGCGAGCACGCGCGCGGCCATGGCGGTCACAGCGCCGGCTGGGCGAACTGTTGCCGGACCGACACGCTACCGAGCACCCAGGCCAGCCAGGCCAGCACCGGCACAGAGATGGCCTTGAGCACCACACCCACCATCAGGATCGAGCGCGCCTTCATGCCGCGGGCCAGCAGCTCGGGCGGCAGACCCGCCTGACTGAGGACGACACCGATCTCTTGCGACTGGTGAAAGGCCACCACGGCCGTGTAGATGGCCCAGATGGCAAGGACGCCGGCAACAACGCGCATGGCGCTACGGCCCCACTCGCGCCAGCGCAGCGTCCCCAGCGACAGCGCCATCACCGCAAAGGCGGCAAAGGCGTAGGCCAGGGACCAGGCCAGGACGATGCGCGGGTCGGGCCCGCCCGCCGCAATCGCCTCGGCGCTCATCGCGCCAATAGCGTTGGCGGCGAGGATAGCGCCGTAGGTATTGATCACGAAGCCCACGGCGGCCAGCAACATGACCAGCCAGACCACGATGCGCCAGGGCGCGAACGGACGACTGTGGCGTGCGCCCTTGAGAGCCTTGAACATGCTCAGGCGCCTGACGCCTTCAGCTGGGCGAGGTCAGAAAGCACCTGCCCGGAGTTCTTTTCCGGATCCACGTCCTTGTAGACCTTGACGATCTTGCCGGCCGGGTCGATCAGGAAGGTCTCGCGACGGGCGTACTTGCTGCCCTTCTCGTCGCTTAGCACGTCGTACTTCGTCGCCATGGCGCCGTCGGCGTCCGAGAGCAGCGGGAACGGCACGTGGTACTTCGCGGCGAATTCAGCGTGGGACTTCACGTCGTCGAGGCTGACGCCATAGACCACGGCACCGGCCTTGTGCAGCTTGACGATATCGTCGCGGAAGGTGCAGACCTCGGTGGTGCAACCGCCAGTGAAGTCCTTCGGATAGAAGTAGACCACCAGCCATTTACCCTTTTCGGTGTCGAGGGAGTGCCACTCGCCCTTCTGGTCCTGGAGCTTGAAGTCGGGCGCCTTGTCGCCGACGGCGGGGCCGGTCGGGGTGGCGGCCCAGGCCGAAACGGTAACCAGGCCAAGAGCGAGAAGCGTAAAGAGGCGACGCATGGGGAACCTCGGTGGGTGGGAATGAGGGAAGTGTACTCGTCCGCGTGAATGCGGGTTTCGTCCCTTTCGGTTGCCGGCGGCAAGCGATTCGCAAAAAAAAGGCGCCCCGAAAGGCGCCCCTGTGGACCGGAAGAACGCTGCTTACTTGATCTTCTCGATCTCGAACTTGCTCAGGTCGACGCCGAGGTTGAAGCCGCGACCGGTGCCGGTGACGGCCAGGGAGACTTCGCCCTTGGTCATCGCGGCGCTTTCGGCGCTCTTCACGACACCGGCGTTGGCGCCGCCGCTGGCGTACTCGCCGTAGATCTCGTTGATGCCATGGACATGGGTGAACTCACCCTTGCCACCTTCGATGCTGAACTTGCCGGCAGTCAGGCCACCACCGCGGACGTGGATGATCACTTCGGCGCTCTGGCCGTTATCGCAGCGGACGTGGCCCCGGCCATCGGCTTTCTTGTAGATCGCAGCCCAACCCGTGGTGCTGAACGTCATGTGGCACTTCACCTCGGCGCTCGAATCCGCCTTGGCGGGCTGAACGGAGAAGGTACCTGCAGCGGCGAGTGCCAGGACAGCCAGACCGGTAATGCGCTTGATCATGTTCGTTTCTCCGTGGGTAGATGGCAGGAAGCTGCGAGACGGATTCTGTACTCACGAATGTGAAGAAACACGGAGGCCGCCGATGCCCGTTCAGAAAAGCGGAGGATTCGTGGAAGCCTCGTGAACCGGCTCCCCGGGCGGCGGCTGGCGGCTTACTATCGTTCCAACGCCGCTGGTTCGAAGGAATGCCGATGCCCAAGCACATCCTGGTTGGCTATGACGGCTCGGAAACCGCCCGCCGCGCCTACCTCTTCGCCCTGGAACTGGCCGCCTGCGCCGGCGCCAGGGTCCAGGTGCTCTCGGTGCTCCAGATCGACAACGGGGCCGATACGGCGGCGCTGATGATGACGGACAACGGCAGGGAACGGCTCGAATCGCTCAATGTCGAGGTCAGGGCCCTGAAGCCCGACGCCGGCGTGCCGGTGGCCGTCGACCTCATCCACGGCAGCCCGGGGGACGCCCTGCTCTCCTATGTGGCCCAGCACGGCGTGGATCACATCGTCATCGGGCATACCGAACGGGGCGCCCTGGCCCGCTGGCTGGTCGGCTCGACCTCGACCGACGTGCTGGCCAAGGCCCACGTGCCCGTGACGGTGGTCCGATAACCGCAAGAATCCCGCGTAGCCATGCCAGCCCGGCTTTGTCACAATTCGGTCAGATGCCCTCTGGGCGATAAGACAAAGCGATCGGGGAACACGAGTGAGCTACGCCGCCACTTTGCCATGGACGCTCGAAAAACTGGACCTCTCGCGGATCGATACCGCGAAGGTCAGGGACAACGAAGACCTTTTCCTCCTCCTGTGCAGCTCCTCGTTCGTCGAGAGCGGCTCGGATCTGTACACGCACCTGCTGGTCGACCACTTCGCCGGCGACGAGACGCTGCAAGCCTGGCTCCGCGATCATTGGGAACACGAGGAAATGCAGCACGGCCGTGCGCTGGCGGCGTATGTGCGCCATGTGTGGCCGGAGTTCGACTGGGAAACCGGCTTCAAGAGCTTCTTCGCGCATTATGGTTCGGTCTGCACACCCGACGAGCTCGAGCCCAACCGTGGCCTGGAACTGGCAGCGCGCTGCGTCGTCGAGACCGGAACGGCGAGCCTGTATCGCGCGCTCAACGAAGTCACCGACGAACCGGTGTTGCGCGAACTGACGAACTACATCAAGAGCGATGAAGTCCGTCATTACAAGAACTTCTACCAGCACTTCCGCATCTATCGCGAGCGCGACAAGATCGGTCGCTTCAGCACTTTGCGCACCCTGCTCAAGCGCCTGAGCGAGATCAAGAACGAAGACAGCGACATCGCGCTGCGTCACGTCTTCAACGTTCGCCATCCCGACAAGGCACATGACGACGCCGAGTTCCGCCGTGTCGCGGGTCGCGCGGAAGGCCTGCTCAAGAAGCACCTCCCCGCCGAGATGACGGTGAAGATGCTCCTGCGCCCGCTCGACCTCCCCGCCCGACTCAACACCATGCTCGAATGGCCGCTCACCCGCATCACCGAAAAGCTCTTCCTGCACTAAGACATACGCGTCGCTCCCCATGTGGGAGCCGATTCATCGGCGATAGGGTGCTTGCGCGAGAGTCACTTCTTCTTCGGAAGCGGCGCCCACTTATCCCCATCGAACCCACCGGTCTCGAAAGTCAGCGTCGTCTCACCACGACTGACCGTGACCACGTCGATGGTGATCCGCTTGGTCTTCGCCATGTCCTTGATGAACTGAGGGTCGTTCCGAAAGATCAGCGCAGGCTCGCCAGTCGGCGGACGGAAGGCCTTCAACGTCTTCGGCTTGCCATCGAAGGTCGCCTTGAGCGTGCAGTCGCCCTTGCAGACGAAACCCTTCCCCGCCGTGGCGTAGAGGAAGACGGTCTGGCCCCAGGAGGTATGGCGGCGCAGGATCAGCCGCACCGTTTCCTCGCCCGTCGGCCGGCTGGACTGGATGGTGGCCGTGCTTTGCGTACCACCCTGCATGGGTGAGGTCTGGTAGAGCCACAGGGCCGTCAGGCGCGCCTTCTCGCTGGTGGCCTTGTAGTTGGTCTCGAGGTTGTCGAGCGTCTTCTTCACCTCGGCGGCAGCCGGCGTGTCGGGGTACTTGTCGACGATCTCGTGGCCCAGCTGCACCGCGGGGCCGTCGTTATGCAGCTTCAACAGCTGCTGGTAGGTCTCGAGCTTCTTCGCCGCTTCGTCGGCCTGGTTGTTCGCCGGTGCCTGCTGTGCGGCCTGGGGCTCGGACTGCTGCGAACAGGCGGCCACCGTGGCGGTGGCAAGGAGAACGGCGAGCGGAGCGAAACGGCGCATGGCGATGGCATCCCGGAGAACGAACCCCTAGCTTCACCCTTTGGCGCGGCTGCTGGCAAGGCGGGCGTAGAATCCCCCGACTCCCCAAGGATCGCCCATGACTTCGTCGTCCCCCGAAGCCGTATCCCTCCTTCGCCATCGCGCCTTCATGCATTTCTGGTTCGCCAAGAATGCCTCCAGTTTCGGTTTCCAGATGATGTCGGTCGCGGTCGGCTGGCAGATCTACGAGATCACCCATCGTGCCCTCGACCTCGGCTTGATCGGCCTGGTCCAGTTCGTGCCTTCGGTATTGCTGGCCCTGCCGGCCGGCCATCTCGCCGACCAGTTCGACCGGCGCCGCATCGTCACCATCTGCCAGTCCATCGAATGGCTGGCGATCGCCCTGCTCGCTATTTTCAGTCTTACGGGGCACATCAACGAGGTGGGGATTCTCGCCCTGGTGTTCGTGATCGGTGTCGGCAAGGCCTTCGAATTCCCCGCCCTGCAATCGATGCTCCCGGCGCTGGTCCCTGCGTCCGTGCTCCCGCGTGCCATGGCGTCCACGGCCTCGGCGGGCCAGGCAGCGATGATCGCCGGCCCCGCGCTGGGCGGCCTGCTCTATGTCGCTGGCCCCGGCACCGTCTACTCGGTTTCGGCCGTGCTCTACCTCGTCGCGTTCACCCTGATGTCGCGCCTTTCGTACGACCACCAGCCACCCCGTCGCGAGCCGGCCACGCTGAAGACCCTCTTCGCCGGCGTGCACTTCATACGCCATCGCCCAGCCGTCTTCGGGGTCATCTCCCTGGACCTCTTCGCGGTCCTGCTCGGTGGCGCCACGGCGCTCCTTCCGATCTTCGCCAAAGACATCCTGCATACCGGTCCCTGGGGCCTCGGCCTGCTCCGCGCCGCCCCCGCGGTCGGCGCATTGCTGATGTCCGTGTGGCTGGCGCACAACAGCCTGACGCGGAGGGTGGGGCCGATCATGTTCGCGTCCGTGGCGGGCTTCGGGGTGGCCACCATCGTTTTCGCCCTCTCGTCCACGCTCTGGCTCTCGCTGGTCGCGCTGTTCGCCCTGGGCGCATTCGACATGGTCAGCATGGTCATTCGCGGGGCGCTGGTGCAGCTGGAGACACCGGACGACATGCGCGGCCGGGTCAGTGCGGTCAATGCCATCTTCATCAATACGTCGAACCAGCTGGGCGAGTTCGAGTCGGGCATCCTCGCCGCCGCGCTCGGCGCGGTGAATGCCACCCTGATCGGGGGCATCGGCACCCTGGTCGTGGTCGGCCTGTGGACCTGGTGGTTCCCCTCGCTCCGGCGCCGCCAGGGCCTGGTTTCCGACCCCGAGCCGATGGAAGGCGCCAGCGACACCATCTGACACGGCGGCAAAAACGTGCTAATAGGGTAGACGTCTATACCGCCAAAGGGGATGTCCACGATGAAGCGCCTGCTCGCCGCCGCCCTTCTCACCCTCGTCGCGCCGGCCTACGCCGCGCACGAGGGTCCCGCCAGTCTCGATGCCGCCCTCGCCCAGGGCAAGCGCGAGCACAAGCCGGTGTTGGTCGATTTCCAGGCGGTCTGGTGTTACTCGTGTTACTTCATGGCCAGCCATGTCCTCAACGGCAAGGAATGGGACGATCTCGGGAAGAAGATCGTGTTTTACGAGGCCGACGCGGATAAACCCGCGGACAAGGCGTGGATGAACAAGCTCAACGTCCACTTCCTGCCCACCTATGTCGCCATCGGTCCGGATGGTGAAGAGCTCGGGCGCATTCTCGCCGAACAACCTCGTGAAAAGTTCTACCCGCAGATCGCAGCACTCCTCTCCGGTGACGCACGCCTCTCGCACCAGAAGGATGAAGCGGTGAAGGGATCGCTCGCCTCGGTAGCGGACGTGCTCGATACCTACCAGCAGCGTTACCAGGGCAAGGAAGGCATGGCCTGGTTCGATACCCTGCCGGCCATGGTTCGTAACGTCTCCGATAAGGACAAGCGCGTCGCGCTGGCCAAGCAGAAACTGTTGCTTCTTGAGGGCAAGGCCGACAAGAACGATACGGCGATTGCGGCAGCGGCAACCAAGGTGCTCGCTGGAAATATCGGCTGCGATCGCCCGTATGTGCTCGATGACCTGATCTCGGCAACCGCCGCGCAAACACCGGACGCCCGCAAGGCATCGCTCGCTCCGCAGAAGCCGGCCTACGACGATTACCTCGCCACCCAGATCTTCGTCGTGGCTCCCGAATGCGCCGACCAGCGAAGTGCCGTGCTCACCGCTGCCGATCTCGACGCCGCCCTGGGAGACACCACCGGCGAGCAAGCCGTGCTACGCAAGGCCATCGACCTCAGCCGCGAGAAACTTCACGGCGATCTGAAGAGCGATCGCAACCTCGCCGACAACCTTCGCGTCTACCTCGTTCGCGCGAAGGCTGGCGACGAACTCGACACGCTGGAAAAGCAGCTGATTGCGGCCTATCCGGATGACTATGTCTACAACTATCGCTACGGCAGGCGGCTGGTCGAGAGCGGCAAGTTCGAGCAAGGGCTGCCTTACCTCGAGACAGCCGCCAGGAAAGCGTACGGGGCCAACACGATCAGTGTTGCGACGTATCGGGTGAAGGCCTTGCACGCACTCAATCGCGACGCCGAAGCACGCAAGCTGGTTGCCTCGACGGTGGCGGCGCAAGGCGCAGCCTTTCCGGAGCAAACAAAGAAGTTACAAGAGACGTTACCCGCAACGTGACGCCCTTGTAGGAGCCGATTCATCGGCGAACGAGCGTGCGCTACGTAGCCACGCCCATTCGCCGCTGAAGCGGCTCCTACAAAAGCGCGGACGGACTCACGTCTGCGAGGTACCGTAAACCACCGAATCCAGATGCTCAACGCGCGCGATCGTGTCCAGCGACACCGTCGCCGACCACGCCGGCCGCTCGTTATCGATCAGCTTCACCACACCGTTGATGCCTTCGGTCCCGTCGGCATCGACGAACGTCTGCACGGTCGGCACCACCGCCACGACCCCCTGCAGCGTCGAACCATCCTGCAGATGGATGATCACCTTCGCGTTGTCGCGCAGCTCGTCGATCAGCGCCTGTATGCGCCCGATCGTGCCCTTGTCGGTGTGAATCGTGTCGGCTTCGCGGCCCATGGTGATTTCCTCGTCGTGGCAGACCACCGACGCTACTCTGCCGCCGTCGATGGAATGTCTACGGGGCGCACTGGTACGCTGCGCCCCTCTTTCCACGCGCGGGCCGGCCATGATCATCGTCCATCACCTGAACAACTCGCGCTCCCAGCGCGTCCTCTGGCTGCTGGAGGAACTTGGCCTGCCCTACGAGATCGTGCGCTACCAGCGCGACCCCAAGACCATGCTGGCGCCGAAGGAACTGCGAGCCATCCATCCGCTCGGCAAGTCGCCCATCCTGCAGGACGGCGATGTGACCCTGGCCGAGTCCGGCGCCATCGTCGAATACCTCATCGAGCGCTACGGCCAGGGCCGCCTGCGCCCCACCGTCGGCAGCACCGACTGGCTGCGCTATGTCTATTTCCTGCACTACGCCGAAGGCTCGGCCATGCCGCCGCTATTGCTCAAGTTGGTCTTTGTTCGCATGGAGACGGCGCCGGTGCCGTTCTTCGCCAAGCCGGTGGCTCGCATGCTGGCCAAGGGCGCGCAGAAGGCGTTCGTCGATCCTCAGCTCAAGCTGCACCTGGACTACCTCGAAGGCGAAATCGGCAAGTCCGAGTGGTTCGCCGGCAATGAATTCACCGCCGCCGATATCCAGATGAGCTTCCCGCTGGAAGCCGCCGCCAGCCGGGGCGGCCTCGACGCGTCACGGCCGAAACTGCATACCTTCCTTGAGCGGATCCACGCACGCCCCGCCTACCAGGCCGCGCTCACCAAGGGAGGCAAATACGATTTCGCGTGATATCAACCAGTCTGAATCCCTGTTCAATCCGGGACTTGGCCGTTTACACGACCCTCACGACCCCAGCCGCAAAGTCGGTTCCCGTCAGTAACGCTTGAGAGGGAGCCATCCAATGAGCAGAAATCGTGAGTTCGCGCAGCAGGTCGAGAGCGCCGTCAACGGCGTATCCGGCCGCGTTCGTCACTATGCGGACGAGGCGAGCGGCGCAGGCAGCGACCTGCTCGAGCGCACCCGTCGTGTCACCAACAAGTTCGCCAAGCGCAACAGCGGCAGCAGCCAGAAGGTTCGTTACCTGGCGGAAGATCTCGCCGACGAAGCGACCTACCAGTACCGCCGCCTGCGTAAGCAGGTGCGTCGCAACCCGGGCGTGACCATCGGTATCGCCGCTGCGGCTATCGGGACGTTTCTTCTGATTCGTCATGCGTTGCGCAGCGACGACTGAGTCGGCACTTCTGAATATCAAAGGCCGGGAGTGATCCCGGCTTTTTTTTGCCGTTAAAAACCTAGCCGCATGGTGCCGAACTTCTCCATGCACCGCTATAACTCATATCCTATTTGCCCGCGTTGTCGAACAACCAGATTCAAACCACGGCGCCTCTGACGCGACTTTTGCAAGGAGTGCAAATCATGGGCTTCTTTGACCCACCGACTGACGCATCGCCGCCTCCCATGCCTCAGGGCGGGGAACTCTCGGCCAACGCCACCGGCGCGACTTCGTTCAAACGTAGGCATCTGGGTCGGGTTCGACGAAGTAGATACGGTCCAGATACTCGGCGGCTTCAGTAACCAGATATTGGGGAGCGCCGTGGCGCCGGGTGGCAAGTCCTTCCTCGGCAGCTCCGCAAAAGTTGGCACCCTCAACGTCCCATCACTTGTCGCCACACTTCCAACCGTTGGAACGGACTCGTGTGTGGTGAGTGCACAATGGGTTCATAGCGCCGACTCGAAGGGGCATGTACGTGCCTTCCGAGTAGGACGCCAGCCTCAATCAGACATGAGAATCGGTTCGAGTTCGGGGAACTTCTCCGCGAACGACTCTATAGCGGCGTCACCAGCTATGTGTGCTGCAAGGTAGGCACACCCGTCTGCTACCGTCGTCTTGCCATTCGAAGCCGCAAGATCAGCCAAAAATCGCCGAGCTACGGTGGCGCCTTGCTCCCGCACGGCGAGCAAGTCCGAACTCACCTGCTTAAGTGAAAAGATGGAGTCCTCCGTGAGCTCTACCGATCGAGCGAACTCCACCTTGTACATAGAGCGAAATGCACTTACGTACGCCGTGAGGTCGACGCCTTCCGCTTGACACACGGCCGGCTCCGTCCGAGTCCTCGCGATATAGAAGGCGAAAAAACGCGATGCGGCGTACTTCTTGGCGCCGTCGTGGTTGAGCACCTTCAAGTCAGCTTCTATCGGATCCGTCGCACTATCGACGCCGGCCTGGACGCGTGTTTCGCTGCTCGACGCAACCGCCGCCTTCTCCGATCCAGGCGAGCCTTTGTCCGGTGCATGCGTGGTTGTTAGCACCGCCGCGAGTTCAGGAAACTCAGTCGCAAATGACTGGACAGAGGAAGCATCGGTTTCGTTGGTGGCCAGGTGCACGCAACCATCGACAATCCCTGACCCTTGAAGCTTGATCGCAATATTGGACAGCATTCTCCGAGCGCCTGCCTCGCCCTCTGCACGATCCAAATATTCGGGTGAGATCATTCCGCCAGGCGGTGGCCTATATCCCTCCGTAAGGTCATTCGCTCGACGGAACATCGCTGCGTGCTTCAGCTGGAAGGTATGTGAGTACGCCGACATGTCGACGCCCTCCGCTTGGCAAACGTCGGGAACGCTACGGACCCTGATCATGTAGAACCTCAGGAAGCTCGTCGCCGCATATTTCTTAACGCCATTCTCAGACAGAAGCTTCATATAGGCCGATATCCCACGTTTCATCCGCTCGCGTGGCGACAGGGGGGCCTGCTTGATACCCAACTCAACAGCCGCATCTGGCGATTCCTTGGGACCTCCCTTGGTCGCATGCTGCGTGAGAGCCCCCCGGGCTTCAAGGGTCGCGGCCCTGGTGGACTGCAAGGTCGAAGATTGGACCTCCGCCGAGAACAATGCGAGCACCGGGCATACGAGAGATGCTGCCGCAATCTTGCGAATCATGGATGTCTTCCCCGACGGTAGGTGCCGATTCAACGGCGGTACGTTTGCAGCAATCACATCACCGGCCCTTGCTGGCCCATCTGCGCACTCCGCTCCTGACTCTGCTGAGCGATCTGGTCCATCTGTTGGTCGAACTGCTGGATCTGCTTGATCGATTGCTCGGACTCAGGTGGGGGAGTGCTCATGTCGATCACAGCGGGTGTCGCCATCAGGCCATGTGAGTTGATGGTCAACGTCATGCTGTCGTAGTCCATATGCAGACCGCTGAGGTTGCCGGCGTTGATCCGGTGCCGGTGGCACGCGGCGGTGAACTGCATCAAGCGCTCTTCCGTTGCTTGCGGGAGACAATTCTGAAGCT
>Ga0247742_10001178_pt1 | contig 18812 bp, 16 predicted proteins | sample UWRJL208509C2_FD_180944 | JGI IMG/M metagenome (GOLD analysis project Ga0247742, IMG submission 180944) | Plant litter microbial communities from Arlington Agricultural Research Station in Wisconsin, United States - UWRJ-L208-509C-2 | ecosystem: Environmental > Terrestrial > Plant litter >... | reverse complement strand
CGGCGACGACCTTGTTGGTCAGCTCGGGACGAGCCTTCTTCTCAGACATGGTTTCTCCATCTGCGAGCCGGGCTCGCGTCTTATAGGTTTCAACTCGAACGCATCAAGCGTGAGGAAAAAGACTCGGCGCCTGCTCGAGAATTCGAAGCACAGCACAGCCCAACTCCACCGCGTCGATAACGGATGTCGCCCGCCCGAGTATCGGGCCGACCGACGATCCCTCGCCGAAGTACAGTGCGTAAGTTTACACGGAGCCGCTGGACTCGCGAACTCCGGCCAGATCGGTAACGATCCGGGCGACCAGGTCGGCGGGAGGTTCCCCCGCGCGCAGCTCGACGGTGATGCCCGGCTCGTCGCCCTGCAGCGGTTCGAGGGTGGCGAGTTGCGAGCCGAGCAGGGAGCTCGGCATGAAGTGCCCATGCCGATTCTCGAGGCGCGACTCGATCAGTTCACGCGACCCCTCCAGGTAGACGAAGCGCGTGTCGGGTGCCGCGGCGAGGATCGCCTCACGGTACGACCGCTTCAGCGCGGAGCACGCCATGACGAGGCCGGACCCGGAGCCCCCGGACGACCCTGCCGCGGCCAGTTCGGCGCCCACCAGGGCCAGCCACGGCATCCGATCGTCGTCGGTGAGGGCGATGCCGGCCGCCATCTTCGCGACGTTACTGGCCGGATGCAGCGGGTCGGCATCCTGGAACGGCACGTCGAGGGCGGCGGCGAGCGCAGCACCGACGGTGGACTTGCCGGAGCCGGAGACGCCCATGACGACGAGGAGCGGTGCAGGTCTCATGCGTATACGGTAGCGGCGCTCACCAGTCGTGGACCGTGCCGTCGGCGAGCCGGTTGTAGGGCAGGTAGGCGGTCTCGTACGGATACTTGCCCGCCTCGTCGAGGTTCAGTTCGACTCCGAGCCCGGGCTTGTCGCCGGGATGCAGCATGCCGTCGGTGAAGGTGAACGACTGCTCGAAGACCTGGTCGGTCGCGGCGCCGTGCTTCATGTACTCCTGAATGCCGAAGTTGTGGATCGCGAGCCCCAGGTGCATCGCGGCGGCCATGCCCACCGGCGAGATGTCGGTCGGCCCGTGCATGCCCGACTTGATCTGGTACTGCGAGGCATAGTCGAGCACCTTCTTGAGGTGGGTGATGCCGCCGGTGTGGGTGACCGCGCTGCGGACATAGTCGATCAGCTGCTCGCGGATGATCTGCTGGTAGTCCCAGATGGTGTTGAAGATCTCGCCGATCGCGAGCGGAGTGGTGGTGTGCTGCCGCACCAGACGCAGCGCTTCGGGGTTCTCGGCGGGGGTGACGTCCTCGAGCCAGAACAGGTCGTACGGCTCGAGCGACTTGCCCAGCTGCGCGGCCTGAATGGGAGTCATCCGGTGGTGCCCGTCGTGCAGAAGCGGCAGCTCGGGGCCGAACTCGTGGCGTACCGCCTCGAACACCGTGGGCACGTGGCGCAGATAACTGCGGGTGTCCCAGTCCTCTTCCGCAGGATACGCGCCGCGCTGAGCGGGCTCGTGGTCGTAGCGCTTGCCGTCGTTCGCCTCGAAGGTGGCGTTGGAGGCGATGCCGTAGATCGACTTGAGTCCGGGTACACCGGTCTGCACCCGGATCGCCTTGTAGCCCTGCTCCTGGTGCGAGCGGATGCTGTCGAAGACCTCCTCCATCGACTTGCCCGAGGCGTGACCGTAGGCCAGCAGCCCCGTGCGGGAGGCGCCACCGAGCAGCTGGTACAGCGGCATCCCGGCGGCCTTCGCCTTGATATCCCAGAGTGCGACATCGACGGCGGCGATCGCGGCCATGGTCACCGGCCCGCGACGCCAGTATGCGCTGCGGTAGAGGAACTGCCAGGTGTCTTCGATGCGGTGCGCGTCGATGCCGATCAGCAGCGGCACCACGTGCTCGCGCAGGTAGGCGACGACGGCGAGTTCGCGCCCGTTGAGGGTGGCGTCCCCCAGGCCGACCAGACCGTCGTCGGTGGTGAGCCGGAGGGTCACGAAGTTGCGGTCGGGGCTGGTGACGATGACCTCGGCGGATTCGATCTTCATGCGGGCGGTGCTCCTTGGTACGAAACGGTCAGCTGCTCGATCTGTTCGGCCAGCCGGCCGGCGAGTTCGGTCAGGTCGGGGGCGAGGAACGCGAGCACGGCCTCGGCACACTCCGAGGAGCCGAGGCCGTCCAGCGCATCGGCAAGGTCGCCGGCGAGCGGGTCGCGGCGGTCGTCGGTCGTCAGGTGCAGCGCCCAGGCGGCGAGCACCCCGAGCTGCGCATCACCCGCCGACAACCCCGCGGCGAGACGCGCGCGCACGGGGTCGATGATGCGCGGTCCGAGCTTTTTCGCGCCGTCGGCCGCGACCTGCGCGAGCAGGTGACGGATGCGCGGGTTGCCGAAGCGGTCCCGCAGCGCCTCGAGCGCGCGGTCGAGCTCCGCGTCGTCGAACGGCAGCACCTCGCGGGCTTCGGCCCAGAGCTGTTCGACCGCGTCGGCGCAGTCCGTGTCGACCATCGCCTCGTCGACGGTGCTGTGGCCGTGCAGCAGTCCACGGTAGGCGAGCAGGGAGTGTGCGGCGTTGAGCAGCCAGAGCTTGCGTCGCTCGAACGGTGCGACGTCGTCGACGAAGCGCGCGCCGACCCGATCCCAGGCCGGACGGCCAGCGGGGAACTCGCCGGCGAGCACCCACTCGCTGAACGGTTCGGTGATGACGGGGACGGCATCCGTCGCCCCGATCAGGCGCTCGGCGATCGCGCGGTCGTCCGCCGTCGTCGCCGGGGTGATGCGGTCGACCATAGTGGAGACGAAGGAGACGTTCTGCTCGATCCAGTGCGCAAGCTCGCCTCCGGCGATGCCGAGCACCGCGGTTCGCGTGGCTCCCCCGTTGTCGGAGAGGTTGTCGCAGCTGACGATGGCGATCGGGCCCGCGCCCGCGAGCATCCGTTGCCGCAGTCCGTCGGCGAGACGGCCTGGGGCGGTGACCGCGGGTTCGCCCGCTCCCACGCGCAGGATGTCGCCCGCGACCTCGGGATCGGAGAGGTCCAGGCCGCCGTGCTGACCGAGTCGGTAACCCACCTCGGTGATGGTGAGGGTGACAACCGCGACGGCTGGGTCGGCGAAGTGGGCACGCCAGCGCGCGTGATCGGTGCCGGGCATTGCCTCGCTGATGCTCTCGATCACGGTCGCCGTGTCACCGAAGGCGCTGCGCTCGATCAGCGTGTAGACGTCGCCCTGGGCGTGCAGCGCCTCGGCAGCGGCGGGGCTGCGGCCCGTGAAGGCTGCAATGCCCCACCCGGCTTCCGTTCCGAGGTCGTTGGCGAGCTGCGTGTACCAGGCCTGGTGAGCGCGGTGGAAGGCGCCGAGTCCGAGGTGCACGATGCGCACCGGGTGCCGAGCCTCCCGCAGCGAGGCGATCGACTCAGGCATCGACGTGTGCCGACGTGCGTGTGTGGACGGCCCGCACGTAGGCGAGGTTGTCCGCCGTGCGGTCGGCGAGCGGCAGCTCGGTGGAGAAGTCTTCCAGCGTCACCCAGCCGTCGTAGCCGTGTTTTGCGAGCGCGGTGAAATACGCCTCGACGTCGGCCTGGCCTGCGCGCAGCGGAGCCCAGCGGTTCTCCCAGATCGTCGCGCCATCGAAGCCCGTCTCGGCGGTCGGTGCCCAGACGGCGTTCTTGACGTGCACGTGCGCGAGGTACGGACCGAGCAACTGGAACGCGGCGGTGAAGTCCTCCTGCCCCTCGATCAGCAGGTTGCCGAGGTCGTGGATGACGCCGACTCGGTCGGGATCGAGGCCGTCGACGAGCCGCAGCGCGGCCGAGGCGGAGGAGGTGATCGTGCGGTGGTGGAGTTCGACCAGCGCTTTCACGCCATGGGCCTCGGCACGGGTCTGCACCCACTCGAGGTCGGCACGGGTCTCCGCGAAGAGTTCGCGGTAGTCCCGATCGGCATTGGCATCGAGGTTGGGCATGGTGACCCGCACCTGACGCGCGCCGAGTTCTGCGGTGGCCGCGAGCATCCGTTCGACGTTTTCGTGATCAGACGCGACCGCGTAGCCGCCGATTCCGGAGAACTCGAGTCCGGCCGACGCGGTGATGCGGGCGATCTCGGCGAGGTTCTGCTCGAGACCGGTCAGCGGCCAGTTCGACCGGTTGCCGGCCCAGAAGCCCGGGACGTCGGCATCCGACTGGTCGGTGATGCGCCACTCGATCCCGTCCCAGCCCTGCCCGGCGAGAATGGTCGCCGCCTGCTCGGGAGCCCAGTCGGGGGTGGACGCCGTGAACACGGAGAACTTCATCGTGCACCTCCCGTGACGATCTCGAGATCGTCGTAGTCGCCGGCGAGCACCGCGTCGAATGACACCGGTGCGCCGAGGGTCGCCGAGGCGTACATGGCGCGCACGACCGCGAGCGAGAGGAAGGCGTCGGCAACACGTACCCCGGGAGGACCGTCGCCGTGGATCGCGTCGACGACATCCGCGTACTGCCGGTAGTGCGCGATCGCGAAACCGTCCTTCGCCCGCTCCGCGCCGGTCAACTCCTCGGCCGGCACCACGTCGGCCGCGATGTTCGCCCCGCCCGTGCTGAAGTACTCCAGCTGGTCGTCGTCGATGATCCCGGAGCCCTGCGAGCCGTGCACCTGGATGCGCACGGCGAGGCCGGGCGCGGCGGCCGTCGTCGCGTGGATCACCCCGAGCGCGCCGGATTCGAAGCGGATGGTCGCGACCGCGACATCCTCCACCTCGATGCGCTCGTGCGCCAGCAGTGCGGTCTGGGCGAAGATCTCCACCGGACGACCGAGGAACCAGACCAGCAGGTCGACGGTGTGCACCCCCTGGTTCATCACCGCTCCACCGCCGTCGAGTTCCCAGGTTCCACGCCACTGGCCGGAGTCGTAGTACTCCTGGCTGCGCCACCAAGCGACGGATGCCACACCGCTCGTCAGTCGACCGAAAGCGCCCTCGTGCGCGGCCGTGGCCACCACGACGGAGGCCGGATCGAAGCGGTGCTGGCTGATGACGGAGACCACCTGTCCCCGGGCTTCCGCCTCCTCGGCGAGCGCGAGCAGACGACGCGCGCGCGGCAGGCTCACATCGAGCGGCTTCTCGATGACGACATGACTGCCGCCCGCGAGCGCTTCCTCCGCGAGCTGCACGTGCAGGCCGCTCGGGGTGCAGATCACCACGATGTCGACGCCACCCGACGCGTAGAGGTCACCGAGCGCGACGAACTCCTTCGGGCGGGTGCCCCCGATCTCCGACTCGACCAGGTCGGCGAGCCGCACCGTCGCCTCGATCACGGAGTCGACGAGCGCGACGATCTCCAGGTCGGGGTGCCGGGCGATCGCCCTGGCGTGATTGACGCCGATGATGCCGCAGCCGACGATGGCCACGCTGAGTGTTGAGCTGCTCATCTGGTGCTGATTCCGATCTGGTCGGTGAGCCGGCGGAAGGCCCGGCCGGCACGCCCGAAGGCCTCCGGTCCGGAGAAGCCGCCGAGAGAGGAGAAGTCGGAGAGGTGGGGTTCCAGCGAGACGAAGCCGCTGAACCCGTCGTCGCGCAGGGCCGTGACGGTCTCGAGCAGCTCACCGTCCCCCTCGCCGGCCGGAACGACCTCGCCGGTCGCGGCCAGGGCATCCTTCACCTGCAGGTAGACGAGGTACTCGCGCAGCAGCGCGTAGCCGTCGGTGTACGGCTTCACCCCCACCTGCACGAAATTGGCGTTGTCCCAGGCCACCCTGAGGTTCGGCGAGTCGACCGCGGTGAGCAGGTCGTGCACGCGCTCCGGGATGTCGCCGTAGATGTCCTTCTCGTTCTCGTGCAGCAGCACGACGTTCTCGCGCTCGGCGACGGCGGTGAGCGCCCGCATCCGTTCGATCACCGCGTCACGAACGTCGGCCGCCGAGCGTCCCTCGTAATAGAACGAGAAGATGCGGATGTAGCGTGACCCGAGCCGGCGTGCTGCGACGATCGCGCGCTCCAGCCGCTCGACCTCATGTTCCACGGGCAGGCCGACATCGACCTTGCCGATCGGCGAGGCGATGGCCGAGACGCCCATACCGCGCTCGGCCAGCAGCTCGGCAAGGCTGTCGAGCTGCGCGGCCTCGAGGTCGACGATGTTCACGCCCCAGGCGCTGCGCACCTCGATGTGCGAGGCACCGAGCGCCTGCAGCACCGCGACCTGCACGATCGGGTCGGCGTCGATCTCGTCCCCGAACCCGGACAGGGTCCAGAACTGCTGCGTCGCGTCGACGTCACGGTCGACTGCTTCGGTGCTATTACTCACGCGACTCCCTATGCTCATTTCACTCCCAGCGCTCATTTGACTCCCCCGGCTGTCAGGCCACCGACGAGGTAGCGCTGGAATACGAGGTACAGCACCACGACCGGTGCCGCACAGATCAGGGCTGCGGCCATCATCTGGCCGTAGAGCGGAACCGCTCCACCCTCCTGGGTCGCGCCGAACACCTGCAGTGCCACGGCGGCGGTGCGCGAATCCGGACTCGTCATCACCGACGCGAACAGCACGTCGTTCCAGCCGAGGAGGAACGCGAAGATCGCGGAGACCACGATGCCCGGCCAGCTCAGCGGCACGATGATGCCGGTGAGGATGCGCCAGGACGATGCTCCGTCGATGCGGGCCGCCTCCTCGAGTTCCCTCGGCAGTCCGCGGAGGTACGTCACCATCACCCAGGTCGAGAACGGCAGGGCGAAGGTGAGGTAGGTGACGAACAGGGCCCAGCGGGTTCCGATGATCTGGATGCCCAGGGTCGTCGCCGCGGTCGAGAACAGCACGAAGACCGGCAGCAGCATGAGCGTGCCGGGGATCGACTGCAGTCCGAGCAACGCGCGCAAGAAGGTCAGTCGCCCGCGGAACGAGTAGCGCACCAGCACGTATGCGGTGGAGACCGCCAGCAACGCACAGACGATCGCGACGATGCCGCTGACCAGGATGCTGTTGAGCAGCCCGGTGGCCAGGGCGACGGTCGACCAGACCTTCACATAGTTGTCCAGGTGGAGTTGCTCGGGGAAGAACGCCCCCGAGGCCACCGAGACGTCGGAGTTGATCGACGCGAACACGATGTACAGCACCGGCAGCAGAACCACCAGCAGGAGCACCACGATCACGGTGACCAGCAGGGGCTGCGGCAGCAGCCGGGTCACGTCGGCATTGCGCTTGGAGGTCGCGCGGGCGTTCTTCGCCGCCTCCGATCGGCTCGGACGCCGCAGTGGCACGTCGAGGATCTCGCTCATCGCTTGCCTCCCTCGTCGCCGGTATCGAGCTTCACGGCTCGCAGGTAGATGAACAGGGGGATGGCGATCAACACCAGCGATGCGACGGCCATCGACGCGCTCAGCCCGAACCGGAAGCTCTGGAAGCTCGTGACGTAGGTCAGCACGGGCAGAACCTCGACATCCTGTGGCGCCGGCACCCCGAACAGCACGAACGGCAGCGTGAAGCCGTTGACGTTGTGCAGGAACGAGATGATCAGGGCCAGGGCGATCGGGCCGCGGAGGTAGGGCAGGATCACGTAGCGCAGCTTGGTCCACCACAGCGCGCCGTCGATCGCCGCCGCCTCGTGCACCTCCTGGTCGACCGACTGCAGGCCGGCCAGCACCAGCAGGTAGAAGAACGGCCATGAACTCCAGATCTGCACGACGATGAGCGCCCAATAGCTCTGCGGCCCGTTGAGCCAGAGACCCGTGTGGATGCCGAGCGCGTCGAGCCCTTCGTTGACGACCCCGCCGGGCTGCAGCATCGTGCGCCAGACGGTGGCGACCACGAAGGTCGGCAGCACATAGGGGATCAGAAAGATCGAGCGCACCAGCCCGCGACCGCGGAAGGCGTTCTGCGTCGCCAGCGCGGCGAACAGCCCGATCGGCAGCGTGGCGACCGCGGCGATGGCCGCGAACGACGCGCTGATGCCGATCGACCGCAGCAGCGTCGACTTCGTCACCGCCTCGACGAAGTTGCCGAGACCGATGAACGGCGCCTGCAGCCACGACCGGAGGGTGTACTGGTCGAGGTCGAGCATCGAGATGACGATGGCGAGGACGAGCGGGATGACGATGACCAGCACCATCAGGATGCCGCCGGGAAGCAGCATCCAGAACGGCCGGTTGCGTTCGTTCGGTGAGCGCCCTCGCCGGCGGGCCGGCCGACCGGCCGAGGGGGTCGTCCCCTCGGGCCGACCGGCCGCGCTCGCGCGCTCCGGGGCGGATGCGGTGGTGGTCATGATCGAGAAGTCCTACTTGACCTTGTCCAGGGCCGCCTGCGCGGTGGACTGTGCCGTCGCGAGCTTGGCCTTGATGTCCGCGGTCGAGACCGAGCCGTTCGACAGAGCGGGGATCGACTGCACCACCACGTTCACCAGGGCCAGCTGGGTGTCACCCCAGGCGCCACTGAACGGGGTGCCGACCGCCTTCGAGGCGGATTCGACCACCGGCACGAGCTTGTCGTTGCCCTCCTCGACCGTCTTCGCGGCCGCGGCGTTGGTCGGCAGATCACCGAACAGCTTGTTGTACTCCACCTGATTCTTCGGGCTGGTGAACTGCTTGAGCAGGGCGAAGGCGAGGTCCTGGTTCTTCGAGTACTTGGCCACGACCATGTTGTCGCCGGAGAGGATGCTGGTGGCACCCTTGCCTCCCTTGGGCAGCGTCTTCTCTCCCGGCGGGACGGTCGGCATGAGCGCGTAGGCGTACTTGCCGGCGACCGCGGAGGTATCGAGCGAGACCTGCGAGGTGGAGGTGGTCATCGGCAGATATGCGGCCTTTCCATTGGCGAATGCGGCAAGCGACTGTGCGCTCTTCCAGCCGATCGCGGAGGGGTCGACGACCTTGTCCTTGGCCAGCCAGTTGAAGTAGGTCTCATAGGCCTTGACCGTCACCGGGTCGGTGAGACGCGCCTTCGTGCCATCGAGGATCGGGTTGCCAGCCTGCACCGACATCGCCCACACGAACTTCCACGGGTCGAAGCTGTCGGCGTAGGCGACCGCCAGCCCGTAGGTGTCGCCGCTGGTCAGCTTCTTCGCCTGCGCGGTGAACTCATCCCAGGTGGTCGCCGGCTTGTCGATGCCGGCGGCCTTCAACAGCTCCGTGTTGTAGGCCATGACGAAGGGGCGGCTCGCGAAGGGCACGCCGACCTCGTGTTTGGCGTCCGGTCCGGAGATGCCGAGGGTGGACTGCAAGAATTTGTCCCGCCCGCCGATCTTGTCCCAGTCGGCATCCGTCAGCGTGACGAAGGCGCCGGTGGCATTGGCGGTCGGGGTGAACGTGGTGCCGAGGTTGTAGATGTCGGGACCCTGCCCGGAGATCACCGAGGTCTGGATCTTGGTGAGCTCGTCGTTCGCCGAGGCGTAGGTCTCGAACGCGACCTTGGCACCCGTGGTCTTCTCGAATTGGTCCGAGACATCCTGGAACCACTTCTTCTGCTCGGTGGGGTAGACGGTGTTGGCACCGACCATCACCGTGATCGTCTTTCCCGTGCCGTCGAGGTCGGCGGCGGAGTCGCTTGCCTTCGGGGTTCCCCCCGATGAGCATCCCTGCAGAGCGATGCCGAGGACGGCGATCCCCGCCACGACGCCAAGCAGGCGCCCGGTTTTGGCGTGTCGAGCTTTCATCTGACTCTCCTTTGAGTGCTGACGTGGCGGACATCCGTCCAGCCGACTGCCTAGAACCTAGGCAGGTTGGCAACAGGACTGCAATCGTTTGCCACAATTTGCCTAACTGTGGTCTACTCTCCCCATGGACCCTCTCGCCGTGGATGTCGTGAGCGCACCTCCGGGGGTGCCCTCCCGGCCCGCAACACTCGCCGACGTCGCGGCGGCCAGCGGCGTGGCCATCTCCACCGTCTCCCGCGCGCTCTCCAATCCGGATCGGGTCAACGCCGCCACCCGCGACCGCATCGAGCGGGCCGCCCGCGAGCTCAACTACCTGCCGAACGCCCACGCCCGCGCCCTCACCAGCGGCCGTACCCGGGCGATCGCCGTGCTGGTCTCGGACGTCACGAACCCGTTCTACTTCGACATCATCCGCGGCACCCAGCAGCACCTGAAGGCGGCCGGGTACACCCAGCTGCTGGTCGACACCGAGGAATCGGACGAGCTCGAAGACAGCATGCTCACCGGCCTACGCCGCTCCTTCGATGGGGCGATCATCGCCGCCTCCCGCCTCACCGACCGCCGCCTCGCCGCACTCGCGAGCGAGATGCCACTCGTCGCCATCAACCGCCAGACGAAGGGCGTGCCGAGCGTCTTCATCGACACCCCGAGCGGCATCGCCCAGTCACTCGGACACCTGGTCTCGCTCGGGCACCGCGACATCGCCTACATCTCCGGGCCGGAGACCTCCTGGCCGAACGAGGGCCGCTGGCGCGCCCTGGTGCGGGCGGGCGAGCAATACGGCATCACGGTCCGGCGGCTCGGACCGTTCTCGCCGAAGAAGACCTCCGGTGCCGCAGCGGCAGACGCCGTGCTCAACAGCGGCGTGACCGCCGCGATCGCGTTCAACGACCTGCTCGCGATCGGCATGCTGATGCGACTGCGCGAACGCGGGGTGCGGGTGCCGCACGACCTGAGCATCGTCGGCTGCGACGACATCTTCGGGGCCGACTTCTGCAACCCGCCCCTCACCACCCTGACCGCGCCGATCGAGCAGGCGGGCCGGGTGGCGGTCGCCATGTTGCTGTCGCGACTCGACAGCGCCGCCGTGCCCGGCATCCGTCAGTCGACGACACTGCCCACCCATCTCACCGTGCGGGCATCGACGGGGCCCGCGCGCACCGCCTGACGCCCACCGTTTCAAGGAGATTTCAATGACGAAGCTCGCCCCGCACCCCGACCGCCTCTTGCCCGCAGACCCCGGCGAGCGTGCGATCGCCCGGCAGCTCTACGCGGAGGTGAAGGATGCCCCGATCTACTCGCCGCACGGACACGTCGACGCCGCGATGCTGCTCGCCGACCAGCCCTTCCCCGACCCGGCGGCGCTGCTGATCACCCCCGATCACTACGTCACGCGCCTGCTGCACTCCGCCGGCGTGCCGCTCGACCAGCTCGGACTGCGACGCGACGGCGGCGAACCGACGGTCACCGGCCGTGCTGTCTGGCGGCAGCTCTGCGAGCGCTGGGACCTGTTTCTCGGCACCCCGGTGCGCTACTGGTTCGAGACCGAGCTGAGCGAGGTCTTCGGACTCACCGAGCAGCCCTCCGCCGCGAACGCCGACGAGCTGTACGACCAACTGGCCGACACCCTGTCGACGGATGCCTTCCGGCCGCGCGCGCTGTTCGACCGCTTCCGCATCGCAGTGCTCGCCACGACCGATGACCCGGCCGACGATCTCGCGGCCCACCTCGCCCTGCGCGACGACCCCACCTTCGGCGGCAGGGTCATCCCGACCTTCCGCGCCGACCGCTACATGAACCCCCAGGAACCGACCTGGGTCGACAAGCTCGACGCACTGTCGGCGCGGGCGGATGTCGACGCCAGCACCTACGGCGGAATGCTCGACGCCCTGCGCTCACGGCGGCAGGCCTTCATCGCCGCGGGCGGCACCGCCACCGACACCGGGGTGATCGACGCGGGCTCCGAGCCGCTCGAACCGGGCGACGCCGAACGCCTGCACCGCGCCGGCCTCGACGGCACGATCGACGCCGAAGGCGCGGCCGCCTACCGCCGCAACATGCTCTACCAGCTGGCGAAGATGTCGAGCGAAGACGGGCTCGTGATGCAGCTGCATCCCGGCGTCATCCGCAATCACCACCGACCGACCTTCGACTCCTACGGTCCGGACACCGGGCACGACCTGCCCGCCGTGAGTCTGTACACGGTTCCGCTCACGCCGATCCTGCGCGACTTCGGCACCGATCCGACCTTCCGCCTCGTGCTGTTCACGGTCGACGAGACCGCGTTCTCCCGCGAGATCGCCCCGCTCGCCGGCTTCTACCCGACCGTGTACGCGGGGGCACCGTGGTGGTTTCTCGACACCCCGGCCGGCATCCGGCGCTACCGCGCCGCGATCACCGACAGCGCGGGCTTCACCAAGACCTCCGGGTTCATCGACGACACCCGCGCGTTCTGCTCGATCCCCGCGCGGCACGACATGTCCCGTCGGGTCGACGCCGGATTCCTCGCCGGCCTCGTCGCCACTCACCAACTTTCGGAAGAGGATGCCGTGGCCGTCGCCCGCAGACTGGTGGCCGACATCCCGATCCAGACCTTCAGGCTGGCGTAACAACGCTCCCACGCGACTACCGTTGTGGGTGGTCGTACTGACCCTGATCAAGGAGACGATGTGGTCGACAAGCAAGCGAATATCGGTGTCGTAGGGCTGGCCGTCATGGGCAGCAACCTCGCCCGCAACCTGGCCAGCCGCGAGGGCAACACGGTCGCCGTGTTCAACCGCTCCCCCGGGCGCACCGACGAGCTGCTCGAGGAGCATCCAGAGGCGGGGTTCGTCGCCGCGAAGGCGTATCAGGAATTCGCCGACTCCCTCTCGACGCCGCGCACCGCGATCATCATGGTGCAGGCCGGCAAGGGAACGGATGCGGTGATCGACGAACTGGTCAAGGTCTTCGAACCCGGTGACATCATCGTCGACGGCGGCAATGCCTTCTTCAAAGACACCATCCGTCGCGAGAAGGCGGTGCGCGAGACCGGCATCAACTTCGTCGGCGCCGGCATCTCCGGTGGCGAGGAGGGCGCGCTCAAGGGGCCGTCGATCATGCCCGGGGGATCCGCCGAGGCATATGAGACCCTCGGGCCGATCCTGGCCTCGATCGCGGCGATCGCCGAGGGCGAGCCCTGCGTCACCCATGTCGGCACCGATGGCGCCGGCCACTTCGTCAAGATGATCCACAACGGCATCGAGTACGCCGACATGCAGCTCATCGCCGAGGCCTACGACCTCATCCGCCGCGGCACCGGCAAGAGCCCGGCCGAGATCGCCGACATCTTCACCGCCTGGAACAAGACCGAGCTCGAGAGCTACCTGATCGAGATCACGGCCGAGGTGCTGCGCCAGGTCGACGCAGAGACCGGCAGGCCGCTGGTCGACGTCATCGTCGACCAGGCCGGGGCCAAGGGCACCGGCGCCTGGACGGTACAGACCGCGCTCGACCTCGGCATTCCGGTCTCCGGCATCGCCGAGGCGGTCTTCGCCCGCTCACTGTCGTCGAAGCCCGCCCAGCGGGCCGCGGCATCCGATCTCCCCGGTCCGGCCGAGGCCTGGACCGTCGACGACCCGGATGCCTTCATCGAGGACGTGCGGCTCGCGCTCTACGCCTCCAAGATGATCGCCTACGCGCAGGGCTTCGATGAGATCGTCGCCGGCGCCGAGGAGTACGGCTGGGACATCCACAAGGGCGACATCGCCAAGATCTGGCGCGGCGGGTGCATCATCCGCGCCCAGTTCCTCAACCGGATCACCGAGGCCTACGCCGAGAATTCCGACCTGCCGACCCTGCTCGTCGCGCCGTACTTCCGCGATGCGATCACCGGTGCCGAGCCGTCCTGGCGGCGAGTGGTGGCCACGGCCGCGACGGCCGGCATCCCCTCCCCCGCGTTCTCGTCGTCGCTGTCGTACTACGACGGCCTGCGCGCGGATCGCCTGCCGGCCTCGCTCATCCAGGGTCAGCGCGACTTCTTCGGCGCGCACACCTACAAGCGCATCGACAGGGAGGGCACGTTCCACACGCTGTGGAGCGGCGACCGCAGCGAGATTTCGACCGAGGGCAGCTCGCACTAACTCCGAACTTCTGCGCCCTCGCGTAACTGAGGCACCCGGTCGCCCGGGCGCACTCGTTACGCGGGGGCGCATTCCTTTCGCGATCGTTACCCCGCGGCGCCGAAAATGTCCGGCGCGGATGTCAGGATTGGGTGGTCATGGACTACGACGACGAACCCGAACTGGCCGGCTACGTGCCCACCGAGGGACACCCCCGGCGCAGGCGCACGCTCACCGTCATGCGCATCGTCGTGATCGTCGGAATCGCCTGTCTCGTGTTGCCCGGGGTGCTCACCACCGCGTCGGTGGCGGCGGCGACGGCCGACGAGGCCTGTCGCGCCTGGGTGCGGTACGAAGCATCCGATGCCACCGGGATCTCGGCACGGTTCGAGGTGTTCGGCCCGGGCGGCATGGGCTGGGAGTGCTACGCCACCGGCGGCTTCGGCGGCGAGAAGCACGTCGCCTCGCTCGGGCTCATCCCGGTGTCGCCGCGGTTGTCGCCGGTGCCCATTTCGAACAGCTGAGCTACTTCGCCTCGGCGGCGACCAGCTGCTCCTTCACCTTCTTGCGCAGCACCTTGCCGATCAGCGACTTCGGCAGATCGTCGACCTCGATCACGCGGCGCGGCACCTTGTAGGCGGCGAGCCCGTCGCGAGCGAAGTCGCGGATGGCCTTCTCGTCCAGCCCGCGGCCCGGCTTCAGCACGACGGCGGCGACGACATCCTCGCCGCTGTGGTCGCTGGGCAGGCCGACGACCGCGACATCCTGGATGTCCGGGTAGGCCCGCAGGGCATCTTCGACCTCACTCGGCGCGACGTTGAATCCGCCGGTGATGATGAGCTCCTTCAGTCGATCGACGACGGTGAAGAACCCGTCCGCGTCGAGCGTGACGATGTCGCCGGTGCGGAACCAGGGGCCCGCGTCGTCACCCTCCGCGGCGGGAACGAACACCGCGGCGGTCTCCTCCGGCCGCTTCCAGTACCCGGAGAACACCTGGGGTCCGCGCACGAGCAGCTCGCCCTCCTCGCCGCTCGCCCGGTCGACGGTCGGATTCTCCGGGTCGACGACGCGGGCCTCGGTGTTCGGAATCGGCAGCCCCACGGTGCCGGCACGACGGGTCGGTCCCACCGGGTTGGCCATCAGCACGGGGCTCGTCTCCGACAGGCCGTATCCCTCCACCAGATAGCCGCCGGTGAGCGCCTCCCACGGCTCGACGACGGATGCCGACAGCGGCATAGCCCCGGAGATCGCGATCTGGATCCCCTTCAGCGACACCCCCTGCTCCTCCGCCGCGGCCGTGAGCCGCTCGTAGATCGGAGGCACGGCGGGCAGGAAGGTGGCGGGATGCTTCTTGATCACCGGCAGCACCAGATCCGGGTCGAACTTCGGGAACAGCACGAGCCGCGCACCCATGCTCATCGCGAAGGTGAGGCACAGGGTGAGGCCGTACGCGTGGAACATCGGCAGCACCGCATAGACGACGGATGTCCCACGCTGGATCGAGGGAACCCAGGCCCGCGACTGTGCCGCGTTCGTCGTCAGGTTGAGGTGCGTGAGCGTTGCACCCTTCGGCAGGCCGGTGGTTCCGCTCGTGTATTGCAGGAGTGCGATGTCATCCATCTGGGGACGGAAGATGTGCTCGTCCACCGGGTCGTTGTCCACCAGCTTCTCCCACGGAACGGTGCCGCGCACCGCCGTGGTGAGCGCAGCGCGCGACTCGCGCGCCTTGGCGACGGGCAGCCGTAGCAGCGCGCGGGTGGTGAACGGCATGGCGCGGGTGACGTCCACCGACACGATCGACTCGACAGCGACATCCGACGGGAAGGCCTGCACGGTGGCGACCACGTTGTTCCAGACGATGGCGAAGCGGGCGCCGTGGTCTTCGAACTGGTGCCGCAGCTCGCGCGGGGTGTACAGCGGGTTGTGCTCGACGACGATGCCGCCGAGACGGAGCACCGCGTAGAACGCGACGATGTGCTGCGGGCAGTTCGGCAGCACGAGGGCGACGGTGTCACCCTTCTGCACGCCGAGCAGACGGAGCCCCTCTGCCGCGCGCAGGATCTGCTCGCCGAGTTCGCCGTACGTCGTGGTCGCGCCGAAGAACTCGAGCGCCACATTGTCGGGATACGTCTTCACCGACTCCTCGACCAGGTCGTAGAGCGACCCGGTCGGCAGTTCGATCTCGTGCGGAACCCCCTCCGCGTAGCTCGTCAACCAGGGGCGCGGCGGCGTTGTCGTCATGAGGGCAACTCTACGCAACGGCCGGGCGGTTGTCCCCGCCCGGCCGCGGCCAGGCTGCGTCTGCGAGCGTGCCCGGGGCGCGTGCGCGACGGCGTCCGTCCGTCTTCCGTCTTCCGTCCGTCAACAGGACAAGATCGGCGATTCGGCAGTCAGCAGGACCAGCACGGGATTTTTGCCTGCCCGGTCCTGTTGACGGACGGTCTACTCGTCGTCCCCGATCAGGAATGCTGTTCCGTAGAGATCACAGCCCAATGCAGCAAGACATATGAGCAGCGGCGCCGGGATGACGAAGCCGCCCTGCGAACTGTCGGAATCGCCCGACCACCAGAGGATGATCTCGCAATCCTCGCGCAGACCTCGAAGCGCATCGGCGTGATCGCAGAATACGTCCGCGATCACCTGAACTGCAGCGAATCCGCTGTGATCTGATGCATCGATCAACGCCGGATCAGCGTCGTAGGACCACTTGGTTCGCTGGTTGGCCATTCGTTCGGGCGCGAGAGCCTGCCCGGCAAGAGCCTCCCGTGTGGGTGCGCCCCGCTCGGCGCTGTCATGCGGCTCTATCCCGAGCCGTCGAGTGATATTGGCAACCGACAGCGCTTCACTGTAGATGGACAAGGTGGCGCGACTGCTGGTGATCACTCGCCTATTAGGCCACACCCGCGACCGCGAACTCCTCGGCTCGCCCGTCCGAAGCTGCAACCGAGTGTGCAGTTGTGGTGGGTGTAGAGCGACAACACCCGCCACAACTGCACACTCGGAGGCAAGCATCCGCTATTCGGCGAGGATGCCGTCGATCTGGCCGATCGCGAGGCTCATGCCCTCCTCCATGCCCATCGCGAGCATCTGGTCGAGTTGCTCGACGCTGTCGAACTGGCTGAGGATGGTCATCCGTGTTCCCCCGTCTTCGGCGCGCAGGGTGACTACGGCGTGCGTCGGGGCGATGGATGTATCCGGCTCGCCGTTCGCGTCGGCGAACCCGTCCTCGAACGCGAGGCTGGTCGGCGCGTCAATGGCCGTGATGCGCCACCAACCGCCGGCCTTCGTGCCGTCGGGACCGGTCATGTAGTAGCTCGCTCGCCCGCCGACCTCGAAGTCGAAGGTCACGAAGGTGGCCGGCCAGGTCGGTGGGCCCCACCAGCGCTCGAGCAGACGGGGGTCTTCCCAGAGCTGCCAGACGCGGGCGACGTCGGCGTCGAACTGCGCGGTGATCGTCATGGTGAGGTCGTCGAGGTTCTTCTCTGAACTGAGGAAGGGCATTTCTGTACTCCTGTTCTCGCGGTTACTTTTCGGTGGGGTCGAGCAGTGCATCGATGCTGCTGATGCGCTGCCTCCATAGGTCTTCATAGGCGTCGAGCAGGCGCGCGGCCCGTCGCAGGGCCTCCGGGTTTCCGTGCACGATCTGCTCCCGCCCTCGCTTCTCCTTGCGCACGAGCATCGCCTGCTCGAGCACGGCCACGTGTTTCTGCACGGCCGCGAAACTCATCGCATAGCTCAGGGCGAGGGCCGATACCGACTGCTCGCGCTCGATCACGCGCGCCACGATGTCACGCCGGGTCGCATCCGCCAGGGCCTGGAAGATGCGATCGACCTGCGCTTCGCTGAGTTCATCTACAACCATTTGGTTGTACGTTACGCCGCGTAGCGCGGGCGCGCAAGAGGGAATCGCCAGACCGCGCCGGGTTGCCCGCCCAGTACGAAATGAAGGAACTCTGCGCGGGCGGGCCCATCAGGACCGGCCGGCCGTCGCATCCGGGCGCAGTTTTGCCTTCATTTCGAACCAGGACGGGCATTTCGAACCTGGACGGGCATTTCGAACCAGGGTCGGCAATTCGAGCCAGGGCGAGCGAGCGCCGTGGAGGGCGCGAATCGGAGAAGAACCTACGCAGCCCCGTCGAACATCGAGGTGACCGAGCCGTCGCTGAATACCTCGTGGATCGCGCTCGCGATGAGCGGAGCGATCGGCAGCACGGTGAGGGTCGAGAAACGCTTCTCCTCGGGGATGGGGAGAGTATCCGTCACCACGACCTCGTCGATGAACTCGCTCTGCAGAATCTCGCTCGCCGGGTTCGAGAACACCGCGTGCGTTGCCGCCACGACGACGTTCGTCGCACCGTTCTTCTTCAGCGCCTCGGCTGCTTTCACGATGGTGCCACCGGTATCGATCATGTCGTCGACGATGAGGCAGGTGCGTCCGGAGACCTCACCGACGATCTCGTGCACGCTCACCTGGTTCGGCACCAGCGGATCGCGGCGCTTGTGGATGATCGCGAGCGGCGCACCGAGCTTGTCGCTCCAGATGTCGGCGACACGCACACGGCCCATGTCGGGCGAGACGACGGTGAGGGTCGTCGGGTCGAGACGCTCCTTGAAGTACTTGAGCAGCACCGGCATCGCGAACAGGTGGTCGACCGGGCCGTCGAAGAAGCCCTGGATCTGCGCCGCATGCAGGTCGACGCTCATGATGCGGTCGGCGCCGGCGGCCTTGAACAGGTCGGCGATCAGGCGGGCCGAGATCGGCTCGCGACCGCGACCCTTCTTGTCTTGCCGGGCGTACGGGTAGAACGGCGCGACCACGGTGATCCGCTTGGCCGATGCGCGCTTCAGCGCGTCCACCATGATGAGCTGCTCCATGAGCCACTCGTTGATCGGGTAGGTGTGGGACTGGATGACGAAGGCATCCGAACCGCGAACACTCTCGTCGAAGCGCGCATAGATCTCGCCGTTTGCGAAGGTACGCGCGTCGGTGTGGACCAGGTCGGCCTCGAGCTCCGCGGCGATGTCGACGGCGAGCTGCGGGTGTGCGCGACCCGTCACGAGTACGAGTCGTTTTTCACCGGTGGCCGTGATTTCTGTCACGCTGT